>Ga0065711_1029052_pt1 | contig 37854 bp, 18 predicted proteins | sample Hoacrofraction12_FD_59098 | JGI IMG/M metagenome (GOLD analysis project Ga0065711, IMG submission 59098) | Hoatzin crop microbial communities from Cojedes, Venezuela - Epithelial fraction 12 v2 (version 2) | ecosystem: Host-associated > Birds > Digestive system > Esophagus > Crop | place...
TTTCTGCCTCTTTCTTTCCATTCTCCTCCGCACGCCGGCGGGGGGAGGGGCGGCCGCGTGGCGCTTTTGTTGCCGGCGGCAGCCGAAACCAAAACAATTGTAAATGATAGTGAAGTTAGAAAAAAGCACAATGCTAAAAATCAAGATCCTGATTTAGGAAAGTACTCCAAGATGTGCTTAGGTATATGCTTAGCATATACCTAAGTCCTACTGAAGTTAAATGACAATTTTTTTCTTCCATTAAAAAGATTACAAAAAGTATCTTTTATTTAGACACTACTTTGGTGTTGTGCTTATCGTGATGCATGTTACATTAACGGAGACAGTGTGGTATTTCATCACCCTTGTAAAACGCTCTGGAAATATCTAGGAGAAAATGCAACTTCACAAATATTTTCTAGGCTGCATTAACATCAGGATAGTAGGAGCTGGGCTGTAGGGCTGCCAAATGCACAAGGAGTAGGGCTGAAACCCCTGCATATAGTTGGGTTTTTATTGCCCAATTTTACCCTGAAAGGTTGATGAGAGCTTTGTGCCTTCTGAAGCGAGTGAACACCAGCGTCACAAAAGAACCATGGTCATTGTATTCGTTTTTACAAGGTAAGGGGTTTTTCCCACAGGAAAAATTTTGCCTGGAGGTTTTGCACTCATCACCATGCACACCATCTTTGTCAACCTGAGTATTTACTGTGGAAAACACAGAGCACAATCTTCACAAACTGTGTGTTGTATCACTTCAGCTGTTTTTCATATCTGCTGGGGAACTGAAGGTGTGGAAGACTTTGGTGAAAGTCTCCAACTAAAGACAACAGCTACTGAGAGCACACAGTAACTTTTAACCTGCTATTTGTAAACAAATACAATGATAAGCCTATGGACAGCAGCTGTAATTTAAAGTGAGTCTATTACTAACTGCATATACCAAAACAGCTACATCTGCCATAGAAATAAATAGGATTTGATAGAACTGCATTAGGATGGGGAATTCTTGACAGTTAATCAGTGAACAGCAACAATATTTTAATTTATAATAAGAAGATAACTGAAGTAGGAAATAATTCTTTTAGCTCTACATAGTACCCAAGCCCAGGATGGAGATCATTTGACATTAGATTTCAAGAAATGAAACAAGTTGTGGGCAGCCTTCTCTTGTCAGGCAAGACTCTGAGCTGTGGGATCATGCTTTCCAGAAGGACACGGTCAGTGGATGGAGGTGAATAGATAAAAAACAATGGAAATGACTGACTTGCAGCTTCTCACAGCACACACAAAAAATATTTTAAAAATTTAAAAATCTTTTCACCACGTATGTGGCAGCATCAAAGGGTGTGATTCACACTCACTGATTTTTCAACTAAGTTGCACCAATATATAGTCACTGGCTACTGTCTCCCTATTGCAGCAGGATCTCCTCCATATAATATACCCTCTCCCTTTAACACTGCTTGACAGCCACGGAGCTGAATCGGATGGGAAAGGCAATATCTGCACCAGGCTTTGATTGGCAAGGAAGGATCACACATGACTGCATCGTCCGCTGCAGCATGTTAGAAAAGAATAGCCCATATTCACAGTACAGACTAGATAAGAGAACCACTGCAGTAATTCAAGTGTCTAACATGCAAATATCTTCCCTACATTAGTTTCTGAGCTTTATATAACAGACACATAAAAAAATTCACACCTGCATCCTCCAAAGTGGGTGCTTTCATGTGATGGACTTGTGTCTGGCCCAGGCTTCACTAGAGAGGTGAATGAAGCAAGGTGTTTGCGCAGAGACAAGGCAGAGGCATTTCCCCAGCTACTGGGAACCTGCACCACCTCCTGCCCAGGCCCTCAGCAGGTCTCTTCCTCTAACTGCTCCCCTCCAAATGCAGTACCATCAAAGCCTTCACTGCAGGACAGCTTTAGCAGTGGAACAACTCTGGGAGACTTCTCCAGGACTCTGCACTTCTTCAGACCTCCACTCCGATTCCTTCCTCCACGACTGCTGATTTTAGGCCTAGTTTGGCCTCATATGATTTAATAGGATAGATTTTTTTTTTTTAAATTTATTGTCAGTGAGTAGGTGTCTCCTGATGTTCAACCAAACAGTCCACGTGCAGCCTGGATGGTGAAAAATAAGTCTGCTAAGCTGGAACCACACTTTAGCACAGGAGCCCATTTAAAGCAAAGCAAGCAATCTATATTCCTACAGACATAATTACACCAGCAATTACAATCACTGCCACAGTTCTGGCTCAAGAGACTTCCCTGAGACCTGGGAACACAAGAACAGATTTAGGACTTGTGACTTTGTGCCCAACTGTGGAGCAGACTGGGCAACCCAGGAGGTCCAGGGCTGCACTGGAAGTATTTTATGGAATATGGAAGGGCAATTAGATATATCCCATTTAACCTGCAGGCATTAGCTGACACAGGCAACTCTGCCACTGGGCACCAATAAATAACCCAACTTTCCTGTTAGTTGAAGCACTGGTTGTCTAACTGCTATGGAAACTATCAGACTGCCTACACCTAGGTCCATCAGTGCTTAGAGGGTGCAGCCACAAAATTTCAGCTGTGTTGGGAAGCCATAGCTTTGTCACAAGCTGCATGTGTGTGTGCAGGCATGGTGAGCTGCGCAGGAGGGTGTGCAACTGCACCAGCAGCTGTGCTCTGTGCCATCCCGCTACGCTTATTTTAGCTGCCGTAAATAAAAACATGAGCAGAACCAGCACTGCGGAAGTATTTACAGAATAATTTTCAATTCCTGACACTGCCAGGCTGAGCACTGAATGCTAAAGTTTATGATGTGTAATGCCTTGGGCTACCACGGCCCCAATTTGGACAAACCTGCCATTAACACCCGTGTGGCAGTTATTTTACTGGGGGTGACAGATTGTGAGGTAGGGAGAGTAATTCAGACTATTAGCCAGGTGAAGGCATGAAAGCTCAGTGATATATGAAGACCACTTAAATTCATTGTATCTTGTACATCACATCTTTGATAGATTATAGCTGTGGCATTAAAATGGAAATGGTTTCTCTGAGGCCTGACAGGGGCTGGGGTGACCTGTGACCTCCCTCTGAGGAATGTGACTGACCGAATTATCAGTTAAGAGAAAAATCTATGGGGAATAGACTCACAGTGATGGAGAATCCACCATGCATATATATTTTTTTTAACTTTTGCTTTGATTGAAAGCTGTGGTACTCAAGCACCCCCCTATGCCTCCTCCTCTTTCTGTCTCCCTGCTCCCCCCCAGCCAATCCCAGACTCCTCCGCTCTGATTTTAGCTCAGCCGGGCCCCCGATATTGATTGAAAAATTGTTATTAGAGATAGCAGGTTTTCCTGCATTCTGCCTACTGATTTAATTTGGAAAACATTTAATTTTATGAAGCGGTAAATGACAGTGGCACGCTCTCTCGTGTTAGGGAGCAGCTGGCTCTTTAGCTGTTTGCTGTCACTACTCCCAGGTGTCCTCTTTGCAATCATGTGTTCCCTTCCCCTTTGCTTAACAAGTTATTTCAATTTCTAAACGAATGCTGAACAAGAGAAAGACAACATGCAAATTGAGATCCCAGCCGCCATTCACACATGAAAAAGTTCCCCTGGAATTCCCTCAACTCTGCCTGTTCCTCCTACCCTCCCTCTGCATCTGTCAGGAAAAAACAGAGCCCTTGTTCTCATCAGATTGTTTTTACCAATGACCTGACACCACCATCTATAATTAATTACATCATTTACATTAGACTATTGACTAAACAAATACATAAATCATAGGCAGAGTCAATAGACGCAGACATATTTAATCATGTTCTAAATAATGATTACTGCTCCCATAATGCCATAATTATTTTCAGCAGCTGACTTGAATTAATCTTCTGTCAAAGTGCCATCTGAAAAAAGAGAGCTGACCAGGACGAAGATGAAGGTGGCAGCCCTGGTGATAGACAAGCCATCTAGCCCTTCACCTTCACTCTCGCTGTCTCCCCGCCTGCCTCCCTGTCCCTATGAGGTCTTCAGGTGACGGGTCCTGGAAGATGCTCAGCACTGCCTGGTTGGCTGTGCCCCCACCCCCACCCACTGCTGGTGACTCCTGACAGGCACCCAACTGGACAACGAGCATCCCATGGGGCTGGCCTCAGACCCCGCTCAAGTCTCACATCACTCAAAGCTCCGGCAGGCAAAAGATGACCTCCAATTTACTCCAGCATGTGCCAGGCACTGTCTCTCTACACCTTGCAGGATTGGGGCTCTGGTCAGACACCTTTACATCCATCCTCCCTCCTTTCCTTACAGAGGAGCTTGGTTTGCAAGGTGCTGAATGTGTCTGAAAACCAGACCTATTGTGACCCTGAATAGACACTGCTCTCCATAGAGGCTAATGCAATTAGGGTGAATTTAACTCTCATTTACTTAAAAGCATTTTTAAAAAGCATTTCATTAATTTGCAAAACACTCATCTGGTCTATAACGCCGATCCGCCTGGCACTCTGACCATGGCATGTTTTCAAAGGGCCTTGAGAATGGTGCTGCACTCCTCCCCCTCGTTTCTGCAGCAGCCAAAACCCTCTTCCCAGCAAAGTCCATCCAAGCACCAATGTGGACAGCAGGAGGACAGAGCCCCGGCTCCCCACAGGATCCCATCCCCAGTGGTTAGCTTATGGTGCTATGATAATGGAAGCACAGTATTTTACTGGAGAGAGAGGCTTAATCATTACAAGGGCTGCTACATCTCCCAGTTGGTATCCTCGGAGGAGAAAAAGATAGGAAAATTCCCCATGCAAGATAAGTAGCATCAGAAAAGGATAGCCCGGGTTTAGGGCAGGAAATCTTCCAAGGAAGAATTGAACCTGTCTTGACCGTGGTCCCTGCTCAAAAACTCATATCTTGTGGTATGACAGCTCTATGTGAGAGCAGCAGGGAAAAAGATTTCTAGCTGGAAGAAGTTTGGGTAATTCAGGGTGTGCTTTATGTTGCAGCAGGCACAGGAGTGGTTTCAGGGAGGGAGAAGAAACCTTTTAACAATGTTCCTCCTCCTCCTCCAACTAGACTAACAGCCTTTTGGTTAATGAGCTATTTTGATAACCTGTAGCTCGATAAAACAGATTGCACTGCAGACAACTGCAGCCGCTACAGTGATCTCGCCACAGTGCTGTTCACTGGCACAGAAATTACTCTGCACCCAATGCTGGATGAGGGTTTAACAGTTCCATTAGAGACAAACTCTCCTGCCTCAGGTGCTATCCAGCTTCTAGCAGAAAGGATTTAGCACATCTCTAAACTGTCCACTGCATAGTTTTTTCATATCTTATTGCATTGTCAAGACCAGACACCCAGTAAGTTTGATCCAGGAAACCCCTTCTGTTCTTGAGGGTGAAGGAAATGCAATAGTGAACATCAGATGATTTAAGATATGGAACTGTCTAGGAAATTAAATTGTAAAATCAAAGCCTCCATTCTTCTAAAATTAAAAAAAAAAAAAAAATAGAAAAGAAAAGAAAAAGGCAAACTTCAACCCTCAGATCTTAAATACCCAGCTAGGAGGTAATTATACCACAGGCTACTCAGTAACAGCATCATTGTACACATATGGCTGATTCTTCCTATCAGTACATGTTTGTCATAACACAAACCTAAATCAGCCTGAGGAGGTGTAATGAACGACAATTGGATGTATAGCTTAGTATTCACAGGACTTCACAACACAGCACTTCTGAATGCTTTTCTAAAATAGAAGAATTGGGCAGACCACACTGAAATATTCATGAAGGATAATGACAAAACAGCCATCAATGACAGTGTTATAGGTTTGTTAATATTGTATGACAAGTGTGTTATAACCATAAATAAACAATAAGTATAAATGATAGTGAATATAAATAATAATAATAAAAATAATAAATAATGAAATATAAGCTCAAGAGGGTGGTGTGATAGAATCAGGACAGGCATCAACTACTAAAGTTTTCCCTCCTACTCCTTGGTCTCTCGAAAAGATTTCAGAGTCAATATTGGTATTCTCTGCTATCAAAACCAGAACAATGCAGTATGCTGTGCTTCCTTCTCTTTCAACATGGACTGATAGCATTTCAACAATATGCTACTGTAATTAAAAAAAAGCAATCTTGACCTTCTAGAGGGTACAAACCTTAAATGTGCCATTGGCACAAAAGCAACAAACCAGGAGAATGTATTGCCAATAATGTCATTTTCTTCCCTGGAACTGAAAGGAACTTGTGCAAGCCATCTGTAATTGCAGTTTGCTTAAATGCAACCTTCAGCCGCAGACTTTAATAATTGAGGAAAAATGCTAAAATGGTTTTATTGGTTGTACATGTAAAATGCTAAATGCAGAAACGAGGGTGAGACATTTTCTATACAGAAAACAAAGAAAGAAAACAAGAGATTAAAATGTTCCTATGGCTAAGAGCCTGAGCTGGATGGGGACATAAGAGGTTCAGATGCACCCTCTGGGTCTGGTAAGTGTCTTACACAAGAGAGCGGGCAAGGCAGTCAAATCTCCAAATCTCTTTTTCCAGCAGTGTAATAGGAACAGAAAATTCCTGATGTCTGTCTTGTCTCTCTATGTTACAAGCTTTAATATGAAACAATTTTGCATCGATGAAGACAGCAAAACCCAGCAGAAACGTTGCACACACACAGTGGCAAAAATCAGCTTCACTGCTGTAACCCGATGGGACTGACCTAACATTCTCCCCCAGAAAACTTTCTCACCCCTAGCGTGCCCAGAAATCAACATCACCCTTGGGAAACTTTCTGGAGTCACTCTGTCCTTAACCAGGTGCGCAGTATTAACAGGGCATCTTGACAAGCAACCCATGGAACACTGGTGGAAGCTCACAACAAATTGGAGAGCTTGAATGATTGCCCTAAGACTGCGCAGGTGCCTGCATGCAGCAAAACATGGAATACTCCCATCAAGGAATTCACAGTCGCTCCCTGTTTACGCGATGCCTTGGCTTTCTGGATTTATCTTATCTAAGTAACCTGCTGTGTCACACCCAAAGGTCACACCTTAATTACCCCACAACACCTGGGCCTTTGAACCCATTTGTTGTCCTGGGCAATCTTCCGGTCCCCCTACCAACTTGAACATATTTGTGAAGAGTAGATGGTTGTTGAGAGGCTGCAGTGCAGATGGAGACTTTCTCAGGGAGATGCCCTGTCTAAAGTAGCTGCGAAAAGTCTATTAATCAGAGCCATGCCTGAATTCAGATGAGAACTGCCCCACTTTGGAGCAAATTCTGCTACAGCACCCCCATCCCTCCTTGCTAGCAGGCTTTTGCATGCCAGGAGCAGGTAAAGCAGCCAGCAACACACCATTCACACCGTTTCAAGCAGCACTACAAGGCACTCGGTTGTTGTGTTAAAATATTTTCTGCAGAACAGGAATCCCACTCACACCAACTTCAACCAGCTGTATGAGTCCTACACATGTTTTTTGTCACTTCCCTTCTTGCATCCCTATTTTTGCTATGTCAGGGTTAAAGCACTTCCCAAGTCCTGTACATAGCCCTGCCCTATTTCCCCACTAAGCTGCCATCTCAAGATGCCAATGTGCCAGTCCGCCTGCCACACACACTGTCTGTCACACCCCTGATTTCTTCCATGGTGATCCCTGAGCTGCCTGGAGTTGAATATTTTACCTCTATTATTTGATTTTGGAAGTACAGTTTTTATTTAACATGTATTGTTGAAACACTTGTCCACACTACCTCGAGACTTTTTTCACCATAAACAAATCCTTAGTCATTTCTTTACAAACCCGGCTCTGGAATGACATTTATTAGGGACCATTTCTCCTTCATTTGTTTGGCTTTACAACAACTAGATTTTTAAATGACTCCTCCATTGAGGTTTATTTTTTAAAAGCAGAAGAGAAGTCATGGCTGAGCTCCTGTTATTGGAGATAGCGGTCAAGAGTTGGAGAAATCTTCTTGACTTCTTGTCACTGGAACGTGATTATGTGGGAACGGTTGCCTGCTGGTGTAAACAGTAGCATGGATATGAGCTCATAGCCAGCCCCAAAATCTTTAATAAACAAATAAGGCTCACTTATTACAGACAGAGGTAAGTAGCCAAGTGATACGGTTATTTATAAACTTCTGTTAAATCTGCCATTTTTAGCTATGCTTAAAAACAACCTGTTAAAATCACGTTTCCGGAACACAGTCAACAGCAAGGCGAGCTGGTCTTTGATTTGATTAGATTTTGCTTCCTTTACCTTGATGAAACGATGCCTTATTAGCATTCCAAAATGAGAGTGCTCTCTAAATGTAAGTGGATTTTAATACAATCTTTTTGAGGAAATGTCAAACTGCATTGGGTATGTCTCCTCCCTAACCCCCTTCTCTTCCCTGAACAGCAGAGTTCAGCAAGGAATCGTGCCAAAATAATGAGCGAGAGACAGGGGGATTTTCAGAGTCAAGGTAAAACATGAGAAATAAATTCTGCCAGCAGTAATGTTGCTGTGGTTCTGCTGCCACCTGCTTAATTCTGTGCCTTTCCTTCAGTTTTGCACCAGCATAACCAATAAGGCTTTGGCTCCATGCATTTCTCAATTAGTACTTAACACGATACACCAAAAGGAGGAGGCTTTGCTGGTGTAAAGTGGTAGCACCTGGCACAGTTATTTATACTGGCTGGAAAAGTCAACCCAAGCAGTTATCCTCTGTTGTGCACCCTGTTTATCTGGGATTACTGGAGCTGTGCATGCATGGGCATTAGGAGGCTAAAGGGCCCCTGAAAAATTGTCACCCGAAGTTGCCTAAGTCTGGAGTGAAAAAAATCCAAACCTAAACCTCAAACAGACAAAGCATACCTACTTAAATTAAATATTAACATCCCCTGCTTTAGAGTTGCACCGTGAACGTAATATGTACACTGTTAATGAACCACAATTTATTTACACCTCAAACAAAGAGTATCCTCACTGCCCCAAAGTAGTTAAATTGCCCTCTTCCTAGTGAAATTTATTGCCATTTAAACATGCCAAAAGGCCATTCTGCTGGTCATTACAATAATCTATCATTTCTGCAACTGCTGGTATCCTGTTCTGTGGTCAAATTCAATCTGAGAAGGGTCAACAGAATTTTTCCACCAAATGCTTCCCTCCTGTCTGTCATCAATTTACTTTTGTCAACAAAAAGGGCATTACTACCGAATGAAATAGAAGATCCTCTTAAGACCTCTGGCAAACAGCGAGAGCTTCTCTGACATATCGCATCTTTTCTGCCTGCAGATATGTGTGTGTGAGTGTGTGTGCTAGGACCGTAACTGTACTGAATGCATGAGCAGGAATTTTGTAGCTTGTCAAGCTCCTTTAACTCCAACAAGCATTCACATTTCTAAGTACTGTGGATAGTTACACAATACGTTCATTTTTTCTCTATGAAAATAATTTCCTAATAGAAAACATTCTTGAAACTATGACTGTATTAGTAACTCAGCTTTTTGTCGTGTGGCTCTTCTGCTTTTCTTCTATGCACGCAGTCAGAGTGCACACCGAGACATGTTTTTACCTAAGGTTGCATCCATCTGGTAGTGATACAGTTCCAGCTACACACACAGACAAGGACAATAGCGCTGTCACTTAGAAAAGCCATCAGATGACATCCGAAAGCACACTCTGCTACTTCATGCTGCTTTTGCTACTGCTCACGTCAGGGTTTCTGCCATTTCAGCCGGTAAGGCAAAGTGAGTTACTCGCTGCATGTGGCTGAGGTCATGAAAGTCACACACACACAGAGAAAAAGGTTTAGGACCACAAGTTCATGAAGAGAAGTCCGACTTTGACCTGCTACTGACTTTTTAAATTTTCAGTGCCTGATGTCCCTACTGGGAGCACCACACTGAAAACTGACTTCATTGTAAGTGCTGGGGAACTCTTGATTCCATTGAGAGCACAGCCAGATTTTGGCTAGATACCTGAAAATCCTAGGGAACAGTCTAGTGCCATATAATGAAATTACTACTACTAATAAAACCACCACAGTGGCCTTAAATTATTTTTAATATGCCAGTGTCAGGAAACACAAACCCAAATTAAGTCAGTTAGGTCACTACTATTAATCAGCATCCTCTTCATGTAGTTGAAGGACCCGAGCACTGTGCCCTGTTCTAGTATACTGTTACACAATGAGCAGGTATTATTCTGGCTAATCCTTGTCACAAAGAGTTACGAGACTACCTTTTTATATACGTATAAAACAGAAGGAGAATAGAAAGGTGAAGAAGGGAGTGAAGTGTGTACCTCTGAGGTTTCCTTGTAACAGGGACACTGTGTTACCTTGGTCTGCAAAAAGTTTGTCCCAGAACTTACAGGGAGCTGAGCCTGGGAGAGAAGGCAGGGAAAGGGCTTGTGTGCTGGCTAGGAGGAGTCTGAAAGTGTTTCTCAGTGCAAAAGGCAAGTAATGGCTAGTCACATGATTACCAGAATAACGAAAAATGTGAGTGGGCAATCAGAGTAAGAGGGTAAGAACCAAGCCACAAAGCCTGTGACAGCACAGAGTATCTAAAGCATCACCTATCATGCTGGCTTCAAGCAACTGCTGCTCAAAAAGCCATTTCAGGACACATTTTCATTCTAGAAATACTTTCTCAGCACCGGTGGTCCTGCTGCCTTTTCAGCTGGAACTAATCCATTTTCATTACTGTCCTGGGTTTGGCCAGGACAGGGTTAATTTTCACCAGAATCTAGGAAAGTGGCACAGCCGGGTAGGCTGACCCACCTGGCCAAACAGAGCAGGGTATTCCATACCATGTGCCGTCACGCTGGGTTCTGGTTGGGGGGAGCTGGGCGGCGGGAACTCACTCGTGCCTCAGGAGCGCGCGGTGGTGGTCATGGAGAGCGGCTCTCTGGGTTGTGCGGTTTGTGTTGTGTTTTCTCCTTATCTGTATCGTTGTTGTTCCTGTTCCCTTTGTTTGCTGCTCTGTTAAACTGCCCTTATCCCGACTCATCAGTTTCTGCCTCTTTCTTTCCATTCTCCTCCGCATCCCGGTGGGGGGAGGGGCAGCCACGTGGCGCTTTTGTTGCCGGCTGCAGCCAAACCATAACAATTGTGTTTTCAGTTTGCCACTGGTTATCTGTAGGCATAACACACACAACAGTTTATTCATACCATCTTCTCTCTCCTCAGTTCTTTTTTCTTGTGGACAATGCATAGGTGTCAATCTGGGGTAAGTTTTGATGCTTTCTTCCCATCTTTGACCTCTCTAGGGTGATCACCCCGGAGAAATTCTGTTGTTGTTGGTCCCTTTCCAACAAGAAATGGGAAGTGCCATTTCATTTCCTATAATATCCCACAGAGCCACATGCTTTGATAAACCACTGTATGGATTCAAAAATCAATTTTTTTCAATGACTCTAGGAACTAAATTCCACAAAAGGAGGGTTGGTAAGGGCAAGAGACAGAGAGAGAAACAATACCAAGACAACATTTTTTAGGGAAGAACCACCTGAACTTTGTATAGTTTTCTTCTTCAGACTGTTTTTCTGCATGTGAATATGCAATGATCAGATGCTCCTTCTCAGGAGTGTCAGTTGGATACTGCAGATTTGGGAACTTCAGCTGGTGAAATCAAGTCTGTCACAGCCAGCCTGGCAGAGTCAGAGAGGCTTTACAGGGGTTTTCTGTACAATTTTGCTACTCAGTACCAGGAGCATAACTTTGTTCTTGGCTGGAGTTTTTGCTCAGCTCAATCTCTGCTGCATTGGTTTGCATTGCACCTGCATGACAAATTTTGAAAGCTAAATTAATGTGAAAAGCAGGAAAATAAAAATATTACAAGAAATGAAGGACAGCATGAAGAATTTTGTTGAATAGAAAACCTCTTCCATGCTTATCCTTGCTTCAGACACGAGGCATGAGATGAATTTGATAAAGGATTTCTGTGCCAGGATGAATTCTCAAGAAAGAGCACTTCATCCAAGAAGCTATTTGCTTCACCAGCAATTTTTCAGTATTTCCTTTGTCATTATTGAAGGTATTTGTATCTGAATACAAGTTTTGTTTTTCATGCAGGTCAGATTTGGTTTCGTGGCTTAGAAGTCAAGCAAGACCCTTAACTGGACACACACAGCATCATTCTTAAAACTGTAAAATGAACAGGAACCTCAGAAATTGTTACTGAAACAGAGACTACCAAGTCACAGGAGGATGGGAGATAGACTGTGTGGAAGGGGAAAGCTTACATAAACACAAATATATATGTTAACTGGAAGCACAGTTAAAATCATACAGCTCATGATGACCTTATCCAAAATTCATTGAAATCAGCTGAAAACATCCCTTGCACATTCAAGGGTCATGATTTGTGTCCATGAGTTTTATTTTACAAGTTCTGTGGCTAAATAGATCTTGCATTATGTTTCGTCTTTTATTTGTCCCCAAGGAATATGGAGTGCTGAACAGTGTCTGCCAAACACAGTTCTTAGGCATTGATGCTGTAGGGCAGTTTCCCAGCTGGAAGAATGATTCAGCAGTAGTACTGGTATTCCTTGTCTGTCAAGAGGAGCAGAGAGAACTGAGACATTGTCACAGTCACATAGATCGTGACAGCCTTTCAGTTTTAATCCATTGAGTATGTTCCATGTTACCAGACGATATAGTCCATTGACAATGGTTATTTTACACTAGTCTGCTTGTTTCTCATAAAAAGCAAAAAGTCATGGCTTGGCCATAGCAAACTTTTAAGAGGCAACAATTCCAGTTTTATCCAATAGAGAAAGTAATGACCTATGTCTTTCTGCTTAATATCAAGATGAATGACCCAAAAAACTGAGTCAGATAAACCTATCATATTTTACAATAAAATATTTGAAATTATTCATCTATGTTTAATAGTTTGAAAGCATCAAACCAACCTGCTCTAGCACATCGGTTGGGCAGGGTTAAACCCATTCAAAATATCCTGGATCGAAGGGACTGACAAATACCACCAATCTTTATGAAAAACCCATGCCTCACGTTTTTTGTTGATGCTGTCTCGGCTGTAACAAACACTGGGCCTCAGGCAAAAAGGCACAAAACATTTCATGTCATCATAACATGAGTCTGAGCTTTGCTTGACACTTTTCCAGGGAAGGACTGGGGTTGACAGGTTATGGGCATACAGAATTATTGCTTGCCTAATATTGAATAATATAAGCTCTCACAAATCAAGTCTCACTTTCCAGATACCCTAATAATTCACCATGTAGCAACATTTCTTCCAATAACTGTACACTAAGCCAGAGAAGCCAGCAGTAGTGCTTAGAAGTGCTTTGAATGAAGACACATCTGATACTAATCATATTAAATGTTTATTTTGTTTCTGATGTGGATACCCATCAGTTGTTAAGATCTTGATTCATAGAAGGCCTTGCAAGCAGGCAAAGAATGGTCCAAAGGGACACTTGGACAATCAGTCTCCAGCTAACTCTGCCTATTATTTTCGTAACACTGACTCAAGAGCTGAGAACTTCAGTATGATGCAGCATGGCATCAGTAGCTTGTTATAATGCAAAAGGCACTACCTTATACCTAAAAATGTGCAGGGCTCTGAGGCCTTCTGAAGTTCAAAAAGATGTTCTGTGCACATGTAGCGAGCACAGGATTAGCAACAATTGCTCTCCAAGAAGCATCTCTTTGCTGGGTTCAGTTTTTTGCTGATGTTTCTCATGGTGCATTATGAAAGTGTACACATCACGTAAATCCAATGGATTACTACCAACTCAGGAAAGTCATCCTACTATTCTGTGCCTTCCTCAGTTGTGAAGTTAAACAGGGAAATGTTTGTGCGCTGTTTGTGATGCCTCAAGCTCCCCTCTACTTTCAGTATGTACCTGTTGCGAACTGCCTTGCAACACCTTCACTTACAGATGGGATTTCCATCTCTTCACAGGCTGATAGATGGCTTTGTTTACAGGCTGCATCACCACAATGCCAACAAAAAACAGAGATGGTGCCCCACATATATATAGGGAGAGGGAAAAAATGCAGGTGTTTTTCCCCCCAATGGATGGGTGAATGGAAAGATGGTTTTGGGGTCAGATATGGTGACATATCTGTACACTACCTACACAGAAATTATCCAAGACAGACCACTGTACAAGATACAAGGCTCTAACTGTAGAAGCTTTTTTCCTCTTCTCCTTCAAACTGGTATTTCTTTTCTGTTTAGTGTTACTTGGCAAGCTCTCATTAACATTTACTCTTGGATTCCTCTAATGCAACTGTCGTCATTTGAAGTTACACTTCTGAAGCCAGGTTTTGGTATGAATTCCCATGCAAGAACAGATGACAAAGACAGGATAAACAGGAAGAGTTCAAGGCCAGGCTGGATGGTGCTTTGAGCAACCTGGTCTAGTGGAAGGTGTCCCTACCCATGGCAGGGGGGTTGGAACTAGACAACCTCCAAGGTCCCTTCCAACCCTACCCATTCTATTATTCTAACTGGCTTTCTGGAGACACTTCTTTCCCTCTGCTCTGGCTAGAGGCAGCCTGAACAGGGCCAGATGCAGAGATGTAGAGCAGAGAGGGCAGACGCAGAGATGCAGAGCAGAGAGGGCAGACGCAGCGAGACTTTGAAGATGCTAACGAGCAGCAAAAGAAAAAAGACATAAACCCTTCCTTTTATTTTCCAAGTAAGCTGGTGACAGGACCAGATGGACTGCCTGCTGTGATCAAGTTTGACAATTTCTACGGTTCTGTCTTCCTGCAGAACAGAAACCCAGGCTGAACTGATGTTGGCAGGGAAGACAGCTCCCTGAAACAGCCAAGGGAAATAAATCTCCATTTATTGACACACCAATAAATTATTTTTTAAAAAAAACCACATTATATTAATATTTTTCAAGAACCAATTAAGTCAATAGTTTAAATATTCTGCTATTTACTCTGGCTCACAAGCACACTTTCCCATGCCAGGTGCAACTGCTTTTTGCCTGGCAGTGAGTTACAACTCAAGGAACCCCCTGCCTCTCTGTTGGGAAAGCCAAAGCCTTTTTTTTCAGATGTTGATGAGGCTGTTCACTGAATTCCTCCTTTCTCTTCCTGCCTGATACCATACTCTAGTCACTGTTGATGTCTCCAAAAGGAGACATCCTTGCTGGGCTGAGGACAGCTTGAACCAGGTTCAGGAGCTCTACTATGGATGATTGTGATGCCCGTTGTCTCCAGTGTTTGTCCTGTCTTCTTCAGGGAATTACATCATCTTGTAGCTGAGCAAGTTCCTGCAGTCCACTGTCTCAATCTTCCTATGCATAGATCTTAATTAATAAAAAAAATACACCAAGTGATATCTATTGAGTTTAAGAGGTGAAGATCCTACTGACAGGACTTGATGGAAAGTGATAGCTAGAAAAAGCTGAAAATGTTTCAAACTAAATTCTGCTGTTCTGAACACAGGGGCCTAGAAAAGTTTTTCCCCCTCTAAAGGTATGTTGGATCAACTCTAAGAAAAGAAATTTGAAAGAGTTCATTCTTCAACTCTGAGATATTCCACAGGAAGGTGAAACAGTAGAGCTCTGAAAAGAAACAGTGGTGAATAGTGCTGATTCTCTGCAGGCCGGCAGGGAGGGCTGCACCCTGCTGAAAGCCTGGACCTACACACAGGCACTCATCTGGGTTTTTTTTCCTTCAAAAGGGGGTGGACCTAGAGCCTATTGGCCTGCTCACTGCTTGCAGTTGCACAGCATTGTTGTTACCTTTCTGTTTCTGTCATCTGGCAATATCCGTAGCTATCTGAAAGTTCATTTTAAGCCGTCAGGTATTTTGGCATTACATCTCATTGCTGCCAGTGTTCCCCTTCCCATATACAGTTCTGCTGTAGGCGCTCACATGTACAAGGAAAGAGAGACTTATATTTTGCAGTCCATTAAACGCCCAGAAACATCAAACATTTGCATGCACAAACAAAAACTGTTTTTCAATATGTGCTTCTAGGTAATGCTACTAGATAACCCTTATACTTGGAAACTAACAGAAATGAAACCTCTGTGTTGTTAACAAGGTACAGATCTCCTCATAGACAACACGATTTTGAAGAAAAGTCTTTTCAAGGTGAAAAAAAATAATAAAAAAAGAGACCTAGATTCACCCTTCAGTCTGTCCTGGCTAAGGGGCAGGACTTGGTTTTGCTGCCTTGGGAAGCGAGCAAGGAACAAATAAACCACACACAGAGATTAAAATTAGTTGACTAAAGCGGGTGTCAGACTAGCTGACAAAGCATCACCCTGCACAACAAAAATGACTGAAGACTCATGAAAGAGCTCCTAAGTGCCCAGTTTCAGCTTCAGATTTTAAGGGGTCAGCATGGGTTTGGCTTAACACAATGACCCGTAAGCTGCAGCAGCTCAGAAACCACTTCTCCGGCAGGTCAGACCCCTTCCACGTGGTGGCAAACTCTCGCATCCCCTGTGGGTAGCAGCATTTGAATCACTCGAGTTTAATCCAGGATCACAGGCACATGAAAGCTCCAAAGATCAGAAGATGTTGTATTATACCTCTATGGAATGTGTTACACCTGAGACCATATTGTGAAGCAATCATAAGTCAAAACTGGTGATCTGCCCTGCCAGCACCCAGTAAGGCCCCCAGCACCTCCTCCCTGCTTGCCCCAATGGACCAACGGGTAAACGGCCAGCAGTTCTTCCCCAGGCCCAGCTCAGATTGCTCTGAGAAGGTCCAGGGAGGAGAACAGGAAACCTTTTTTCTTATCCTGTTCCTCTGTCTCTGCAGAGACCCTTTTGTCCACAAAGACACAAGGAAGTTCCAGCTTAGCTGCACAGCTAAAGCCAGCTGCTGCAACCAGCTAGGACTGGCAACGCACCTTCCTCCGCTCACACACCCGGGTTTTGCTCCCACACGGCTTGATCACTGAAGCACCAGTACCTTGGCTGACATGGCTGAGCACAGGCTAGACCTCCTGGCACTCATGTGCACTGGAATCGGAACCTGGCAGCAATACTCGAAATACCTGTGGACATACTTTTTCAGATGCTGGAAGAATGCAAGCCACAGCAGCAAGGAGACCAGCAAGAGCTGCTGTACCCTGCTCTCACTGCACTGCCCTGTGTGCACAGCTGCCCATCAACAGAAACAGCAGCTTCCAAGTATAGCTATGCAGAGACAGCTCCTCTCTTGCTGCTGGGTTGAACATCAGCATCCTCTTGTTTGTCCATTGCCATTTACTCCTAGAAATCCACCAATTTACTACATCTAATCACTTTTCAACACAGAAACAAATCCTAGAAACAAGGTGTGCAAATGTAATTCAAACTTCACGTGAAAGCTTTTCACAAGGTCTCTTAGCCAAATTCACGGACTCTTTTCTCACAAGACCACCTGTCCGACTACACAGGACAACACTTTCTGAAGTGCAGAGAAATACTTACGGGACCCCTACTGACTTTCATAGTTCAGGATTTCCCTGCACACTGTTGGCTGAGCTGGCTAGCCTGGGTATGAAGAGACCCTTCCCAAGCAAACAAATGCCACTGTCCGTACCACCACATTATCAGAACAGTGCTGGTGAGTAACTTGGCGAGTAATTAATACTTAATGAAATCTTTGTGGTCTAAAACATTTCCACTCCTTGAATGAGTCAACCTTTGCGTGTCCTATCATCAGGCTTTCTTGTATTGTACTCTTCCTTCTGTAACTGTTGGGCAAATATTTCTATAATGACTGACAAGATCATAACAGTGCCCATAATTCATAGTTTATGCATGTTACAAATTACATATTAAACCTTCAGTTCTGTAATTAATATCTGCAGCTTATTAGCTACATTTTAATCAAATGTGACATATAATGAAATTACCCATCAGTGTGGTTTTTGAACTTTTCATCCAGCTGTCACAACAAGGTTTTGTAGATTAGTTTAGATACATTGTTCCATGAAAGCAACAGTTACAAAAGCAGATGAGGTATACAACTAATCCACTTAATTATGATTGTTTGTGTATGTATATGAACAATTCTGCATATACATAGGCAAATACTTGATCTACTATACACTAATAAAGGTAATATATTTCTATTTTTTTCTAATAATGTTAATTTAGCTTTGAGGACAACTCTCAACACCGTAACATTGTTTTCTGTACAGTGTTAATTTCTTCTGAGATACCTGTTTTTAAGACTGTTGCTGTGGTACTTACTGGAGTCTTTGCAGGAAATCCAGAAGTAGTCTGTGTAACACGATGAGGCTGTTGTCAGCAGCCCTGTCCTTATCTGCAGGAAGAAGAAGCTTTATGGCTTCCAACTCAGAGTTCCTGCAAAATTATACAGCGACTCCTGGCATTTAATATCCTTGCCAATTACCCATTTGGTTGATTCTACCACCCAAAGAGAGGATACTTGACTAAATTAAAGCTGGAATTTGATTGCATCAAATATGATTGCCTTGTTTCCAAATGTGTTTGATACGGCTGTCTCCAAGGTCTGAACCTGCCCATCCTGAACACAAGCAGCAGTTAGAGCAAGCATGTCTGAGATGACAACTCCGTTGTATTTTAACAATGTCATCTTCGCTGCAGTGTACTACATTCAGGGCACTGCTGCAAGTGCATGACAGATGGAGAGGAATGGCATAATGAACGTATCAACCCAGTCACATGGCTTTTGCATGAATGCCACTCGACATGAGTGGCATGGGAAGATGAAGTGGAAAGAAGATGGGGTGACAGTGGCTACAAATACTGACATATACCTGCACCCCTCTTTTTGAACTCTGGCTGCAATTCTTGGAAGTGGGCATAAAGCTGCACTTGGATTGCTAATAAATGGCATCCATAATGCAATTGTCATCTCAGCATTTTGCTATGGAGATAGGGTTGTGCCTTCTGAGCAAAGCAACATGCTGCCCTCAACAGAAAGCCCTGTTTATCACTTGAAGATGCAATAAAAATAACAAACGTCCAGAGTAAACCTAATTCACCATTCTACTTAGTATTTGAAATACATAAATGTGTCAAGCAAAAGACCTCTAATAGACCCTTTTATCCTGGTAATAGTGTACATATAATTTTCCTCTCATTAGTACAAAAACTATCTAGGGAACTATCGGTCCATCCTTCATCCATTTAATCTGCATTAGTTTATTTTTACCTTGTGTTTAATCTGCTTTCCCTCAAGGTATTTTGAATAAATCAATAGGAATACATGATTGTTTAATGATTTTTAGAAGAGCTCCCTTCGACCACAGCTGCGTGATTTAGAATGACTAATTCCACTTTTTACAATTGATCCTGCCGCGCATGGCCCATCCATTCCTGCCATGTCTGGCCAAAGGGACCAGCAGCTTCATGGTGAGGGGGGTCTTAAAGGGGCCAAGGAGAGTCCCCAACAGTTTACAGGGAAAAACAAGTAAGGCAACAAATTATTCAAGATAAATGCTCTTAATTCTCGGCAACAGACTCCAGGCTCCCTGTTGTAGCTCAGTGCTATAGCCTGATCATGCTTCTTGTATACCTGGGCTTTGGGTGCACCATCGTGCCTTGCTCTTCGAAGTGCCCAAGGGCAACAGAGAATTTTGCACGAGGCAGCAAAGAGAAGGCCCAGTTTGGGTGCAGCAGGAGAGACTCTAGACACTGGGATTTCAGCCTTGAGTATGAACACACGTGCTTGCTGAAGCTCAGTGGACAACCAGAGCTTGCTTGCTTAACAGAGGCAAAGCCCTCCTGGTTTGATGTGCAAAGGTCTAGTCGCTTCTAGTTTCCATCTCTTTTTAATCTCAAAGTCATTTTGACAGTGTGAATACACCAGTGAAGAAATATCACTGAAAAGGGGCGTTATACCTGTTTATCCCATTCACCATGAAGGACACATGGTGTAGTGTGTATAAAACCAGGGCTGGGATCAAGACCGTTCATAACTATATACATATCTACCATTGAGCTATTACCTGACAGAGAATGTATCCTCCTCATTTCTGTTTCTCATCTCACCAGCTGTCTGATCTCATTTAACAAGGGCATAAATTTCCTCAAAAAATACTCCAAACCTGTATCACTATGGTTTAACGGAGCCCTGAACACAGCAGAACCCTGGTAGCTCTTAGAGCCTCTGGACACTCAATACAAACAGCAACAGGTACAGCACAACCTTGTTTTATTGTGATCATGGAGAGAACAAGCCAGTTAGCAAGTGCTCAGCCTAGTGCCCTGTGCTCTAACCACACTCTTCTCCCAAGAGTGGGCCTGATATCCCTTTACAGAAGCTTTTCAGTGTTCAGCCCCTTCCCAGACTTGGCACCCTTATCCAGCACTGGGATCAAACTGATTTCCTTCTTTCTGAGGATACTTAGCACGTAGTCCCTTCTAAAAAATAAATTCAACAGTCCTGTTAGGACCAAATTTACCTATTTCAATGGTGAAGCTGCATGATATATGAGCATAGTGACAAACAGACCAGCATCGTATCAACACTCAAAGCTGACACTGCTGCAGCACTAAAGGAAAAAATATTGGTAGGTAGCTCCAATAAGTTCGAAATCTTCTTTGATCAGGATTCTGAAAGTGATTGAGACAAGCTGCGTAAGAGTCCTTATACAAAGTGCCAAGGTACAGAAGACATTACAGTTTATGGTGAATAACCTATTGCTCTAGGGTTTATAAACTGACTGCCGTCCACCAAAGACTGTCAAGAAGGCCAGCAGCTGAGAACTAGGCTAGCATTTATTATTTGTTCTATTATCAGCTTACTTAATCAGTTCCCAAAGCTCTTTGCAAGACGGTAAGGACTTCTGGAGACATAGAGAGCCCTCATGTAAAGCTCAGAATGGTATAATGCTGTGGAAACTCGAAATCCCTGGGGGTTCAGAAAAGGTACCTACACTGTGTATCGGAAAACTCTTCCACACATCACAGAAGCATCCTTGGGCTACAGGAGGAGGCAAAAAGCAGAACCCACAGTCAGTCACTGTCACTGCTCATCCTTCTCAGCTTGTCCCCAAGAGGAAAAGGCAGCTTGAGGTTTCAGGAAGAGAAAGGAGATGTATGTGCCCACATGAAAAGTTTTGTAAGATGCTGAAAGGGTCCTTGATAGCAGGGGTTGTGTGCACGGTGTGTGGGCATTTGTCAGCTGCTGCCAAATGGCCAGAGTAACATATTGAGAAATCTGGCAACTGACAAACATCTCTAAGCAGTCCACTCTCAAGCATCCCAGGACTGTCCCTGGCATAATGCAGCACATTTAATGACTGCATAGAGGGAAACTCTGTGGGACTAGAGCAGATGCTACTAAAGCAACCTACAGACTCCCCGCCTCAGGCTTCCTGACCTGGCAGGCACAGTTGTCCCCTCCAGTGGGCAGTGATCCCCCACCACAAGCCAGCTCTGAACTCCACTGGAGATACCACACAACAGGAGCAACACGAAAACTTGGCATTTCTGCTCCAGATAACCTGCCTACAGCTCAGAGCCTCTGTCCCAAACAACAATACATCTAGGTCTTCTACCTGCCACCCAAAGCTTCTGATCAAAATTCCTTATTTACTCTGATAAATGCCAGTGATACTCTACCTGAAAGCTAACTTGAACAGCTCCCAACCCAGAGCCACAATTAGCTGATTGGAAACTGTCTTACTGTACTGTCAGGATAATCCTCCCCATCCCCTAGGGCTTAACCACAGAACTCAGAGCACTGGCACCAGTAAGACACACAGACCCTAACAGGAGGCTGAGTGGGGGTATTTGCAGATGAAAAGTAGAGGGACAACCCATTGGGCATTGCAAGATTTTAATTTTTACATACAGAAATGAGGTCCGCAGACTAATGCCCAGTATCACAAAGGAATGTGAGAGATGTGAAAACTTAATATAGATATTCTGAGTTGCAGTTCTGTGCATTAAATATAGTCCCACTCCTCCTCATGCATATACTATCTCTATATTAAAAAGAACAATTACTGAACAGGATATAGGTATCTTACACCTCCATACATACACTTAAATTCACAAGCCTATGCATTTTCTCCTCTTATATTTAAAAGGAAAGGGTATGGAGGGAAATATTTTTCTTGGTGGTAAAGTAACATCTTACATACTTTGTTTACTAGCACATGTTACTTTTTGGCTGTTTCAGAATAATACGTCAACCACCTCTGAGTGTCTTTTTCTTTTTTTATCTTTCATGTAAGTAAAACATTTATATTTTACTGGTTGAGCAAACAATAAGATTCTGTTTATATCAGTAGAGCCAGAGTGGTCAACCTGCAGCTAGAAGTGCAGAAGCGAATGTCTTTGAGAACGCAATACTTGCAAGCTGAAACAGAAAGAATGATTTTGTTTCTTTCCCTCCCTTCTTTTATGGTCTGTCTGTCCTCCAATTTGCTGAATTTTTCCCAACCTTATTTGGTTAATGTTACCTCTGATCTTTTTATTCACCCTTGAATTAAACATAAACATCTTTCTCCTGTAGCACATCCTTGTAATGCAACCCCAGCAGGCATCCCAGGGAGCCCCTGTAGCTATAGGCTCCTATAAAGGTTTTAAAGGGCCTCAAACCTCCATCAAGTGAAAATGTCAGCAACTTAGACTCTATAAGTTCATCTGATTAAATCTGCAAAGTGCAACAAAGTAGGCACCATGTAAATGATTTCCCTGACTGTAGTATTTTCCACTGCTAGTATTTCTTCTAGTATTTTCCACTACTGCACCATCAGGCCATTTCTACATTAGTTCTTTCAGTGTTAAGACATGAGCATTTCAGAAGTTGCCTAATTATCATTCCATTTTTTTAATCAGCATAAAATACCTGTCAGTGTTTGAGGTCCAGCATCTAACTACATCAAGGTGCACCTATCTTCTGAAAAGCAGGCTCTTGCAAATAGCCCAACACATGCACCAAACTCGCTTCGCTGCCGCCAGCTGTGAACTCTGAGCACAGAAACCAGCCTCACCGCCCCAGAGCTAGGAACCACCTACTGGCCCTGACTGGGGTGCCCAAAAGGAAGCTGGCGAGTTCTTCCCCCAATCAAGGCATTTAATCAAACCTAGCAAGTTAATCTATCAAGCTTCTAGTTAAATACGATTACAAATCAGAGTTAATAATATGTCAGAGAGGCTTTCAGTTTGTCTCCAGTGTGGCAAATCCTTAGACTGTATATGTTTTTTCTTACACTGACAGCTCTTCTGAGCAGCTCTTGTTCTGGCTATGTGTGAGGGCAGCAGCGAGCACGGCAGTGGTGCCACTAGGACGCAAGCGAAAATTAATAACTACACTGAGTACACCTGCTTTCCCTCACTAGGAGCTAAATACGTGTGTGCTTGAAGTGACTGAGAGAGCATTTGAGTCTTGCACCTAACATCATCTCATCGCAATTTTTAAGAAGCAAATAAACTACAGTTGCTCTGCCCACTTTATCATTGGTCACTTTCTCTACTCAAGCCCCAAATATTGCCAGTTTTAGAAGCTCAAATACCAGCCTTACAGCTTTGGAATTGCTAAAGAGTGCCAGAAAACAGAGGAACAGAAGCTGGCACATGTTATTTGCATTTGTGAACTGTGAAGCTAACCAGCCTGCAAGCCATGAATTCAGAAGATTTGATCTTTCTTAGCTGAAGTTAGAGAGCTCGTGCAACATTGGGTTCAGAGGCACCAGTGTAATATGCCTCGGATCACCTCAGAACACTACAGCACTTCTTCATTTTCCTCTCTGTGGATTTCTGACAGAGAGAATTTTGTATAGATCTGTCTGTACAGGCACTTCTTCAGTCACCATGAAGCAAAGATAATGGTTTTCGGTGGCTCACAAGTCTTGTGTAAGTAATTTCCAGATGTGCAGAGGGAAAAAAGCGTTAATAAACAATTATTTCATAGTTGTTTTCAACTCAAAGTGTAGGGGTTTCCCCCTGCCCCATGCACCACAGGAAACAGGTAAACTTTTGTTCTTAGCAGCAAACCAGAAGCAACTCTTCTGACCTTACAGTAGTACAAATGTAGTAGTTAACCTTGCTTGGGGCCAACAAACCAAATACCATGAGATCCCCCCACCTGTTGCAAAGAACAGAGGGGAAACCAGCCTGTTACTCTGCATTGCATCCTAAGGCAACACCCCACATAAGGCTGACATGTCACTGACACACAAAATAAGGTGCTATACTCCTGAGTGCTATTTTGCCTGTCCTGGGAACCATCAATACCATTAATTGCGTATAAAAAGTCTGGTAGCAATTCTACAAATGAGTAAACACAGATATAAAAGTGTAATCATACTAGTACAGCAAATTGGATTCAGGTCCTCATTGAACAATCCTGTTTCATTTCAGCAATTTTATTATCACTGTTACTGGAACAAATTACTTTATTAAACAGAAGGGGCTTCTGTAAAAGAATTTCTTCTTGTGTGCAATATCACGAAGCTCTGTAACACAAAATCAGCAATTACACTCATCAGGGGATTTCTTTAAGCAATTCAGCTAATGGCTCATGACAGGTAAGACTCGTAATGTTCATTCAAGCCTTCCCTCTGCTATATAGATATACTTTGTCAGCACAAGAAAAGCCCTTTTAGTGAAATTAATGCTTTGGGCAGTGGTTTGGTTGAAATCCTGCAGAAGACAAGAAGGCTTGGGATAGGCTGACGTGTAGGATAAGGGAACTGGGCAGGGCTCCTGGTTTAAATTAGAAATAAAGTCTGATGACAGTTACACAGTAATCAAGACATACAAATATCTGCAGAAATCGAGACTAAGCCCATTGCTGGGGGAAGTAGAATAGAAAAAGATTGCTTTGCTGCAGTATCAGTCTAAGCAGTAAGACAAGGCAGTCTCCAGCCCTTGATGCTTTCACATCAGGATGGAAGGACAACCTGGATTTAGAAGATGTTTCCATCAAAGACAAGTTATCAGGCTCACTGCAGACATAGCTGGATGACTTTTAATAGCTAGTGGGTTGTTTTTTTTGGGTTTTTTTGTGTTTTTTTTTTTATGCAGTTCTGGCTATACCATTTATTATGCATAAACAGAGCAGTTGGAAAACTGCTGTCCTGACTAAGCATACTTTTGACAAAGGGCTGCAGGATCTATTAAAGAGAAGCATCTTATAAACAAAAACACCAAAAAGCTATTTTAAGCAGTATTGAAGGCTTAAAAGGAGTGTCAAAAGCCAGAGCCAAGTACCCAAACAACACTGAAACCTGTAGGCATTGAGGTCTACCTTTACCAAAGCTATTAGGAAGCAGATACCTCTGAGAAATTAGGGCAAGGGTGCCTCCATTGTATGACAGCTTTGGCAGTGTCAGCCAATAATGCTGCCGGTTGGTTGTGCTGAGACATTAGACAGTTTACCTCTATTCTGCAATTGCCGTCCTCCTCTCAGGTTCCCCTCCATGCTTCTGGAAAAGGGTCGGCCATGATTCGGCTCTATCACTATGCAGAATGGGTAAGCAACAGAAAATAACAAATCACAAGCGTAAACATGCTATCAGAAGTGAGAAAACCATACCTAGTCTTGGATGTCTCTTCTACATCAGGGCTAACGCGAGAACACAAGGGGCTCCCAGATTGCTGGCAGACAAGACAGTGTGACTGTTGCAGACACTTCATCTTTGTTGTGCTTCACTCCGAGTTTCTCTTTTGCATATGTCATGAAGTCAAAAGTCCAGGAGAGTTAATATAAATCCTTACATTCTCATTCCCCACTTACACAGCTATTTGGAATCAATAGCGGGGGCTACTAAAGACTGATGTGGAGCTCAGCTTGGAGATCTGTGCACAGCTCCATTCAGCTCTGGTGTCCTCCATCTATTCTTAAGACCTCTAATTCCAAAGGCAAACTTTTTTCTTTAAGGTCACCTCACCCCCCCACCTCACTCATATACAAACTGTTCTTCAAAAAGAGAGGCCTGCATTGGCCCTATTTACTTAGAGCACAAACATATTCAAGCCAGTGATGTCAGATTAAAGGAAGAAAGGGGAGAGAAATCAAAGCCTCTAAACTGCACATAAAAGGCAATCGCTGGCAACCAATCTGTTCTACTTCCAACTCTTTGCACTTTATGAATAAAGGTCAAGCTGGTACTGGCACCAAAATGTTAATGTTCTTATAAGAGTTTAAGCTGCTTTTACAGCTGAATAAGTGAGAGTGATCCACAGGGCCACACCTAATCATGCCCTTACAGCAAGGAAGATCTCTGCTTCCCAGAGCCAGCTGTCCACAAGGGCACAGAGAGACCTACAAGAGCAAATTACTCACTAATTGCCTGAAGAAGACTTGAGGTTAACTAGTCCACTCTCTCTTATACTTCCATCTGCTCTGCCTGCTGGTTGCTTTTCTACCTTCAACTATTTTGTGCCTGCTCAGCTTGTCAGGCTTCTTCCCGGGTCTGTAACTGTGGATTTCAGGACATGAACTCCTATACAGAAAAAGCACCCTCAGATACTTCCCACTTCTGACTTACAAGGAGTTCATTTGCCTTTCTTATTATTTAAAAATGACACACTTCTTTTTAACCACCTTTTTTTCCCCATTTAAGGTTAAAAAGACACAACTGTCCATTCCCCTCTTCCACAGCAAAAAGTTATGGGGTAACTGACAGCCAGATCTGATTCCCAGTTTTATATCGAAGTTGATGATGCTACCCTCTCTCTGTTTAAAAGGTAACACAGCTCTCACTTTTGCAGACTTGCCCTAACCGTACTGGAAGTACCCAGCTCCCAAAAGCAGCAATTAAATGATCTCACCTAACTCTCCAGGCAGCAGCAGAGACCTAGCAACTTCACGTCCACACTTCCAAGTGGACAGCATGTTGAAAAAGCTTTGATTCAAAATACCAGCTCATTGTACCAGACAGAGGCCTCACCCGACAAAGGAAAAGAGGTTTTACTGAAGAAAGAAAAAAGTCAATATTTGAGATATGTTTTCATAAAGTCAGGACAAGTGCACTGTTAAATTAATTCATGTCTGGCATTTACAACTTGATCTTTCAGCTGGTGCCCTTGCCAAGTCGAGCAGTTTTTAAAAATTAAATTTTTGTAAAGGTGAATTTAGTGTTAACGAAATTGAAAGACCAGTAGCAATAGCTCGAGCAAGGCATGGGCCTGCCAGGCTCCGCAGCAGTTTCCCTTCTGCTGCTGACAGTGCATCTAGATCCTGAGCTGTATAAAATCAGTTGCTCGAGTCCCAGACCTCACCCCCCCCAGGAGAGTTGGATATTTTTACTTTTTCAACACACAGCAATAGAAACAGAGTCTTTTAACAGGCTACTTAAGGCAAGCTGCCCAGAACTGAGCAAAGTTACACATTAGACTATTTGGAGTCACAATAGAGAAGGAGTTACCAAATGTGTCATACTTTAACCTGACACTCAGGTGTTTGAGGGCTAGAACTCTTGCCATCTGGTATTGCATTTCTGCAATACTACCTGAAAAGGGATGGAGGTAAGCCTACCAGCAAGGGTTCAGTCAACACCCAAAAACTAACTTATGAACTGCTGCAGTCAAACAGGGATGTTTTCCTGAGGCTGAGCAAGTACCTGAAGCCACAAGGGAAGACCCCCCATTTATGATGTGGCTCTACTCCACCTCCTGCGGCTCTGTGCAAAGCTAACCCTCCCCAGGCACTGCCCAGTCTCAGCAGGCAGCACCTCCAAGTCAAACCCTGCTGATCCCAAACAGCTCTCTCCTGATCAGCAGAGTCTCTCCCTCTAGCAAGCACCCTCGTGGCACATGAATTGTTTTCTGTCAAGAGAGGATTAGGGAATATTATTTGAGACCAGTTAACTGGCCAGACTCCCAGTGAAAGCTCAGCTTTGCGGGTTAGGTCCTCCCTACTTCAAGAGGGCTGCTGTTAGCGCACTCAGAGTCACCCTATGCACCACTGCACATCTGTGGGATTTGGGTTGTTTCTGAAACATTAGCTTTCTATAAAAGCTTACATTCTTGGTCTTTTTTTATTTGCACATTTATAGTAAAGAAATATTCAGTCAGGGGTTCCCTTCTCTTACCTCTTCCTCCCACAAACTCAGCCAAGTAATCAGCACCACTTGGTATCCGTTGAACTTGTTTTCCACATCATTAACTACAATTACCTATCCAGCAAGGGGATTAAAAAAACCCAACAAAACAAGCTCCAGTTTTTGGCTCAGGCACAGACACAAAGAGGAGCGCTATTTGCATATTCCAGCTGCCTTTTCGTTGCTGACTTTGCAGAGCTAAAGAGCGCAATTAGAAAAAGTACGAGGAGGAAAGCGCAGTAGCCAAAAGCAGGCACATCGCTCGGATTCAGATCCCCTCGGGAGACGGGGTCACTCGGCTGCATCCAGCGGGCCGTGGAACAGGCCCTCAGCTCCCCGCCGTGTTTAAGGCCCCGCTTTGCTCCCCCCTCCCCGTCCCAAACCGAACCTTCCCGGTGGGCCGCGGAGCCCCCATCCCCGCGGGGGCTCGGGGCTGCCGTGCGCGGCCCGGCTCCAAGCGAGAGCTCCGCGCAGGGCAGCGCTCCCCGGGACACACACACACACACGACCGGCGCGGCTTCCGAACAAGATCCAGCGCCAGCAGTTCCATTTTAAAGCCCCAAGTTAGTTAAACAGCCCTCCCCCCGCCCCGATCCGCCTTCCCACCCCGGCGTTAAGAAATGCAAATGTGGCCAATCCTATCTTACGTTAAAAAGCAAAAAACATTTCAATGTATTCTTGTCTTGTATGACTGGCTAAGAGCCTCTAAATCCCCACCATTTACCAAATTAAACTAATTGAAAGAGCTTCAAAAGCCACATCTGTAGGCTGACGTCTGTCCCTGCCTTTCGCTTTAGGCTGGGGGAAAGCGTTCTCCATCTCATTGATCCCTGAATAGTCACGCCTGTCAGGAAGCCACATCAACCATTATCATTCTAATTTTACTGCCTTTCTTGCTCCCTAATCTAATTTGCAATGATGCTTAAGCATTTCGCAAGGCCACAGCACTTTCTTCAGAATTTCAACAAGAGCATTAAACCCCCAATTTACATTAATGAAGTGCACATTTAATTAGGGGAGAGGGTAGATGGAGGGCTCGTCAAGAGCAGTTTGCATGATATGATAGGCACTTGAAAAACGAAGATGTACCTGATAAAAGACTCTCGGTGCAGCCTTCGTGCCTCATTTCATTTCTCGGCTTCCTTTCCCGCCCCGGCCAGCCTGTCTGCCTGCCCCAAAACCACTGGACACCGAGTCTGAGAGAAGAGGGTCGGGCAACGAGAGGGGGCAGCACCCCCCGGCCCAGAGGGACGACCGCCTCGCATCTGCTGCTGTGCTCTGGGCTCAGGGGTCAGCTGCATTTCAGACCCCATCCTGCACAAACCTGCATGGAAACCATATTCAGCCAAGCCTGTACTTCCACACATTCAAAGCCATACACTCGCACCTTCGAAATCGTGGAAAACAGCCCTTTCTAGCTGAGGTTTTGCCTCCTCAAGGGCATCCAAACACATGCACAGATCCAGACCTCAGTTTCCAGGGGCAGAGACTGCCTCTCACTGAAGGTTTTCTCGTCACTTAACAGAACCAGATTCCGACTGGAGCTCCGGCTCCGTGTGCTACCAAAGCACTGCTCATCCAGACACCACTCAGAAAAGGGAACAGAGGATGGGTTCCGGTGTTTAACAATCAATTCAGCACACGCATATCTGCGATTTTCTGCTGCTACGCCTTTGAGTGGCATAGAAATCACATCTCCTTCTGAGCCTTCTCTGAAACCAAGGCAAGAATGAAGAAATGAAGTGCCAGCTGGAGTTGTCTGTAAGATGTTAGCTGGGCATCCCTCCCCTGAGCAGCTCATCAGGCACTCCTTCAAATCAGCCCTCCTCTGAGGGGTGCTGACAACTTCCCAGCCTCACCTCAACCCTGTGTGCTCAATTCAGTGGCATGGGGACTTCTCTGAGGTCCAAGCCCCTGCTCTGGGAACATCTCCCTCACTTCTCATGCTGACTCAAAGATATATCACAGTTGCTGCAAGCAAGCCAGCTTGTGCTGAAGCACCTCCCACAGTGAGGCACTAACAAGGACCACAGGCTCTAACTTACATCTCCATCATCACATTGAGCAGAGGAAGGCTTGGCAAGCAACGGCTTTCTTTGCTGTGCCACATCAGCTAGCCTCGTCTCTCCTGGTGCTTCTGGTGTCCTCACCACACGCGCTCTCAGAGTCAGTGCAGGCACAGGACCAGCAATGCTAAAATAGCCATCAAGGAAATGGAATTTGGGAGCAGCCTCTGTGCTGGGCTACAGGTCAGCAAGAATTAAATACCTTAATACTGCCTTAACAGAACATGTGAAGTGGATTAATATAAAACCATTTCATAGAGAAGGGTTAAGTCAAAGTTTTCTTCAAATTGAGGGCTGTTCTTTGAAAGCCTTATCAAGACTGTGAAACGTGACAGGAGAAAGGCAGCCAAGATCATGTGTGTGCAACAGAAAATGACCATGCAAAATCTGTTACAGGAGATAACACAGAATTTGCTATAAACTAATCCCCGAGCTTCTGACAGAAATATTGTCAAAGAACCAACAGGAGGGAGAATGTAATGAAAGAGCACATACAGACAAATATATTACTGTACAAGTGAAGGAATCTGAGAAGTAAAATAAAGGAAGTCATTTAGAAAAAAATAAGTATCTAACAGAGTGAGAGCAGAGTGATTTCTAGCAGCAGCATGCAGGAGATGAGCCTGAAGAAGGCGAGGATGAGGGCAAGGGTGAAGAGGTTAAGCAGCAGAGAATGAAGACATGAGAGAAACGTGAGAGCAATGCCTCACAATTACACAAAGACAGTTATGTCAGCTGAGATACTTTGAGGAGCAAGATTTTAGGAGCAATAGCAACACAAACAAATATATTAATGTTACAGACTACCGCAGAATACTTTCCCACCAAATTATACACCTTATCCGCCATGCTTTTCTCTCCAACATCCAGTTGTCTCCCCTCCAACTGCAATGTTGTGATGTTTCACTTTGGATTATCCCCTTGACGGAAGACAGAAGCGACACCGCAGCTGCTGCGAAGCACAGGGCAGCCCAAGTTCCAAGGCTCTCTAAGGGAAGAAGCGCCAGGTGGAGCAGGCATCTCTGCAGCTCCAAAGACCCTACAGGGGACCCTGATCAACCCCTGCACCAGGCCCTGGCTGACAGGGTATGGTGTTAGGGTCACACAGGGCATCTTCCACCTCCCTTCTCCCCAGACTCTTCATCAGCAGCAACCCTGGTGCCACCTAGAAACACTGGAAACGAGGCTGTGCTGCCCAGGGTAGACAAGCTGCCCCAAAAATACAAAGCAAACCCAACTGTGTTCAAAACAATACAGGAGCAACACAGCACGCACTTCAGCAAACCTTACTTGCACATCCGCCATGTCAGAGGAAAACAGTGCTAACACTGTCTTCAGGTGTCTCCCTCACCCCATCTCACCACCCCCTCTTACAGTTTAGTTGTCTGGGAGAAAAAAAGATAGCCTGGACACAGACACACCTCTTACTGAGGAGCCCCATCTCACCCACAGGATCCCACAACCTACCAGAAACCAAAAACCACTCCTGCTTCAAGAGCAGTGGTGAAATGACCTCCAGGACCAGCAAAGCACCCTCCCCCAGGATGTGCCGGTGAGGCAGCAGTGATCCTCAGCTGTGACCAGAGGAGTGGGGGGCTGGCGGCCAGCACAAGGCACAGCTGGGTCTCCTGCCCTTGTCCCCCAGCGCAGCAGCATTGGCTGGATACTGCTAACCATGAAGTGGGGCATGCCAGCCCATCTGGGAGTCTGTCCAGCCTTCTCTGATGAGTGCCCATGCCATTTCTGCTGTCCCAAATTTCACTTGTAGGCCAGAGTAGCACTCTTGTGCAAGAGACTGCACACTAAAGGGCGGGGGGGGGAAATTTCTAAGAGAACAGGCAAAACCCAATGCTGCTGTGAGCCTGCTTCAAGGGGGTGTCGCAGCACAGCAGCATCTTGCTTACACTGGCTGGGGATATTTGAGTTTCCAGACTTTGGTGACACAGGCCTATCTCTACAGACAAGAACCCATGTTTAAAAGCTTCCCCAGCAGATCAGGATTTGGTTTGTGTTCTTCTGGTGTTGCTTTTGTAAATCAGAACGGGGGAATTGCTTCATGTTTCCAGGAGTTTATTATAAGCACAGTCGTTAGAGCAAGGGTCATTTGAACCCTCCCCTGATTTGTTGACAGGGGCATTGTTTCTGCTGCGTGACTCATACAAGAGGGTTCACACCAGGTAATAAGATAAAGCAAAAGTACTTGGCCAAATTCTGATTCCCCTGCTCCCTGGCTGTTACACAAACTAGAGGATGTGTGACACGGATGCAGCGGATGTGGATAATTTAAATGACACTGAGACCTAGTCCTACAGTTACCTTCTTTCTTAGGGTGGTTCTGCTTCTCTATGCCTAGCCGTTATGCCTCTGTGCGTATGGGAAAGGACTATCTGAGCCTGGACTGCCTTGCTTGACAGCACTGCAAATGAACCCTCCTCAGTCACCCCATAAAAATGCTCCTGTCTGACCTCTGGAGCAGCCAGAGCTGCGGACAGCAGCAGCAGACATACTCACCTCAACTCCTCATTTCTTACAGCTGGGATGAAAAGCAGGGCTAAATATCACTGCCGTTAAGTGTCACTGTCACTGCTGTTCTGTGACCCGGAGGCAGACTACTGTTTGGACAGCATGCGTGAGAGTTTAGAGTCTGCCAGTGTTCACCAGTACAGATCTGTGTGGCATCAATTGCTCCTGTTGGCACTGTACTGGCAAACTAAGCCGCCCTGGAATAGCCATGATGAGTGGCAAATATCCAGCCCTGCCAAGATCTTTTTTGTCTGCTTCATATTGCTTGCCATTAGAAATTTGCCTCATTGTGTACCATGTAGGTGATTTTTGACCTAGGAGTTGGGAGAGTTTTCGCTTTACAAAGGACCATGCTATTGGGCCACAATGACACCATCCATCTGTGCATACAGCGTGCTTGCCTGGGGGTGAGGATGGAGATTTCTCATTGCTGGAAAGAAAAGATACTACAGTGGCTTATTTTTTTCCTCCTGGTTTTGATTTCATGGCACAGGGATTTCTTTTTTTCCAAAACTGTAAGCAAAAGGTACAATAATGTAAAAACATGGAACCTTTTTTCACTCCTTTTTCCCCATACAGTTTAGAGAGATTTTTTCAGTTCACAGCAGAGGAATTTGGCCCAATTTCCTTGTAAAGAAAATGCTGGATTGAAAACATGTTTGTGTCTCCACTCAGAAGTAGCACGCGAGCAGCAGGATCACAGGACTGATGTAATATGGAATCCCATTTCTAAACAGAAGAGTAGCATCCAGCAGAGTTGTTGAAGCCTAAATAAAAACAAACCATTAAGGTGGAATTAAGCAAGTTAACACAGAGCAAGAATACAAAAGCAATAACGAAAATAATGAATCGCTTATAAAAAGTCAGAATCTGGGAAACTGTTCACTGTTTAAACATCATGATGCCTTTTTAGTCACTTGTTCACATAATATATTAACAAACTGAAACTGTTCCTTTTTGATTGCCATGTGAACTAGATCATGTTGTAGATGGCAGCTGTGCTAATTCATCCATGCCAGCAGCCTGTCTGCTTGAGATAATAGCAAGATTCCTTCAAAACTCCTACAGCTGTGCTGGTTTTGCATAGGAACTTCAACAGAAGTCCCCCGAAAGGGAGAAGGAACTACCAGAGTTTTGAAGCCTTAAAAAAAGTCAACAGAAATCTCCATCAAATAACTTCAAACACCTAATAATTCATTGTGCTGTATTCCACAGTGCATTTATGAAGCATCTGGATGTTATACTAGCATAAGTATGCCCTTCCAGCATCCCAGGAAGCTTTCTGAAGGCCTGAGACCCTCTCATAGTTCTAATTCCTCTGTCTCAAAAACACTATGTCCAGTTGATATGAGTTTAAACTTATTTTTTACCAAAATACACTTCTATACCATAGGACCATGAACAAGACATTTCAGATGCCTTAGTTTCCTTTTGGCAAACTTCTGGAAGGACTAAGCATGTAAGTTACCCAAAATCACCAATTAGAGAAATTTGCTTGAAAAATACTTTGCTTCTAAAAAAGTCGATTTCCCATTGTCTGTAGGACTGCAGGAGCTGCTGATCTCTGGTAGTGCATTATAAACTTTGCAGATCTGAAACATCTTCTATAAATCTGGCTTGTGACCTGAGGTTAACAAAATACTTGAAACAGGCCGATTTCAGCGGCCTCCAGAACAGGGTGGGTTTCTGCAGGTTACTGGAAGGCTACTCAGGCTGTGCGTGGTGCCAAAATCAAAGTGACGAATAAAATTAAACGTTTGTAGACTTCATAACACTCAAGTATTTCCCAGTCAGGGGGTAGATGGGAAGTGCACTGATAGCATTTACCACATTTTACTGACACCCAAACCAGCTCTGTAAAGTACTTTAGCCAGGCAACTGGAATCAAAATAGTGGTGAAGGTCAGAGCTTGGCATATGCTAAGTAACCTGTGTTAACAGCATCTTAATACTGTATACTTGGGAGTGATGGCTAATATCTATATTCTTGGGCTCTCAGTTGCCCCTGGAAGATCCCCTTTTCTCCCCACTGATTTACGGAAGACTTACTCTCTTCTGAGTTGCACTTGAATCAGTTCTTCCAAACCGATGGATGAAGACCTCACTTGGAGAGCCGATCAGCTCTCTGCACTGTACTGCCACAAGCAGCCTAGGCAAGGACTATTACTTGGACTGGGTCTGCCATGCCGCGCATTCTGCACTTGTTATGTGGTCACTTGTGGCACCTCTACCTGAGGCAGGAGATTTGGATCACAGAGACGCTTGCCTTTTTAGCGTAGCTTCTCTATGGTTCCATGGGGGTGTCACGTTCTCTTTTGTACGTGTTTCACTGATGAAGAATGATAGTTTTGTTGTATGGCCCTTTCCAGTTCTATAAAAGATACCAGGTCAGTTACCTTTCAAAGCTATCCAGCATTCACAAACGTAAACAACAAAAGGAAAGGCAAAGTGGTTTCAGTCTGAAAGCTTTCTAGGGACTGGAATGAGCTTTGAAGCAGATGCTTAGCGTATCGGCTGTCCTGAATACTGCTCCAACGCAACAGCATAAGGGAAAGCAAGTGCTAGTGAGAGTGGGACTGCTCTATCTGCAGGAAATCTCAGCCTGTTTTATGTCAAAAGGTGTGGACGCTCATCAGGGTTCCCACCACTCTTTTGCCATTTATTGGCCCAGTGGTATGGAGCAGTTAACTCTAATGTGAATCTTTGCCATGTAACATGGTGTAAGTGAATATACTGCTATGTAACCATAAATGAGACTCCACGTGATACTGCCTGTCACTGGGTTGTCTATGGAAATGAGACATGTATAATCACCAAAGAGGTATTCTACATATTCAGTCATAAACAATAAACACTAACCTGCCTTCTTCAGCCCGCTGAAAGAAGATAATATCATTTGGCTCATGTTTGGGGAGTTTTCATTTCCCTTTGGTGCAGCTTCAAAAAGCCTTATAATACATTGCACTGAAACTGTCACCTGAGGATAACTCCAGCAAGCAAACTGATTCTTGTATCCAGGTCTCCCAGGCAGGGTTTGTAATTAGGATAACAATCCCTGTGACAAAAAGTTATGTAGTAACGAATAGTAATTGCTCACTTGGAAGGATATGGATCAGGAGACAAAGGAAGAGGATGAATGAATTGAATCTTTTAACTGTTCAGAGAGGGCCGTGGGAGGATAAGAGCAAAAACAGAAACACATTTAGGATTCAGTTCTCAAGGGAGGCTGTAATGGGTTTGTTAGCAGAAATGCACTCCCACTCGGCATGCTGCTGAAACCACACAAAACCTGGGGCACCTGCATTTTTCAGTGCACAATTGTCTCCTGCAGTCGCAGCCTCCTGCTATGCTATTTCAAATTCTAGCGTGTTAGAAAAATATTTCTGAGGACACACTGACATTTCTGAGCATGCATCTGTTGCGCATGCTTGAAATGCTGAAAGTCCTGTAACATAACATAGATATTTATGAATATTTTTCCACAGCACAACTGGGAAATGTGACCTTTTCAGATATATGCATTCTACTATGCTGCAGGCAGCTGAGAAAATCTAGCAATTCCAGGATACTATCATATCAATTTTAAATAGGATATTTGTGTAGGTAGCTGTTTTCCTTTCCCTTCTTTTCCATTCTTATCTGCATATACTCAGCTCTCAACAAATGTACTTATTTTTTTTCCCAACCTTCAGTTCCCATACTATTCTAGATTACAGTTTGTACAGCTTTACATGCACTCAAAGCTGTAAAACATTCACCACACCTTCAAGTGCCTGTAAACCTTACTGCAAAAGGCAATTCTGAGTATTTTATTTGAGACAGCATATTTGATTTTTGCCTTTTGGTAAACTACAGAACTTTATTCCTGTACAAGTGCTTGCCCTCACTAACAAATAAAAGACAGATGTCACGTAGACCTGTGGCCTTATCGAAAGTCCACTAATGTCACTATGAAGAGCTAAGGGGAGCAGATGAAATGGTTGATGTTTATGTGGATTCCTGAGAGGAAGAAAAGAAGCCTGATTTGCTTGCAGAGCTGGACTTCACCTGCTTATTTCTATGCATTTCCTCCTTACTTCTGCTTTTTGTTTCCCTTGCCCCTTTTTATTTTTTATGTTTCTCTGCTTCATGTTGCAAGTCTTGTTTTGGTTGGGTGCTATGTGTGAAGGAGAGCTAGGCTAATAAAAGGACTGCGTGTTTGTCAATCACAAGCTCTTTCACTGAGCAAGGCAACTGAAATATTAGAAGGAAATTAATGATAACATTCACTGTTAGATGTCAAAGCTGGGCCCATAATTATAATTTGGTTTACTGGAAGCCTAAAAAGTAGGAAAGGACAGAGTGATTTGATCTACACTTAATGCAGAGGATGAAGTGGTAGAAATTTGAGTGCAGTGCTCAATTAATTGGCAAATTTAGCTACACTGCAGCCCCTTCCTGACCCAAGGTTCCTATTTAAAAAAAAAGTTTTCAGGTTTCTTCACTCTTTACCTGTTTGGAAGACTTGTATTTGTGTGGGACGGGCTGCCTCCTGGAGGATCTTCATGTTTGCATTTACTAAGCATTGTAGACCAGACACTCTGTATGTAGGGAGCTCCAGGTAGCCTCACCATGTCTGGCCAAGGACGGTGAAGTCTTAGCAGAGCAAAGATCCAAATCAGACTCCTCTGCAGCTTTTGTCACAGAAGGACTGTAATTAGCAACATTCAATGCAAACAAAATTTATTTTATCACTTACAAGGCAATACTTTTAGCCAGACTCCTCATTAGAAACTAGGGAAATAATTTTTTTATTCTTTTCCCAAAATCTACACAGCCCTCCCTCCTTTCTGCTGCTTATCATACCCTGAACGTGGTTCATTTGTTCCCTTTTGTTCTCACCGCCTTAGGCCAGAAAGGAAAAAATATTCTACAGCCTGATCAAGGAGGGTGTTCCAGTGAAAATCAAGCTCATGTGCTTTGTTCTGAAATAAAGAATTAGGAGAGGTTTTTTAAATATTCATTTATTGGAAACATAGCCTGAGACCCAAGGGAGAATTAGTTTAAAGCGTATTGTCATGCAATGGCCTAGAAATAATCTGCATTGCAGAAATAGTTTGCTATGAGATTATTTTAAGATTGCTGAGTGTGCACTGTTGTATTAGTAAATTTATTGACATATCATATATAGAAAATGAGCCTGACAGAGTTGTGGAGCCTCTGTTACAAGAAACCCCCCCCAACCAATAGGAAACTCTCTCCAAACCAAACCCTTTCTCTGTTCAGCAAAACACTGCTTATATCTAGGCTTCTACTTTTTTTTTTTTTTTTTTT
>Ga0065711_1029053_pt1 | contig 37853 bp, 29 predicted proteins | sample Hoacrofraction12_FD_59098 | JGI IMG/M metagenome (GOLD analysis project Ga0065711, IMG submission 59098) | Hoatzin crop microbial communities from Cojedes, Venezuela - Epithelial fraction 12 v2 (version 2) | ecosystem: Host-associated > Birds > Digestive system > Esophagus > Crop | place...
GATGAGGGGACTGGAGCATCTCCCCTACGAGGAGAGGCTGAGGGAGCTGGGCTTGTTCAGCCTGAAGAAGAGAAGGCTGAGAGGGGACCTAATATATGCTTACAAATATCTGCAGGGTGGGTGTCAGGAGGATGGGGCCAGACTCTTTTTCAGTGGTGCCCAGCAACAGGACAAGGGGCAATGGGCACAAACTGAAGCAGAGGAAGTTCCAGCTGAACATGAGGAAGAACTTCTTCCCTCTGAGGGTATCAGAGCCCTGGAACAGGCTGCCCAGGGAGGTTGTGGAGTCTCCTTCTCTGGAGATATTCAAGAGCTGCCTGGACGCGGTCCTGTGCAGCCTGCTGTAGGTGACCCTGCTTCAGCAGGGGGGTTGGACTGGATGACCCACAGAGGTCTCTTCCAACCCCAAACATTCTGTGATCACTAGCTGTGATTCTCCAGCATGCAGAACACTGGGTCATGGGGTACTTGGAATATGATATTCAAAGTCTCAAAACACACAGACTTACAGGACATAGCTATGTAGCTGTATCTCGTGAAGCATATGGGCTAGATCCTTGGCTGGTTTACACTGTTGCAGTTGCAGTGATTTCTGTGCACTGCCACTAACATCAAATTACAGCCGGTCAAAATCTGCACGGTTAACTCTGTGCCTTTGAGTGAATTTTCTCTTCTTCAATAAAAGTGATAGGAAAGGTAGCAAGCTCTGTAGGCATTATTATGGTGGTTCTATGGAAATTTTTGAAGAAGGCCACTTTAACAGAGAACAAGTCATCTTTGAATATGGGTAGCTCTGGCATGGAATGTTTAAAGGTGCCAAGGCTGAGGCAGCAACTGCTCTCTGGCTCCTTAGGACCAGCTCTGAGACTGCGTGTGGGAGGGGGCAGAGCCTGCTTCTGATCAGTGAACGAGAGCTGACGGGAGGTGTCCGCGTTCCCTCCCCCTGCCTTACAGAGATGAGCGCATCTGCTTTGAGCATTCATGCCTGAGTAGGTGCAGGGGAGAGAGGAAAAGTCATTTTCTAAAAAAAAGAATTCAGAGAGTGTGGACAGCATCAAAGATGTATCAGGTAAGCTGAGGAAGCTTACAACGAGCCTGTTAAAATCCAGCAGTGATTTGAACTTTCATATCCAGGCTGAAGCTGACCTTCCTGAGCATGCAAGCCCAGAATTTAACTGGTGGTGCTTAGCAAATGCTTTGTGTTACACGGTGGTCGGAAAGGAAATATCTCATTTTGCTATTTAGCAAACAACAGAAGAAGTGCTGGAGGGTTTCAAATAACCTTGAATGCCCTGTGCTACTGCTGTGAGTGTTGAAGGATGGAAATTCTCCCAACACATTCCTTTCTGATAAAGGGCAGCTCTCTGCTACTGACCTGCTAAACCTCCAGATAGTCTTTACCCAGCTATTGTCGTTGTCCCTTCATGATGGATACATGACATTACATTAGCGTAGCTTTTATCGCTAATTTTGATTGCTTAAAGTGAGTTGTTGTATGAAAATTGTTTAAGCTTCCTAGAAATTCTTCCTCTGCAAACCCAGAAGCATAGTTTGAGTCTCTGAAATCTTCTGTAAATCACTGAATAACTTTACAACTCTTTTATGAGAGGGAAGACTGAGAGAGGAGAGCCTTAATACCATGATCTATCTCTAAATAACAAGCCTTCATGAAAGGTGTTTTTTTATTTTATTGTGTTATGAATGAGTGACTTTTGTTTACAGAAGAATACAAAGACTTATGGAGGTTTTTTTTACAAAACTGATGATGTTAGGTTTCCTTTGTGGCCTAGATAGAAATGAGGTGTCATAGTGTGTAGCCCATCACTGTTTCAGAGAATCCCAAAAGTCAGATGCCCATTTCTAATGGACTATCAGATGATTAAGATTTTTTTACTTTATTATGTCTCTTTTTTTCTGTCATTAGGATTCCTTTTCTTTGGAAAAAATTTTCACTGATCTGAGAAGCCTTGGGAAGTTGCATAGATCTTAAAGCTCCGTAGTCTTGAATGCATATTCCATGCTGCATCAAGTGGACTGTGACTGTGTGCCATGATGCAAAACTTTTTCACAGATTTTTACATTTTTTAAAAGGTGGAGTAGCTGTCTCGGGACACCGTCTTCAATTGCATTGCTGTTTTTTAACTTTGTTAGAAACACTCTTACTCCAGTTGGATTACTACTGTAAATGGCAACCAGCTGAGAAATCATTTCAGCCTTTTGAGTGCTTTGAAAGGAAATCTTTCATGGCTCTTTGTATCCCACATGGCACATAAATTGTAGTGTAGACTGCTGCAAGTTGTATGTAACAACGACCTCTGATCTAAATTGGCTTAAGAATACAGTTAGTGTTCCTCAACAGCGTAGAGGAGTTCAAGAGAAAACTGTCTTCCCTGTGTATTGTGTAAGGCTGTTGTTGCATTGCGGTGTCTCAGATAGGTTTGATCACACCTGTTGGGGACACAGAAATCTGTAAGTCCCGGTCACACCGTTGTTTCAGCAGGACGAACCAGGGACATACATGAATGTAGCAGAGGTCAACTGAACTTGCAGCAAATTCTGGATCTGCTCCTTCCCGTGTTAACTTTAGTTCTTCAAATAACTTCATTTTTTTTATGCTGATGAAGCTGTTTTCTTTATCACTATAAATCATTGTTTTATGCTGATGACACTGTACTTCTCTATTGCCATTAATCATCTATAATGCTTGAGAAGGAAGTGTTAATGAAGAATACAATTTATTAAACGTCACCCAGCGGGTGGGATAAAAGGGTGGATTAACTGTGAGCTTTATTCTAACCAGGGCCAAAATAAAGTAATGACCCAAAGAGAGACTTGTGGGTCCGGTGTGAGACCTGTGGGCAGGGGCGAGCAGGACACGAACAGCGGCTGCGGGGAGCAAGGACTGGTTTTGCAGAGCGGGTGAGAGCCTGGGGAGGTCTGGGGCTGCCTGACAGAGCCAGGAGGAGCTGGTCTGGAACAGTGGGGCTGTATCTTCGTGTGCGTAGCACAGCGTGCCGTGAAGAAGCAGAGCTTACCAGCTGGCATTGCTGCATTACTCTTTGTGAAGCCATGGCAGGAATAGAGGGTAATTGAAATTTAGCTTTTCTCCCCCCGAGGTACCCTTGGTCTTTGGAAGCGCAGGATACCCTGTGATATTTCCCTTGTCTGATCAGAGAATAAACTCTTGCAAATTAGGGAAAGGGACTTGAGTTGAATGGCAGCAAAGACTGACAAAACAAATGCCTCAAGCCATAGCTATCACTGAGAGAGTGTTTCAAACCTTAATTGAGATCAATCTTTGATTGGCTAGTTTGTCTGTGCTATAAACTTTAAAGACCATGCTAGTTACCTGTCATTTTCAGAGATTGTTTCTATACCCAGTCCACTTGAAGTCTATGCGCTTCCCAGAAGGCACAGATTTTTTTTTGTTTTTAATTTTTAATTTTTTACCACACTTTGCTTATGGTGATATTATATGGGGTCAGTGCTCAGTCAACTGTTAAATAAATTGCAAATTCTACAAAACACAGCCAGCAGAGTCATTACTAACTGTAATGCTGAAACTTCAAGCAAAATTGCATCTGGCTACAATGCTATTCGGATGCATAAATTATACAGCCTCTGATTATCTTAAAGAAAATTCAGCCATTAAACTTATTTTATGGGCACAAAACAAGGGGAACTGCCAAAAGGAATCTGTGCATCCTAAAAGTCATGAGAAGAAAAATAATTGGCAAACCTTTTCTGCCTGCAGTTTTATAGAATGTTCTCGCTCCCTCCTGATGTTCAAGCAGCCTCCACCACTGGCACAGATAAAATCACACAATGGCAGAACTGGTGGGGGGAACGCAGCCGGCGTAGCTTCTGAACAGCAGGTGGGTCAAACATTGCAAGTCTGACCCCAGACAGCACGTATCTTTACATGCAGATCTAGAAGGGAGAATCTCCAGGGAAGAAAACTATAACTCAGTGCAGAACAAAAGAAGGATGCTTGATAGTTTGCTGTTCAGCGCTGCAGAGTTCCTTCTGAAATCTTTCCAGCTGCTGTGCTGCATGCGAGAGGCCAGTCCTCTTCGTGTATGAACAGGTCACTGGTGCACCTGCATCGTATTAGTGTTAAGGCTAAAGAAGAATGAAGAATGGGGTGGCTGATTGCACACCAGCTCCAATGGCGTGTGGATTACCAAGCCCATTGGTGTCAGCAACCCCTCCAGCCCAGGGGGAAGGCATGCTCCTTCCTGCCATGTTCCCCTACATCCCATTTTATATCAGGATTGCCAGTGTTAAATTCAGAGCTACCTTTGAAAAATAAGGGAGCGTGTTGCTTAAAACAGTCCTGTCACCACATTTGCAAAGTTGCTTTAACGTACTTTAAACCATTCCTATATTTGACAAGTAATTGCCAGAACAGGTTATATGTCACTGACCTTTATCAAAGTCTGATTTTTCCCAAGTCTTGTCTCCCAGTTCCCTCTTGTAAAGACATTAAGAGAAGATAATTGCTCCCTAAACTAATTGCCTTCTCTGCTGTTCTTTTCTGGACTTTTGCAAGATGGAGGAATGCTTACTACTGTTTGTTCTTCGAATAGGTCTGAGCTCCTCAGTCTGGAAATGAGAGGAGGTACCCCAGTTCTCTGTTTTCATTGCCTTCCTTCCTCCCTTCTTCTAACGAGACTTGTGATTCAAGTGCATTGCTACTTTTGTGCTGGAGTATTTCTGTGCAGATTTTGTGGAGGAAATCATCATTTTATAATCTAGTATGTGCTATTTTATGAAGAATAAATATGAGTAACAACAGTAATGGAGGGTGCCTGTGAGTTCATGTGGAAGTACTGCATTACTGTTACCAACGTTACGGAACCTGAATCTATTTTTCCTCACTGATTAATCATAACTATTCAGTATTTCAATTTAAATCGATCTTTGAACCACAAAGAAGCAAAGATTAATATGGTTTTAACAAAGCTCTTCTTTTTAATTCAACTATACAATAGATTCTGACTGATTTAGCTAGTGGCTAGCACATTTTTTTCCAAGCATGAGCTATTCATTGGTTGAGGTATATTGATAGCTAATAAATATGAAGAAAATTGTTAGTGGTACTGAATCATATCAGAGTTTCACGTAAACGATTGATGTTAGAACATACAGGATTCCCATGGTGTTACAAAAGGAGTTGTTTTGACAGTAAGTCAACACTTGACAGTGTGTGGTGTGATGCTTGTCTGCTGCACGTTTATGAGCACGTTTGAATACACCGCGCTTTGGGAGGACTCAGTGTTGCTGTTTACCCTTATTTCAAGCTAGATGCAAGCAGTTTGTTTGCACCTATGTTTGGCTGTCTGTTACGCAGGTAAGGTGTGCATCACCCTCTGCTGCCAAGGTGTCCTGGAGAGCTCTGCGTTTACAGCAGGAATCTTATAGCAGTCCTGGTAACGTCACCGATGAACACAGGGTGTTCTCACCATGTGGAAGGGTGATGCAAATCTTTCTTCCAAGATTACTTCACTTACATAGAATTACTTGATTTTTGAAGGTAAATCCCAAACTATGTGTAATTATTGTGCATGGTTCTAAAATAAATTGGTACATTTCCATAGGAGAACAAATGCTGTAAAATTTTTGACTGGGCTTAGTTCTTGGAAAAATCTGAAAATCCTTTTGTTGAGTCGACTTAGTGGCATCCCTAAGCATTTACAGTAAATTCCAGTGGAAATGGTGAATGACTTCATTAAAAAAAAGTAATAGATCATCTTAATCTATCAGAAATATATAAATGCCTTTTCATTTTCAGGTGCAAGGAAGACAAGAACGTATCTCCCTAAGAATTTGCTGCACTTAGCTTAAGACAAATTCTGCCTTTCCTTTCAATTTTAGTCTATTAATTTTCAAGCGCTTAGAAATAAATTATAATTTCTCAATTTGTTGATTATCTGAGAGTCTGATTTCCCAGCTTTCTTTGAGCCCATTCCATGCAAGTTAAAATATGGAAGGAGGAGAAAAGCAGGGCTGGAAGAAAGAGGAGAGTGTGATTTCCCACCCCCCCCCTTTTTTTTTCTTCCCCTATTGTTGTTAAAGTTAGCTGCCTTTTTAGTGACGATAGCTTGATATTCAGCGAAACTGTTTCTACTCATTATGTAAAAAATGTTTGAAGCCTTAACTGGCTGAAATGACTCATTTTTGACTGCTTAAGAATAAATAATATTAAAAAACAGAATGTATTTTAAATGTGAAAATGATGTCTTTTAGGTTACCATTATAGCATTACCCTGCCCATGGCAGCGGTGTTGGAATGAGATGATCTATAAGGTCCCTTCCAACCCAAACCGTTCTGTGAGGCTATAGAACATGTTAAAATCTGCCTTCATGCACTTTTTAGTGCCTCGTGGGAGAGAGATTCCATTTTGTGAATTTTAAATTCACAAGAAGAAAATATTTAGGCACATCTCAGCGTGCGCTATAACATGATTATAATTTGCAAGAGACACCACTGGACTGCTATTTTTCCATAGCTAAATGTTTGAGACTTATTTTTGATGGTTCTTTCTAAATTGAAGGCAAATGCACAGTTTTAATGAAAAAGTGTGGCATTGTTGAAAACCTAGCTGTCAAGTAAAAAAATAAGCCAACATCTCTGGATTTTTAGCCGTATTGCTTATGCTTCTTGCTTTTTATCTTGAAATATTAATTTCCTGCAAAATGAGCTTTGAATTTCATCACCATTCTATGGAGGTCATGAGGACTATGTTCTCAAGTTTTGTTGAAAAAAAATCTTGCTTTTTCGTAGGAAAACAACAACAACACTAGAGTCTTAATAGCAATACACTAAAGAACAAACTTATCCTAACTAACTTTCTATTCCATGAGGAAGAATGTCCCATTTACATACAGATCTTTTAAAAAAAAAAAAAAAAAAAAAATAGGAGGTCCAGTTGAGAATTGCTGTTGATAGTGATGCTGGCACTTTTAGTTTCAGTTCTAGACTTCTGTCATCCAGGCTGCCATGAGTTCAGAGGCGACTGTCACCGCGTTTCGCTTGTGTCTGCCATAGTGGGGTTGCAGTAGAGTTTTGGACCACTCAGCCAATGTAAACAGGAACTTGTGTAATTGCAAGAATCCCCAGCCGCTTCACCTCACTGTTTGAGAGAGGTGTTCAACTCCCTTTGAATGCTGTTCAGTATACCATATTTCTTCTGAGGTTTATTTACCCTTTTTCCAGTATTCTGAAGCTGAAATAGTTCCGGAAAGATAGCTGCTGCCCTGGTGTTCTGTACGACTGTATCTGAAAGCCTTTCTACTTCGGAGATTTTAAAGTTAGTAAACTTACACTGCAGACATGTGCTCTTTCTGAGTGTGAATGTGGATTGCAATCTTCTAGAAAAAAGAAACATCTAGAAAAAGGGAAGCTATTTAGAAGCACAAATACATTTGTTTTAAAAATGCAGTTAAAATGCATAAATGTCTTCTGTGTATTTGCTGTAGCTTCCTATCTTCATTTTTGTGACATCTAGCAGAGTTTAAAAGGAATTTGGGAAAAAATATTTCTTTCATTTGAATGAATAAAAAAATAATCTATTGCAAATTCTGTAAGCAATGGATTGTAATAAATCAAATTTTGTACTCCCCCTTCTGGTTGTGTTTTTAAGGAGTTGTGCCCACCTGGAAGGCCAGGAATAAGATTGTCAATTTGTAATTTGAAAATAGTTTTAAAATCTATTTTTAACTGTGAAATGAGTCAGCTAGGGAGCATATAATTTCTTCTATTAAGATGGTGCGTGTATGTAATTTAAAGTAACAACGCAAGCAGATATGCCAGTGTTGTAGTGGTTTTCATTTCAAACAACTTAGAACAATTTCTGTTTGCTTGGGATTGTGATCTGATAGTTCTTCTCACATGGAGCAATACTTTACTGATCTTGGTAGGAACATTTAAGTAATAAGTTTACTGAAGGCACAAAGTATGTGTCAGACAAGCAGAGCTGCAAGGCCGGCACGCTTACAGGTAACGAAGGCTTGTTGGCAAAGTAAGGACACTAGGCAGTACAAACAGAAATGTATTTATTATAAGATGCCACCTCCACAAGAAACACATAAAATTCTACCAGTGTAGCACATGATGCGACAGTATAAAATAACTTCTTTTATTTTTGGTAAACCAAATTAAGTTTTCCATCTGTATATGCAGAGATGTTAGAAACAACTGTCGGATTCCAGCATGAAGCCTTGGCAGTACAGGCATGTTTTCTGGGCTGCAGACATGCGCATCCTGGCTGTGCGTATCCGTTTGTTCAAGGACTGCTCTGCCGGTGTGAGGGCAAGCAGGAGTGCCCGTCCCTGCAGGTGTGGTAATAACTCTGCTACAGCTGTGCCAGCTGCGGATCGGGCCCACCGAAGCCTCATTTGTTTGAGACTTACATTATTAAAAGTGTGCTATTTAATTCATTAGGGAAGCTGCCTCCAGTTTCGAAGTACTAGCGATGCTTAGAAGTTTATATGTTCTGAGAGCCCAATAAGCATCATCTACTTCAGTTACACAGTGTAGCACTCTTAGATGCCTGGTTGCTTTCCCAGATTGTGCTGCCTTGCTAATTAAATCAGACTTGGGGATTTGAATTTGAATAGGTGCAATATACACAATAAGAGACCGTAAGTAGTTTCAGACTGGCAAGGCCTGGACGTGTGTTTAACTACGATGGAAATTCAGCGGAACCTGACGCTGCCTTCCTGTCCTGTGGCCGTGTCCCACTACGAGACTTGCTGCAAACACTTCTAATGCTGTTTTCTGTCACTTTTTATTCTGCAAATAACTTTTGTTTTTGAATAAGATATGACTTTCCTTCCTGTAATGCTGCTTTAAATGAGATGACAGTATCACATCCTCAAATTTCACTACTGTCATCAGCATTGAGAAGGAAAAATTGACTGACCCATAAGAGCATCCCAAAGCTGCTGAGACAGGACAAAGATGACAGCTGGAAAGTAAACCACTCTCCTAAGGAATGTAAACCATGTGTTCAAAAATGGGAGTAAGCGGTATTTTTGGATAGTAGCACTACTTTGTATTTATTTCAAAATGGACAATAAATGGAAACAGCGGATCAAATCTACAGGCTCTATTCAGATTGTAGCTTGTGTTAAATGTGAAGAAGACAGGCCTTCCAGCTTTTCCAGTCAGAATAACCCAGAAAGTAAATTATATGACAACAATATCACTTAGGAAAGGAAAAAGATGAACAACTCTTATCACAGTGTAAGAGGTATGACAGCGTGAAAATGGCAGCTATAAACCAGAGAGGTCTGAGGAGGGCAAGTAGTGCTTCAGATAAAAGTATGAAGCAAGGGTTACTTGCAGTGTAAGAACGAGAAGCGTATACTGTGAAAAGCTACAGCCCTGGGCAGAGCGGCGTAGTTGTTGAACAAATAATTAGAGGAAACACTCATTTTTAAAAAAATATTTCTCTGTCTTATAGTTAAAATGACTTCTTTGCAAGCTTCTTGCAGCTTTTAAAAGATGTGCAGGAGCCCATTGCTCAGAAGATTTTTCCACAGTGCAGCAATTCATATGGGGCATTTTAAATACTGCCATTTTGCAATGCCTCATTTCAAGGCCATAAAACTCCAATATAACTAGACAAGCCATTGCTGTGATACATGACAAAGCTGGCATTCCCAAACAACATAATTTTGTGTGGATTTAATTAAAACACATGTACTGTTTGCACATTCAACTGAAATCAAAAGCGATGCCCGCACACTCATCAGAAGCTGGAGCATGGCGGATGTTAAAGCACACGAAAATAGATTACGGTTCTGATAGCGGAGTCTGCGTTAGCGTAATGCAGAGGTTAGTGCACATGCTTAATGCAGCATAGTTTTAAAGATTTTAAGGATATCAAATTTGGACCACTGTCCTATGCTTTTGAAAGCATTTTCTTATTTCATACTCCTGTGATCCTTTTAAATATGTATAAATTGTGCTCAAGTTATAAGGTAGAATGAGTTTTACATGTATAAAAATATGTTGACTAGTGCCTAAATGCTAGACTCCATGGCTGTCACTGCCTATTGTATATAATTTTCCTAGACACACAGCTAGCCTTAGGCTGTGAAGGTAGGAGCTCTGTGTCAGAAAGACTTTGACAAAAGATATATAGCTTTTAATTTGCCCAAGGAACAGAGGGAGCAGATTTATGACCTAGAATACAAGGCTGAGAATTGGCTGTATACTTTCAGCTAATGGGTATAGAAATGAGGAAATTCACAATGGCTACTTCGTGCGGAGACTGCCTTTTGTGCATATTGTATAAACAGTCCAGAAAAATTTACAGGGCTATAATTTTTTAAAAATCAGGTAAATGGTAGCCCTGTGAATTCATTCTATATCTTCTACCTCTTCTTGAGCTTACTGTTTCTTGAAAATTATGTCTCTAGCCTGCTTTAATTGATTACATTGTTTGCATGTGTATCAGGCTAGATTATTAGCATTTTTAAAGAAAGATTTACGAGGAGGTGCATTTTGTTTGTTTATTGGCTATTTTTCATTAAAAGCCTTTGCAGAGTCTCGCAAAACTGTGGAACTTGCAGATAGTTAGGACCAGTTCCACAGGTAGTATAAAATCCTGTCACCTTTATCTGAATGAAGTTGCACTGATTTATGTTGGCTGAGGATTTGGCCCGCAGAATTGATCTTGGACTGTAAGAGAGAAACTCTGATGGTGTCCTCTGTTCTTAACTCCTTTGACAAAGATAGCTTTAGAAAACCGTTTTGATTTTGTGGATTTATCCTTTGTCCTGACTGTCAGCAGACATAGCAGTTTAAGATGAAAGGGGAAGAGATTTGAAGATTAAACATCTTTGAACTGAAAATGTCCTGCAGCCCCATAAATTCCAGCAGAGATCACTAAATTGAGAGCCTGATCATTGGCTGATTTGTTTTAATGATGCATGGATCGAAAGCCGTCTCAGAGGTGCTGTGAGCTCTGTAGCTATACCCAAAGCAACAGTGAAGGCATGCCATCAGGGATCCCGTGCAGGGGAGTTTTCCGGTCACCGGTCCTATCCCATCTCCATGAGCCGCTGGCAACAGCCTGGCTGAGGCCCTGGTCCCCTCCTCTGAGGGGTTGCACCCACAGGGCTGAGCCGGTGGAATGTCTCCAGCCTGCTGAGAGCACCTGGGAGATACCTGGAGCTCCTAGGAGGTACCTCAGCTGGGTGGGGGTACTCATGTTGTCCCCATTGTCAGATAAAGGGGTGCAAGGAGGTGGATTTAAGCTTTGTGACTGCAGGCAGGAGAGTGTGCAAATGAGAGACTCTGATCCGCAGTGGCACGGGCTGAAGGGCTGTATCTCACCATTGCTTTTAAGGCCATATGCTCTGCTCTTTTATCTTCAGTTAAAGACACCAAGGGATAGACACTCTACCTCATCTTAGAGAGTTTTTAGAGGTTAATTATCCTAACAATTAAGAATTGTTTGTTTATTTTTTTCCTCATCAGCTTCGAACAACTCAATTGCATTCTGATGCAACCTGTTAAAATGCCTTCTACCAAAACTGTAACTGCTAGGTTGAAAGGAGTTGTTGGCTCTCATAGTGAAGGATGTTGCTTTGGAAGCAGTTCTAAGGAATAACTGCTGAGAGCGAACACCTGCGAAAGAGAAACAATGAGCTGCCTCATTCTTTAATTCTTCAAAGATTTAGAAACGAAAACAATATATTAGAAAAAAACTATGGTAGGATTATTCTGCAATAATCCCGATGTATTCTTTTGTTTCTCCATGTACTATTAGTATTTGCATGCTAATTAGTGATTATAACTGAATTTTCTAGGAAGAGATTTGTTTTTCTAACAAAACTTGTTTTGGGAGGTAAACTTTCTACCACATTCATTTTTCGCGGATAAACAATCTACTTAAGCCTACATGCCAAAGGATAACATGATGATGTTATTTGAAAAGAAATTACTGCTTCAAGTAGCTTCTGTAGTGTGTTTGCAAAATGCCAGTTTTAGGAGGGCCATGGGATTATTGACTGAAGATAAATATCTAGAGATGATATAATTACAAATTCTATGAGAAGTCCTTGTCATAAGAAAGATATGGATTGAAATTTTGCTATTTTCTTCTTTTCTTTGCTGTGTTTTGTTCGCATAATCCATATGAAAAAAGAATTAAGACAAGAGAAGGACAATGATTCATACTTTCTGTGACTTTTACTGATTTTTTTTGTTTGTTTTTTTTAAACCAAGAGAGGCTTGACTGCTGGTTGTAGGTCACTAGATTTTAACAAATGCTGCATTTACTGAACTGCAAAACTGAACTGCCTTTCCTGAAGTGAAAAGAAAAATAAAACCAAACATTGTTTCCTGCATTTACAAGTGAGACAACCCCTGGAGCAAATAGCAGTTTTCTGGTGAGAGCATCTCAGGGTTTTGATGGCAGAAAGACTAGGAAGGAAATTTCTAGTACCCTAGTACCTGGCTTAATCATCATGCATAACTATGTAACCTGTGCTTAAATGTCTGGAGGTCAGGTTTGGTGGTATTGCCCCATATGGTTTTAACCTGTAGGCACTTTAGGACACTGTAAGCCAGATGGTTTTTAAAATTACTGCGCAAAATCCCTTTAACTGGCTAATTTGTAGTGATGGTTTCTAGAGAGAATAAGTTCCTCTTTTTTAGATGGATTTTTTCCTAAGCTGTCTTTTAATGCTAGAATATCCTTTTTGCTGTTGTCTTGATATCGGGGCAGTTTCTAAATGCTCGGCTCACCAAACAGGTCCAGTGCTGGTAGGTTCCTGTGAATAAAGGAGAAAGAAGTTTGGCTTGTTGCAAAGATTATATGGACTGAGCATTCTACATGAAAAACTCTTGTATTGAAGTCAAACTCCTGTCAGACTTACTTCTTTCCAGCTAGTTTTATGCTCTGCGTTTTGGATGTGGAATAATCGCAATGAAATATAACTTTGCGCATGTATAGAAAAACTCTTCTTCTTGCTTTCTGATTGTTATTGTGCATTCAGAACTCTCTCAGTGATACTGATTTAATTAGTAGGCAGGGAAGCTGTTCAGGGCCCAAAGAAATGTTTTTCTGGGTTTCCATGCAAATGTGTAACTGGTACTACACTCAGGAGATAGATAAATGTCTATGTCAATCGGTGATTAAATAAGCAAAAGACCTCTTGTATGTTGGTAGAAACTTGGTATTACGATTAGTCAAAAAAGAGAAAATATTTCCATGGAACAGCATAACAAAATGAATATCAAGATGACCTCAAACTCTGAAATGAAGAAATTTTTAGTAGCCTCTCATACTCTAATGAAAAGTACGAGCAAAATAAGCACTAATCAAAAAATAGTTGAAGTAATAAGTAAATCTAATATCCCAGTGCTGCAGACCTGTGTGGCTCTATTAACCTTGCACGCTGGCAGCTCAACTTTAATAGCGGCTTTGCTGTTTGTTTGCCATCTGCATGCGCTCTGTAAATCCTGCCTTGGCTTTGGGGACAAGCAGGCAGCCAGTCTCCTGGCACCTGGGACCGCAGGTTCAGAGGAGATTGAAGCCTGACAGGTAAGAGCTCAGGTGGCTCTTGGCACCCGTGGGGCAGCAGCTAGTCACCTACAGCCCAGGGCTGCAGCCTGCCAGGACCGTGCCTGTCTCCAGCCACGCTGCGATGCACGTAGGTGCCGCTTCCTCAGCCGCTCAAGCGATGACCAGGCGTTATCACCTGCGGGCTCGCAGGGAGCTGTGACGTCCCTCTGGTCCCCACGCAAGCCCTGGACAAGCTGCCGCCCGAGAGGACCACTCCCCAGCGAGCATCCCGCGCTCTTCCCAGTGCCTGTGACAGCCTGGTTTTTCTGCTCTGTGATGACCGGTATAGTTCTTGTCTAAGTGCTGGGCGAAAGGAAAATAGAGTGAGTTTCTCCAGCCAGAAAGCACAGAGCAGGTCCTTAGAGGTGTTTCTTTGGGGTAAAATTGCTCTTACTGCAATGCAGCTCTCAAGCTAACGTCCCTGTAGGTATGTCATATATACACACATGTTTTTCCCCTCCTTCAGAAAAGAGAAAAGTTTTCTAGCATTTATTTAGGAGCCCTTGAAAATCCTTAGGAAAATGAACGGGTGATTTCCCTCCCAGTGGGAGGGGAATTTTCACTGGAATTGGCAGCTTCTAAGCACAAAATACACACACAACCCCTCCCCGCACACACACACAGCTCCTCTCTTTAGAGCCTGGTACATCAGGATGGTGGAGGGGAATAAAGATTTGCTTACTATTATTTTTGTATACATATCCTTCCCATTCACGAAAGACTCGCATGGCCCCTTTGTGCTGTTATGTCTTGAAGCAAGAAGACGTTTTTAATAGTACTGTCGCTTTTCAACCAATCCAGTGACAGATACGAGTGAATAATATGAATTCTCTAGCCATTCCTTGGCATTTATTCCAATGTAAGTATATTTTTTTTCAAGTAGAAAACCCAATAGTAATTTATCAAGGGACAAATCATTTTTTCTTGGCAGTGGAGTCTGCAAAATCCCCATTTTTAAAGCACTAAATCTCCCTCCTTTGACAGGAGTAAGAAAGCATTAAAAGCTTTGATTTAGCTGGATCATACAAAATAGTTTCTCATAATTATCCTTTTGGATGATATATGCTTGTCTTTTTTCCCCTTCTTATTAAACCTGAGGTCTCCATTTTTCATCCAGCTGTATTACTAAATTAAATTGCCTTTTGTTGTATTGAAGTTAAGCACTTTGCCGAAAGCTTTCCTTGTTCAGGGAAATAACATTTACCCAACGTGCTCCCTGTTTTACTGTTTAAATTTACTGTTTGCAATTGTTCAGTTTGCTAAGCAATTTGAGGTTATTGTTTGTTTTAATAGGAATAATGAATCAGTGTAATTTAGCGTTGTATCTTAAAGTACAGTATCTGGGGGAAAAAATCACAAAAAAAACACAACTCACAAGGAATTCTTATTTTGAATTGAAATGTAGATTGGAAAAGAGACAGAGAGAGCTTCTGGCATGTCCAGCTTTATGAACTTTCCATTTTTACTGCTGCATGAAAAGGAACTCTAGTTGGCTATGAAAGAATTCCATGGGGGATATAGTCACACTCATTGACAAAATAATAGAAAACAGTTCAACATGCCATGTTTCTTGGACAGTTTGCATCTGCACGTTAAAAAATTGCTGTGGAAGCCAGAGACAGCTTCAGCCCGAGTTCTAATTCTGTTCTTGCGAGGAGAATGCTAAAATTTTATTGGACTAAAATATATAAAAATCTATACCAACATTTAATAAAAACTATCCATGATCAACATAGCAAAATAAATTTCTCATTTAAGGATTTATGAGATGCCGTTCGAGATACTACTCAAGGAAATTATATCAGAAGCCATTGTTTGTCATGTGGTTCTCTCCGGTGAACTTTGCCAGGCTGAATGCTCAAAGAGCACGGTGCGTGTGAAACAGGCTCCCTGTCCACTGTTCCCTTCTTGCTCGGGAAGTTTCAGATCCTGCCCTGGGTCTGTCACTGGGCACGTCACTGTTTGCCCTTTGCTCTGTTGCAGCGAATGTCGCTGTATTGGGACTGGTCTTTCCTGGGCTGTGCCAGCAGGACTCTACAGCCCTGATAGCCAGATTATGGGTCTATAAAGACACACGTAGTTCTCTTTAACGTTGATGCCCAAATTTAATAATGGCATGAATTATACAGGGCCTGATAAATGTAGAATTGAAGGCAGTAATTGCAGCTTTATGAAAAATAGATTGTGTCATACTCATGTGACAGGCTTTTGAAGAAATTCTGAATGTCACTGATAAAGGCTGACATCGTTGATATAGATCTTTCTGTGGGTTTGGCTTCTGTGGCATGGCATCTTGACTAATAATTTAAAATGGTGAAAGATCAACATAATACACCGATGGGTCTAGTGTTAAAGAGAGCTTATGCGTGCTCTGAACATCATAAGGCTTTCCCGGCATGAGCAAGTTCAGGGAAGAAGTGACTACCTGTAGAGAGGTTGGAGCAGACCAATGGAACGGTTCAGAGATCTGACAAAGAAAGCGCCGCAAACCGTATAACACAAGTAGACGCAGGCTTAAAAATTGTACTTAGGAAGGTTTACTTCGACTGCTGCAGAATGCTAATAGACATGTGGAGGTTGTGGAACTGGTCTAATTTGAGGGGTTTTTAAACATGGGTACGGATTATCCTAACTTGGAATGAATAGGTAACTTCTGAAAGTCATGTACAACTTCCATGATACAAAGATTGGCGAGAGAACATGCAGAAGAGACAGGAGCGAAGAAGCCCAAGGGAAAGGGTAACACACACTGTGTATGGCTGTGGAGCCCCTGAAATTAATGCACAAGCAACTGGGGCTCTGAAGGAGATGGTCTAAAAAGATATGAGAAACTCAGAGGGTACAGGTACAGTCAGCAGAGCTGGCTCACGTTTTATGGCTGTATATGTAAGATTTTATTGAAAGGAATAAGGAAGAAGTTATGTGGTAGGAGATGGGAAGGGAAGACTGAAGAATTTCCAGGAATGCCAGAAGATTTGTGGGGTGTGTGAATGTGGAGTGTGAATTTTGGCTTGTTGTACAGGAACTTAAGGTCGTGGTGGCCTCTGTCAGCCCTGAAAAGCTGTGAAAGTGTAATTTCCAAGATAGCTTTGAAAATCTCTCCTAAAAGGTTTTATTTGCCCTTTGTATCCTTCATAATAAATTGAAAAGACAGTCCTTCAGAGAGAAGCTTTTTCTTCTCAGTCTTCTACTCCCATTTTCTGCTGTTTTTCATCTAAACCCTGCTGCTATAACAGATGCTGATATAACTTCTTATGTTGATAGTTTCAGGCACAGCACTACTTTGTTGCCAATTTGATCATATTTTTAATTTATTTACTTAATTTTTAAAATAAAAGTCCATGGAATTTTTGTTTTTTAATCTTTTTCTTCCCCTGCAGTGCCCCCTGTAAATGCCTTGAAAGTTGACTGCAAGCCTTTGTAATAAAATACTGTAGTAAACATTCAGCCTGTTGTATAAGTTGGGAAGTAGGTTTTCTGCATGGTTTCTAATAGACTTGTGCTGTTACTATTAGTGATTTGCAAGTAGCAGAAAGGTTTGTGGAGCTCCACCTCTGGGCAGCTGAATATTGCAGAATAGTTACTTACCCAAGGCTTATGAGGGAGGCCTGGACCGGTAAGTCAGCGAAAGATTCAAATTTCATAATAGGGCATTTGGCTGTGAGTAGTTCAAAGTCACAAACTACTCCTTCTTTTGCTATTTCAGTTTTTGCATTTCGTGTAGATTATTATGTTGGTAATAATCAGAAAAATGTGGGCGGAATTAGTCTTTTTAAAAATCTAAAAATTACTCTTAGGACTGCTGCCAACACTGCATGGATGTTTGATGTGATGAAGGCACGCACACGTTCTCACATGCTGGTGAAGGCTAAAATTTCTCTCGCAGACTGTCTAAGAGTAGTTAGTACTGTTTCTTCTGCTAAGGCATTGGAGCATATAAGCCATACAAAGTCTTTCAGAAGTTAAAATTTTCTGGCTTTTTTCTGCAAAACACAGCTCAAATGTTACCGAGTTTGTCTGCACTGCTCTAGACATATGCTTCTGCACTAATGATCACTTCCTGCTATGAGATTAATCAAATATTAATAAACTAATAATTGAATGCCAGGTCTACAGAACTGTCAGGCTTTCTTTTGGATTAACAGCACTTTTCATTGAATTATCTGTGAATCTGCCTTATGGTCCAAAGCTGCTCATTAGTTTCCAAGTGTTCTGAAGTATCAGCAAGAAGGCAGACGTGAAAATAATGGTTTTCCTTATTGAGGTATGCTGCGTGAAACATCTACCTGGTTTCCGGGCTCTTAAAATAAAATCTTTTTGCTGTTTTGGGTGGATTTTGGCTGAAGTTTACATCAAGCTTCCAGATAGGAAATTCTAATTTGTTTCCAAGAAGTACAGGCACGATAATACAGGGCTCTTGTATGTTTCTGCTAATTATGCAGTCTACCACATATTTTATATTCGGTTATGTTAGTAAAAACATTTCATTATTAATTGTAACGGGAGGGAGGGGGGGCAGAAACCCTATTCACATGAAAGTTGAAAGTTGAAAAGCTCTGCAGGAGTATTTTGCTAAGCTTCCTGAATTGTTGTTTAGGCAGTAAGAAATTGGGTGAAACTTGAGCGATGTGAGACCTTTTGTAAGTTCTCAGCATGCCAACGTATTGTCAGTCTGATGGCAAAATTGCATGGAAAGGGTAAATTGTTGCTTTGTATGTGTGTCTAAAAAGACATGGTAGCAATCAAAGAGGTATTACAGACAGATGATAAAATGGAATGAGAAAACATCTCTGTTGCACTTGCCATAGGCCTTGCACTCTCTTCTTTGACTAAGCATCTGCCAGTATTGGCCTTCAGACCTTCAGGGTTTTTGTCACTGTACAGAGGCTTGTTTAGCCTTGAGCTTACTTGGAGATGATCTGCTCCATGGGGTTCTCTCGAGGGATGTGTCTAGCCCGTCCAAACAAACCTGAGAGCTCTCTAAGAAGGGGAAGCAACAGATAAACTGAGGAACCAAATGATTCTAGCAACGAAAGGCAAATTGTGATATATAGACCTTCATCTGGACACATGCAAGGGCTTGGAGGCTTGACTCCTGTATATTCTAGAAAAGGACTTTTGTTTAGAGGATCTAAAAGGGGATACTACTGTCTGTGTCTGACGCAGAGCATGCTACTCCTCGTTTCTGTGTGCAGCTTTGTGCAGTTTGCAGAAAGATTCTGTGAGGAGAGATGAAAAACCAGATCATCCAAGTCCACTCCAGTGATTAATGAGGAGACAGACTTTCACTCTGTGGCTCCAAATTTGTCGTTAGTATGCTAATGAGGCTCTCATAGCCTCAGGTTATGGAGAACTGGTGTCCTGGGACTTGTTTCAGGTATCTTCTGATCATCCAAATGAATTGTTGCTATCTGACTCAATAGTTAAGAAACCTGAAAGGAGTGGCAGGAGCAGCAATCCCAAAAGAAAAGGTGATGGTGCGTCATCTCATATTATGAGAAGATATTAACAGACCCTCAGAAGTCCTTGGAATAGGATTTTGCCTTTACTAGAAGGAGTGTTAGGTGCATTTCCTAAGTAGCTAAGAGAGGTGATCTAAGTAGGATGGCATTTTGTGCGTTCCCAGTGGCTGGCTCTTATGGGCTATGCTGACATTTAGCCCGCTCCACAAAGTCTTTGGAAGCGTTTTAGTACGTGGTCCTCTGTAAGTGCAGTTAAGTCATGTTTGGCACTGATTCTGCTCCCCTTTTTGCAGACCCATTAGCCTGAAGGCACTCACTGTATTAGGATTTAAGAATTTTCAGGAATGGACTCCCTATTCTGACGGTAGCATTAGGGTAGGACAGTGGTGGAAAGGGTGGTTTTATGTGGCAGCAATATTATTTGTTTGAGTTGAGCTAACAGCCTGATTTTATGGAGGTACTTACAACTTTGGAACATCCCAGGAGCCTGAAAAAGGCATCTGCTTGTTTGTTGCAGCTTTAAGGGTTCAGTATTTTTGGTGCCCTAAAACAAAACTCACCTTTTCCTTAATTATTGCTCATCTTAATGTATTTCCATTATCAAAAAATAAACAAACAAAACTCAAAATCCAAACAAAAACCTTCCAGAGTCTGCTGGAGGAGCTTCTACAAGTGTAATAATGTTTAGATTACACATATCATGCTTGTGGTGGATAGAATAATTGAGGAATAGATGAGAACGTTAGAGAAAGATTGAGGACTTGACACACTCGCTCTTGTTTTTAATAAAATGATGCACATCTGGGATGTATGAGGGAGTATGTAAATTGACTCAAATTCAGGCTTTTTAAAGTACAGATAAGAGATGACAAAAAATCAATATAGAATGCAGTAGAACTACAAGGCAATGCAGATATTTATTGTCATGAAAGCAATTTCTGGCTCCTTTGTATCCCATAGGTATAAGCTGAAGGCTTCATTCATTGCCTGCTGGGATTTAAGGAGAGGCCACAAATGTTTCCCTTATTCATTGGCCCTGTAAGTTAAATAGAAAAATCGCTGTGCATCATCATTCTTTGGCAGTCTTCTACCTAATTATCTAGGCCAGTCCTTTTCTGTAGCTGAGAAAGCTGTGCTGATAACAAACAGGCAGGTCAAGCCGTAACTTAAGAGACATTAAAGAAGTAATTATTCATTATGGTTGTTCTTTATGCTGATAGAGAGCCGAGCCTGGATGTGAGGAACAGCTCTGAAAGCTTCCACCCCGTTCCAGGGAACCAGCAGCTCGCCTCGACTCCTGTCGCTGGGAGGCGACAGGAAGGGCAGTCCCGGGATGGTAGACTGAGAAAAGAAGAGGCAAAGGAATTGCATGGGATACAGGGAGGACGATACCGTTTCACCACAGCTTACACCAGTAGTTGTGCTTTCTGGAAATTGTTTTATTAACGCAGTATCGTATAACTCATGATGCAAGTGATAATTTAGTTGTGTATACTAGAGCCTCAGTCATTTGTATCAGGAGCTTTCTTAACAAGCAGTAACTGAAAGCAGTGACTGTTGCCATTCCTCAGCTGGATTAGTTTGTTCGGTCACCTTCAGCCAGACACAAAAATGCTCTGCAAGTGTAATACAACTAAAGCATTTAAAGCAATTACTTATTGGGTACCACACACAGACATCATCTAGGACTTTGATCAAGTGTCAGTATGCTCACTGGTCCTGATAAGGCGCCCAAACCCTATACGCTGTCACAGCAGACATCGGTTATGAGTAGAAGGTTTGGCCTCCTAGGATGAATCTTCTGTGTGAGTGAGTTGCTGTCTCCCACCAGGTCTGTCAAAATGGTCACTGCCCACTTGACCTGGTTGCTCAGCCAGCCTCCCTGGTTTTCCTCCTTCAGAAGTTTGTACTTTTCCATGTTGATTTTTTTCCTTTCGAATCCTTGAGCTACTAACTACCTGGTCTCCCCCGTGCTATCCCTACTTGTAATTTTGCCTTTCTTAGTGTCTGCAGGCCTTCACACATCCCTAGCGTATCTCAGGAAAACTGCTAGGAAAATTTTGTAGGAGGAGTTTAATCCTCATTGGGGTTATCATTCCTAGTCAGCAGAACTTTCCTTGCATTTATCCATCAAACTCGACCACTCAATTTTCTCTGCTTTTGCTCTCTTTGCTAAGGGCGTATGCTGTTACTTCATGTCTCTTCAAAAAAGCAGACCATGATGAGCAAAGCTGCAGGGGCTTCCGTGGTTCTACCTTTTGAAACCGCAAATGACTTCAGGAGGCTGGCAAGTCTTAGCACACTTCTGAACCAAGGCCATTAGAGTAATGTCTTTAGAATTATACAAATAATAAGTAGAAATGTATGTTGAAGCATTGTAGGTATGAGACTAAATACTCTTCTTCCTGGAACAGGTATTTATTTATATTTTCAGGCAGGACAAGAAAAGCATATATCGAACTCATCAGAGTTATTAGCATTCTGCTAAATGACAGAGTGCCCTCTCATGTCTGAAATCAGAACAAGATGGTTTAAACAAATCTGAATTAAATTTAAAAATAAAAATGAAAATCGGTAAAACAATTTTTACTTGAATTCAGGTCAGTATGTTCCATTAGGTAGTAGCGTGAAAATAGAAACCTTTTCATGTAGATGATTCAGTTCTGGAGAGGAATATTCTTTCTCATAATTTTTGTCTTTTTAATTTAATAATGGTGTCCATGAAAAGGAAGAGAGTTGGGTTTTGATGGAAATATCTCTTTTTAAATGAATTATAGTGAATTTTGATGTTAAAAAAGGTGGGGTAATTCTTATTACATATTGGTATACATCACAAATTCAAGAGGCTTTGTTTGTATAAACACTTCAGAATTCTGTTTCCTGGACCAAGCTTTGTTCTGCTAAACCTAACACAGTACATAGACTACAGCCTTTAAAAAAAACATTAAAAAATTAAGGTACTTTCCATCTGTAATCCTGTACTAACATTAAACTGGCAACAAATCTATGCCTGACTTATTGTAAATCCAGTACTGTTGTAATTTCTGGTAAATTTGACCAGAACCTTGCCCAGATAGCCTCGTGAGACCACGCTAAAGTGTGGATGTGTACAAGGTAGTAGATGCTCGTCCCACAGGTCGAGGCTGTAATTTCTGTCTCTCCCTGTGGTCAGATACTGCTTCTTGTGGAAGATCTGGCTAAAGTAGAAATTGGGAATTTGCGTGCAGACTAGCAGAGGATTCAAATAATTTTAAGCTATCTTGATTCCTGACAGTTTTGAGTTATTCTCTGGCTTCTGGTTTAACAGATATCTGTAACTAGAAGTTATGGCTGGTTGTTCCGCAGCGTTGTACATTACGATGCAGGCGGATCTAGCCAGCAGCATGTGGACCAACACGTCGCTCATACTTGCCCTCCACGGGAAATGCAGAGGGGTCTCCTGAGGACAGCCTTCAGGCTTTGTGAGATTATAAGCTCCCCTAAGGACACTGTAGAATTTTTGTATCTTGCCATATCTTGATATTTTCTCTGTGAATCTGGGTGCACACTGAACTCCTCTATCCCTTCGAGTTTTTATGGGATGGCCTTACAATATGTTGACAGAATTTCTACTGGGTAGCAATAAAAGGTGATGTTGAAGATTTAATTGCTCGGGGTTACTTGTGTTTGATTGCAAGAGCCAAGTTAAAACAAGAACATGCTATGTACTGTCTGATTTGCTTACCTTTCTTATCTATTTCAATACAGGAAGTATACATTTTATACACCTAACAAATGACCATGACTGGAATTATATTATAGTACTGTTCTGGGTACGATAGCCTATCTATTCCTGTTGTTCAATGATGCAAAATGTGCTTGTCAGGAGATTACCTATTCTGGAAATACAACTCTCTTTTCTTGTTGTTTTGCTTTCCTAAATTTTTTTTAAAGCTTTGTTTTCAGAGCACCCCACTTGTCAATATGAATAAGGTCCCTAACTTCTTTTATGGCAAAAGTAAATTTGTTCAGGTTGTCTTCTGTGCCTTTATTGTCAGGAAGACTTGATCCCTTAAGGTGGGAGTCTGTTTTTTTCTCTGTTTTAGCACTGCCCGATACAAGGGGATGACAAATAATTAATGACCCCAACTAACACAAAGTCACCTGGGCCTTGGGATTTTGTGCATCCCATAGAAATCTGTTCACAGCCATGTGTTTCAAAGATTTGGATAGATACTTCTTTGACAGCTGCATGATACAGTAAAATGGAGAATGTGTGTTTGGCCAGCAGAACTTTCTCCAGATTATATATCTCAGCAGTCAATGTTGCAGGAGCTACGTAAAGGTAATTGATAGTTTAAGACCTTAACAAAATTCATCCTGGTGGGCTTTTTATAGAAGGCTGGGGAATCCAGCTGCTCTGCACCTTAGCTAGTCCTATAACATACTGTCACTATTCTTGCCTCCAGCAACGGCAAGTTGAAAGAAAGGTAGATTATCCATCCAGCCCAGTGAACAGAAGAAAAATGGCAATGTGAATTTTGCCTCTTCAGTAGATCTGTCTCACTTCTGAAACAATTTTTTTTTTTTTTTTACATTTCTATATACTTTTCTTTAATCCGAGGGGAAAAAATCCAGTAAAGATAATGAAACAAAAGAGAAACATCCTTCAGAATGCTCCCTGCTCTGCTGAATTAAAACCAGTAAGCAATCAGCGTAGTGTGCATCTAGTAATGATACAGAGTATGCTTTTTTACAGTGCTATGCTATTTACAAGAAGTAAAGCCTGGAATGAGTTATGGAAGTCATTTCCTCGTATATAGAAGTGAATTTTATCACATCTCTCGCCAACTTTATGTCTTCTACTTTATCACTAGAGTTTCTGCTGGCTTATAGCCACTGCCCCATTTTAATAAAGAAAGGAGAGAGGGCTTAATCCAGAAAATGCTGTAAGCCCATATTTAATTTTAAGGCTGCTGAAGAGTTGATGACATTGGTGGAGATGTTCATGTTCACATAAAATGTACTATGCATGTGTTTAAGGGTGTAGTTGGATATTTCCCAAAGGGGGCTGTTGAAGTCCTGTGCAAGTGTTTCAAGTAGCAATGTTCTTAATGCTAATGAAAGCTTTTCAGCGAATTCGGAAACTTTGGTTTGAGTAAAATACAGCGTGATTTTTATGTGTGATTTGGATTTGACAGGACATCTAGAAGTGTTAATTATTTGTATTTGGAAGTGGTGCTGCAACGGAGATTACTGTTACGCATTTTGTTGCAAAAATCGGGCCATTTTGTAAAAAGTGGTGGAAGGAAAACATGACCTGTTGGACACGTTAGGAGTTTGATGGAAACGTGAATGAGGTGTACATTTTGCAGCAAAGCAAACCTTTCTTGAAAATCAGAATGAAGAGAATGGTCTCTTCTACTTTTCCAGTTTGAGGAATCAACATCTGGAGGTTTAAACTGTGCTTTCTTGGCTATTAACAATAGTGCTTCCATGTGAAAACGTATGCATAAGAACGTGCCCAGTACTTCTTAGCAGCTTCTAGGCTGGGTTTGATTCTTCCTTTTTGTCTTGCTACCTGCGCCGTAGTTCAGGTGGGCTGTGAGAAAATCCCAGCCTAAGCCTGCCTTTTTCTCTTTTTATATGCTCCATCTATTGTGTTTTGTGTGTCAAATAATTTCTCATCCTGCTTTGCAGTAGCATTCATGCATGAATGATACTCGGATTTATCATTCTGTTGGACTCATTTGTGGATTCATTGTAATAAAACATAATAAAATTTTGATGCTTTTGGATGCAGAAAACATAGCTACTGAAGTCTCAGAAATACTGAGCTGATCCAGTCGTTCCTCCCTCTGCCCCCCCAGTATTTTGCTACAAATAATGTGGATTTCCGTTTTGCCTATGGAGGGTACTGCATTAAGATGTTGTTCTTAAAGTGACATGAAACCATTCTAGAAATACAACAAATCCAGTGTGATACAATTATTTTGAATCAATTTGTGATTAAATCTGGTCAATATCACAGTTTATGGCTTTGTAAAATAGAATATTTTTATAACTGCTGTCCTGTTCTTAACATAGGTAAATGAATGCTCCTTAAAATACCATATATACTTTTAATTCTTTATTGGCATTGCTAGAACTCTGAATTTGTTTGAGAACATATGCTACAGTGTTGTAAAGTGTGATCGTTCCATATACTGTACGGAATTTCGTGGTAATTTAAACCCACTGAGGACATTGCTGAAATAATTTGATTAAGATAATCTTTTTTTCCCAGTACAAATTGTCAGATTGATCTTTGTTATCTCAAAGTCTAAATAATTATTTGTAAATGGTTTAAGTTGATTGTGAGTACTAGATAATCAAAAATTGAGGACTTTAATGAATGTATTTTCCCTTGCACTTCTTTTCTCTCCATATTGTAAAGAACTAACTTAGTCCAAGAATGTTTGCCATCATCATTTCTTCAAAGGAAATCCCAGAGTAAAATATGTTTGAATATTCGCACTGGAAAATGAATTCTAAGAATAAAGGTTTTGAGGGAAAAAGCTTATGGATGTAGTGAAGAGAAGCAGATTTGAATTTGGCTTGATGCTGTTTGTGCATCTGTACAATACTGAAATCTGATTCATGTGGCGCTTTGTTATTTGGAAATCTAAGCCTTTTGCCCTTATCTGCATCTAGTGACTTTACATTTGCCGCAGTTTTCATACTAATTTTCTCACAAATGTGTGTGAAAATATATGCGGGTGTATAAACAGCAGTGATTGTAATCGGTGTCATCACAGATTTCATATAATTACTGCTGCTCCCCATTTAAAGTAGGAATAAATGCTAGATTGTTGGGGGGGTTTGTGTGGTTGTTTGGGGGTTTTGTTTGGTTGTTGGGGCTTTTTTTTGTTCTGATCTCCAATCAGTTTGCAAGTAGAAAAAAACATAGGACAGGTGGTATCCTCGGCACCTTGCTGAGAGGCAGTGAGCTTTATCAGGAAGGTTTAGTCATCACAGCTACTGCCTTAAAATGGACACAGCAATTCTACTATGTCTGTCAAGCATGGAGGGAATTGTTGTAGGTGAAATCACCTCTTACTGCAGGCGAGACCAGCTTTCTATCGCTGTGGCGTTGCTCTTCTCTGGCACCAGTGGAAAGAGGATAGAAACCCAAAATGGTCCTGTGGAACAAAACCCCAAACAGACGACCTTTGCTATTGCCTCTCTCTAATGTCCCAACCTAACTACCTCTCGCCTCTTGTGGTACGAGATGGTGCCTCCGAGGGTAAAAAGAAGTGAGGGAAAGCAGTGTGAAGGACGATTGAAGGCACTCGACATGCGAGGAGGGCGAGAGAAGCATGCGGACGCGGTGCCCTCGGCCCTGGAGCCCCGCTGGGCCACAGGCCGGGGGTGCAGCGGACGAGAGGGAGGTGATGGCCTGCGGCAGGTTGCGGAAGCAGGCTCCGGATGCCCTCTGTCCGGGAAGGCAGAATGCCATTCTGGAAGTCAGGTGTCCTTAGCAAAACTGAAATAAATACACGAAACTGAAGCTAAACAGAAGGCAGCAGATCACCTTGCTGTGCTGGAGGGGCGGGTGCGTTGCTGCTCGTGGAGCCGAGTGCCTCCCTCCGTCTGGGGTTTAGTAAGGAAAGGCGTGAAAGATTTCTCTGTCTCCTGTGCCTGCCCAAGCATACGTCCCTCTTTGGTTGTGGGGCATGGGTTTCCAGGTATGATAATAACAAAAGTTAATTGATATGAGCGTTGATGTTTCATCCTTCCAGACAAGCAGATTCTGTTGTTACATAACTAAATCTTTAACGAAGTAAACCAGTCATAGAATCATAGAAAGTTTTGGGTCGGAAGGGACCTCTAGAGGTCATCTAGTCCAACCCCCCTGCAGCGAGCAGGGACACCGCTAACTAGATCAGGTTGCTCAGAGCCCTGTCCAACACCCATTTTAAAACTAGTATGGCTTGACGTCACTAAATCCACTGAATGAACAGCTGACCAAAAGGACACCTGGCCTTTCTGTTCGGTCAGGAAGATCAGGAGTTAGCTGGCTGGAGATGCACCACTACTAGGAGAGTAGGAAGGTATAGGTAGACAGCTATCAAACCTCAGGAAAATAATTTTAGGCCCCATTTTAGTCACTAGAGCTTTTGAGTACCTGAAGATAACAGGTATTTGGCTTAATAACAGTTTTCTCTATTGCTGTGAAAGATTTTTTTTTTTTCTGATTTATTTTAACATTCTTTTATTCTTAGCAATCTTTGGTGGCAGGGCAAGAGATTTATCAGGCCACATGGGATAAAATTTGTAGCTCAGCCACTGAGCCATTAGACAATTAAATGAACAGCCTCCATGGCCAGGACAAGACCTGTGGACTCTCAGAGCAGAGGTGAATTTCACCTGTTCTCAGGAAAGATCAATTTCTCTGAAAGCTGCTCTGCTAGCACTGAAGACTGGTTTTTTTACACAGTGTAGTCCTCCTGCACACTTTCAGCAGCTGAAGAGCAACATGTTTGCAGACAAACCAGAAAGATCAGTGTTTTTCCTTCCCTCTAAGTCTTCTAAAAATTCCAGTTTGATCTCAGCATGATTTTGAAAGCTTTGATCTTTTAAGGTTTAATTTAGTCCAATGACAACATGGTTCTCCAAGGCTGTTCACCTTTCCCTGACTTGTTTAAAAGAAGAAGAAAAAAAAGGGTGAAAAGGAAAGGCAAAAAAACACTTTGTAAGTGAGGAACAAAACCTTCATTAGAGAGAAAGCATCTGAAAATCTCCTCTCCAGCAAAATAACCCTTTGCAATCCCATTAGCCTGCCATCAAAAAATTGTTCTCTGTGGTGGTATGTTCTCTCCACACCCTTGTTAATCCATTTTGAGATACTGAAAAAAAAAATTCCGAATAAATAGTTTATTTACTGTTTCAGTTCAAAGCTAATACATTTAAAAAGTGTAAAATTGTTTCACAGTTGTGTAGGACAACCTTTGCTAAATTCAAATGGAAATAAATAACAGTTCGTTGTACCCCAGCTGAATCTTTTTTTATCAAACACTCTGATGCAGCCCTCTGTTAAAAATCTCATTATAACTCTCATCACATGGCTGCACGTTCAGTTTAAGTTGCAACAAGAATTGGCTGCAGTAGCTGTATCTCCTGTAAGATATGACCGTAATAATGAATGTAGCTTTGGAACCTAATTCTCTTTTAGTTTTTCATCCCTGTATGACAAAGGGAAGGCGCTGGTAGGAGTCCTGAAATACGCTTTTGCTCCTGGGTTTGTTGGTTGGCTGGGGGAGCACCGGGGCGTGTGATTGCAAGCATGGTCTGTTCCATGGACATTTGGCAATTGCCAAGGAGCTCGCACACGTAATAGGTGCTACTTTTTAATGGATGGAATTAAATGGAAGAAGAGTAGCATGGCTGGAATGCTGCTAGTGTATTTTATCTTGTACCATACTGGTGGGTAACTGGCATTGTAACAGAGACCACTTGCCCACCTACCCTGACAAAAGTTATTGCTAGTTGCCTGTACCAAGGACTTAGAAAGAGCTAAGAAACCATAATGTACTTAACTGATTATGTGATTCTGTTCCCCAGAGGGGAAAAAAAGAGTTTCTCAACACAGCTGGTGATGAGCTCGTTCCCTAGAGCATGAAACATTAATCTACATTTCCAAAGCCTCTTAGCTGAATATTAGTTAGTGGCCTGTGAACCCGAGAAGGTTCAGAGCAGGGAGAATTGTTAGGGGCTGAGTGATGCTATGAAGTCAGTGCTTCCTTTCGGTTGCCGAAATCTGTCTTTGTGCCTAGTGAATTTTGTTCAAAATTACAGTTGAACACATTTTCTCAATTGCTAGTAAATTGTTCACTTTAATCTTCATTTCATTACTAGTTTCTCATTCTTTTCATTGTCAATTTGATGCAACAGAAAAACATGACTTGCAAACGGCGTTTTGCCTTGCCATCAGCTTGGCAAAGTACAGTGCTGCTTCATCTAGCCATCATTTTGGCAAGTGTGCAGAAGGACTATGCAACACAAAATGTATGCTTTTAGAAGGAGAAAATGGAGTGTGGGATGTGAATCCTTGGGCACTCAGCGTGTTGGAGTTTAAAAAGGGGCTAAAATTCCTTTTGTCTGCACCACGTTATATAGTACTAAGAGTTTCAGGTTTGCAGAGTAACCTTCAACAAGCAACAAACTGTTACCTCTTGTAGTTTTTGGGTTGACCTTTTGCCCCCCTCCATCTAACTCTGAAACACTGTAGCGAAAGACAAATTCGGATCAAATAGATGATGTGATTTGCTGTTATGCCTTGAGCTTTGAAGATAGTTGTTTGCTGTGTGTTGATGAGCTACAGCTTAAACATGCATGTGGGATGGATAAAAATTTCACCTAGCTTAGGTCAGCCGAACCTGTTGCAGGTTTTTTCTATTCTTCTACAGAAAAGGGGTGCAATTGGAGATGACCTGGAAATTGTGCCTAACAAATCCCCTGCTACTGCAGGAACCTAAAACCCTGGTGACAACTTTGCTCCTACCTCCACCCTGTCTGTGGCATTTTATGATTTCTATGCAATTTTAACTATTCTGTTGTTACTTGTTGAATATCAGATACTGCATTTGAGGATTCAGTCCAGCGTTCTTAAGCTATATTTAATATCTATTTAACATTAACATTCTTCATCAAAGTCACAATTTTATTTTAAATAATGATTTTTCTCATGAATTTTTAGCCATTGATCATGTTATCATGGTTCTGTACTCGATATGACAGCTTAGAAAGTTTTTTATTTTCTAATAATGAAAACTGAGGTTCTCACGTTATCGCTAGCATCTCAGAATGATAGTTTTAGCCAGCATCAAGAGTAATGAGACTTTCAGTTTGGTCACAAGAAGCGGTAAAACTATTTGTTGTAGCCTTTCCAATTTTTTGCCGGGGTGAGAAATACTAGAAAAAATATTCTGATGGGTTTTGATGGTCTGGTCTGTTCACAAAAGGATTAAAAAAACCCCTCTTTAATATTAGCTTGTGAGGAAAGGTTTCGGATATTGTTTTCTCTGATACATTTCATACATTTAAGAACCCCAGGTCTAAATAATTTGGAACTTCAGGGATATGTGGAATATAAACCAAGCCCAGTATCCGTGATGGCATCTAAGACAAATGGATTCATACCTTTGTTTTATGCCATGTCTTGTCAAATTTGTAATGCGTTCACATTAGCTGATTCTACAAGATATACAGCTCTCTGTGCCCACATATCTAACATAAAAATCAAATCCTTTATCTGTTCCTATCATTTTCTACGTAGCTCTCTTCCTCTTAGTCTTGTTTTTTTTTAAAAGGGAATTATGATAACTTACTGCTTTATGTAATCTCAGAATGAGAGGAAGAATCGACATAATTAAGATTTTAATTAATTTTATGGCCCTAATTTTCTCATTTTGCCAATAATATCAAAATGAAGGGAGAAATTTACAATCGAATGGTAATAGTAAGTTTGATAAACTGTAAAGAAAATTTAGTCTAAAGCATTATTAATCAAGAAGTCACTCTGACAGATCTATGGGTCTGTTTGTGGTTCTTTGTCTGGTACTCTAAAAAAGGTTGATTGAAGGTGGAATTTTAACAGACTTTGTGTGTATTTTCACATCATTGAAATAAAAACATGGTGTCATTCAGCTGTTATCTTGAAGTAAGGTGCTATGGATGTATTCAACTGCTGAACAGGAGTTGGTTCTTCCGGTGTCGTGAGGAGGTGCACCCCCGTGAGAATTCTGTTGAGAGTCACATCAGTAAGGTCTTTGTGACTGACTTGTCTGCTGCGCTTGGCAAGGATGCCAGAGGCAGACAGCCATATTGTACGTGCCAATAACCGGCCCGGCATCACAACACGTAGAAGAGGAAGGGCTTAGTGCCTCCCTTTTGAGATCCCTGCTGAGTAAAAAGAACGACAGCAGCCAGTGGAGTAATGTGCTGAGAAGTGGTGATCCAGGCCACGCAGTAGCAGTAGGGCTCCGAAGGGCTGCCAAGGCAATTTGACGGCTCTTAGTGGAGCTGGGCGCTCAGCACCAATTAAACTGGCGGAGTTGCTGGCCTGGGGCTCGGGCTGTGCTTGGGGACGAGATCGGAGGCAGGCTTCTGAGAACAATCAGTCTCAGATACCTACCCAGAACAGGGAGCAGAAGATGTTACTGTAGCAAAGCAAGAGTGCAACTAGAGCGCGCTGTGAAACAATTAAGTTCGGGGACTGGGGAGTCCCATGGCTGTTGTCTCAGCCTGGAGTAAGATTCAGTACTCGAGAAGGAGAAAACAGAGTCGTACAGGAAGACTGTGCCTGACGAGTGGCTGTATGCCCCAGCAGAACTGCTGCCCTTGTGTTCCTTCACTGGAGTGTTGTGTGGCTTCAGTGCAGCTGATAGTTTGGTTTAAGGTGTAGAGAAGGGGACATGGGAGCCCTGTAGAAAGAAAGGGTCTCAGAGAATTTTTGGATAGTCAAGTATGGGTTACTCCTAGACATATCCTCTGTACAGTCTTAGCCTTGGACATCACCTGACTGCATAACTACAGGTGAAAAAAAGCCACAAACCATGATGATTTTGACCTTCTGTGTTAGAGAATTTGATTCATTTTCTTCTTCTGGAACTCACGATATTACTCGGAATTAGTGTTCTGAAAAGGACCAATGTAAACCACACAGGAGGAGTACAGTTACTACCTGTGTAGGCTTGTATCTCTGGGATTGCTGTTCAACATGGCTTACGCTTAGGATTCAGAGGAGAAATGGGAGCCTTACCATGAGGCTGACTTTGCCAAGGTCAGATGAGGGCTGCTGTCAGATACATTCTCTGTGCAGCCTTAGGAATGTTTTCCTGTGGCATTACTCTCAGCCCACAGTTTAGGTTAGAGTATTGAGAAGGAGGATTTGTAGACCTTTAGGAAGACTGGGACTGAGAAGAGCTTGCAGCTGCCAGCTGAGGTCTGCTACTGGAGTTATCCACTGAGCAGTCACGGTCCCACGGCGTTAGCCTCTGCCTACTGTATTTGGCACAGTTGGTATATCTTATACTGACGACTGGGAAGTCTAGCCCCAGCAGAAACTCAGACCCCCTGCCTTGGAATCCCATGTCTCTCGTGCACCAAGTGCTCTGATGCATGGCAGTGCCCTGCTTGGCACTGCAGCACGCCTGGACCAGTGGTGCGGACCAGAATCTGCAGGATGTGCATGCGGCGAGTGCACATAGCCCTCAGATGGCGAGGTCTGCCCCAGTCCGAGGGCGGTAGAGCTGCCATTGGGCTCATCTGTCCTGCGATTTGCTTAGGTAAATGCAGTTTAGAATCTACTTTTGCGACTGATGTTTGTGTGAATATTGTGAAATGTTACCTGTTTTGGTTTTTCAGTGTTTATATTGATGATATGTTTTTTCTGGTTTGACAGTTTTTCTTGTTAATCTCTTTTTAATAAAAAAAAAAAAGCATTTCTTCTGCACATGCCTTCAAGCATGGAATTGAGAGTCGTATGTCTCTGTGCCTGTCAAGGGTATACAACGTGTGACAGAGATCCAAAACGTGACACAAACATTACTGAGGTTAGGAATGTAAAAGAAGTGGGCTCCATTCCCTTAGTAAATAGCTTTTTCTGACATATAGGCTATCTTAATGATGTTTTATTTCACATTGAAAATGTTCTCAGCATGAATTTTTGTTAGCACTGGCATGAAGGATTGGGACTTTGAGGAAAAAATAAATGATGTGTCTTGAGTTAAAGAATTCATGGCATATTGTTAATAGGTACCCACAGGAAAAATTACTGGAATTTACTATTCGGGGGAAAGAAGGTGGGGCAACACCAGCAAGCACATTGGAAAAGGACACTACCTTCTTCCTGATCATCCAGAAATGTGAAGTGGGCTAAGCTCTACTTCTGTAGTAATTCCTGGCAAATCATTTGCCCAGTTGTGACACTAACAAGAGTCTATTTCATATTTGCAGGCCCCCAAACCTCCCGTGGTAGCTCAGCGCATTTCAGCATGATGCTGATCAGGCCTGCACGCTGACACATCCTGCACTGATCATTTATCACAGTCATATATGATTTATTTACTTCTGACCCTTCTGGAGTCTGCAGCCTGCCTTCAGGATAATGGGGCTACTCAGTTTGGTTGTGCTGGAAAATAATAGATTCATTTCACTTCGCACTCACAGATCGTGCTTGCTTGGGGTTCCTTCTGATTAAAAATATAGTGGGAATTACTATTGAACTTCAGAATGCTGATTTTCACCGAATTAGCTTTGGGTGTAACTCTGGCAGAATTTAGGCTTTGCATCTCTGGAAAATTTGGTGCTCTCTCTTCCGTTGTTTTGCTGCTTTGTTTTATGGTACTGTTGCAACTTTGCGGTTCATTACAGGATAGACGTTTTGTCCCACCATGTACTTGCCCCCAGACTGACTTGCATACATTTGGGGTGAAAATGTATAAAGGAGTTAGAGGGAAATTTCTTTTAGTACCCTGCTGAAGTGGAGATAACATTACTAGTCCCGTAATGTTCCCGTTATAAATTCCAGCATGAGGGAGCATGATGGAAGCAGGGGTTACAAGGCTTGTTTCACAGGACGTGTTATTCCAGGACTTCTAAATTACTGCCCATCTGCATTATATTAATGCTGGGCATTTATTTTCTCCTGTGGAAGAGTACTGACAAAGCATGACTGAGCTTTGCAAAGATGTCTAATTTCGTGTTTAAAAAATTTAAAAGTGAATCGACTAGTTCTGGGAGGACATGTTTTCTGTCTGCCTTGTTACTGTACAAGGACATGTTAATATTTAAACCTCATCAGAATTTGAGGGTTCCATGAGGCTGCTTTGCTTTAGCTCTCCTTTGACTGTATATGCATGTGTATTCCTGTAGGCATCTGTCATAAAATCTTTATGTGGCTATAAAGCTTTCCATTCTGCTGAGACTCCAGGCAAGGCATCACAGGAAGCATCTGCACTGGAACTCGTTCCTTTGAAGTAAAAACTCTGCCAGTCCAGCATTAACAACACAGTATCAAAATCTATGACGAGTTTCTGGATCTTTGTCATACAGACTATGCTTTATCTGTAATAGGTAGGAGTTCAGCTCATCTTTCCTAAAATGAGCGCAATAGTAACACAGATCAGTAAATGTTGCAGTCAGTGCTGCAAATGGGAGAATTATAGATCGTGTGCATGTACATGCTGTAACCTTTCGGAGTGAAAAAGCAAATTTATTTATATATCTTTCATAATTCTCTCCGTTTGCCCGATCATTGCCCTTGCTGTGCTGTGTTATAGCTTCTTATTAGCTTTCCCCTTTGTAATGGAATATTTTATGTCGGATACTCAAATATCTATAAAGACACTAGTAAAAAAGTCTATATTTTCAACTTAACGCAGAAAGGGCTGCTGGGATGTCTGTAATGCCCCTGTATTGGTATTGGACATGGATTTAGTAGTAGAGAGATGCAACCAAGATGTTCCAGCAGATGGATTCATTCCGGTGCCAGTTAGAGATTAGAATGTTTGCACCAGGCTGTTCGTAGCCTTCCCTGGTAACCTTGATGCTAGATCTCTTAAGGCTAGGGAGCTCTATGAGTAAACATGAAAATTTCAGAATGTAGAGGCAGGTAGACTCCTTAGATACTTATTTGTCTTTCAGCACTTTTCCTTCTGCAGAATCATCTTTCATGAGAGAAAACTGAGGTCTATACATTTTCGGTATCAGGCTCCTGGAGATGGCTTTCATTGTAGCAATCCATTCTTTTCCTCTTGGCAACTCCTGAGCCCATCTATAACTCACTACTTTGGGGCATTTTTTTCCTCACAGCTCTGTCTGAAATTTGGTCCTGAGCTTTAATCACTTGTTTGATTAAGGATAGCTCAAATTTATCTGTGGGCTTGGGAGGTTTTATATGATTTCTTCAGGTTCAAGAGATGTGATTCTGTCTTGCTTCTACAGCTACAGCATCACAGGCATGAAAATCTGTGCACCGTTTCTTTTGAAACTTTGACGTAAAGTTCGTTATCCACTGACTGTGTGATGATCTGCAGTACCGTTCTTCTGGGCTAGTTATGCATCCTTATGTGAACGGAGATCTCCAGCTTTATCAGCTATCCCTCACTGCCTTTCCCTGGAAGTTTAGCCAAGAGCATAATGCCTAAAGATTGGGTTAAAGAATCTGAAAAAGCAGTCTGAGGTTGAAAAGCTGATCACAGCGCAACTTTTGATTAATTGCTTTTGAAAATCCTGTGGTTTGTTCAGTAGCCAAAGTTTCTAGAGTCACGTTCTTGAATTCTGGTATCTGCCTGTCTTTTTTAAGATCAGCAATTCCATTCATCCTTTTAGCTAACTATTTGTTGTTCTAAAACACATCTGGGTTATTCAGAGCCCTTCTTGATAAAAATATTCATAGTGTCATAATTTTACTTTATTGGTTCAGCACTGGAAAAGCCACGTGAAGTTGGATGCTTCAGATTAATTCCTTTAAAACTAAAATATTAAGCTTCTGACAGTGTATAAAAATGTTGCATTTGAAAAGATGTGCTTTGATTTAACTCTAAGCAATTACAATAAATTATCACTGGGATGTCTAAAATGCTGAAGAACTTACCAGAAAATGTGTTCCCATTAAATCATGGAGGAGAAAACAATTTTATCTGTATCAATATTTATTGTGAAATTATTTCTTTAACAGGGAATAAAAAGGAGGAGGGAAGAACCCCCTACAAAATAACTGGTCAGTATCGTGCCTCAGGAAAGCAAGTTAGAAGAGTTAATTTACTCCAACAGAGACGGAGCCACAATTGTGTTAGGTGTTGGGCCTTGTAGTGCACTAGTGGAGAGAGTTTGACTACTAGAGCGATAAAGGTGGTATGAAAAAATTTGTGAAATAATTGGTCCTCAGAAACTTAAACTGTCCGGAGCTTTACAGGTATTGAAAAATCCAGCCTGCAGGTGACCAAAGCGGGTCCCTGGCAGCAAAGGGTTCCCAGGGCAGTGCAGGGGTTTCTTGCTGTCTCCTCGGGTGCAGAAGCGAGGAGCCCGGAAACCTTGCACTGGGGCTCAGCTCAGGCGCTGAAGCTCAAGTTGCCACCCCCCCCTGCCCCTTTTTTTCATCTGCTCAGGTCTCTGCCTTAATCCTGGTCTTGTTTTAATCAGGCATTACTTCTGCAGTAATCAAGCTCTGTATAATTGGTAATTATTTACCATTTGATGCCTTTTTCCCTCTAGGCTTTGTCTGTTTGATTTATGTACCTGACACCTCCTTTAACAGCTGCCACCCTGGTATGTATTTATTTACAACTAAAGACAGAAGAAAGCAGAGGAGTTGAACTAGGCGATGTTGAAGGTCCCTTCCAACCCAAACCATTCTGTGAAATGTAGCAAGGCAAGCTTAGGACACTGAGAAATGCAGAACACCTTACTTTTCTGACCAGCAAAAATAATGCTTCAGTTACTAAAGTCTATTTTTTTAAATAGGAAGATAGCTCTTATTTAATGAACAATTTTTAACTAGGTAAGTTTGATGTCTAGCTTTTTAAGGGAAGATACACATAGGCTGTTTTCAATTTCTCATCCTTAAAGACCATTGTGACCAGTGTGAAATGTGGTAATGATGATCAACAATAAATTCTCAACCCTGGACAGTGACTAGCAAACTCATCCTTAAAATGTGTTCGTGACTGTACATGTAACCACGACACATCATTTATTTTATCCTCAAAGTCCTAATGCTTCATGTCAGTGTTAACCATGGCCTGTTTTCCTACAGTAGAGATGAACTCATGTTTTAAGCATTGTGTGGAACTACTTGTGTTCATACTATTAACAGACTTCCAAGCTGAACACTGAGGGGTGGAGGCCATGTCCATAAATGGGTTTGATTTTATTGAATCACCATCGAATCATAGAATGCTTTGGGTTGGAAGGGACCTTACAGATCATCTCATTCCAACCCCCTGCCATGGGCGGGGACCCCTTCCACCAGAGCAGGCTGCTCCAAGCCCCGTCCAACCTGGCCTTGAACACTGCCAGCGAGGGGGCAGCCACAGCTTCTCTGGGCAACCTGCGCCAGGGCCTCTCCACCCTCACGGTGAAGAATTTCTTTCTTATACAGAATTTAAATCTACTCTTTTTTTAGTTTTAAGCCCTGACCCCTTTTCCTATCACTACATGCCTAGTTGGATGTTGTCTCCTTCTCTCTGTGAAGAGAGACCTCTCTGAGAGGTCCTGGAGGACAGGAGAGGTGCCCGAGGACTGGAGAAAGGCCATTGTCACTCCAATCTTCAAAAAGGGCAAGAAGGAGGACCCAGGGAACTGCAGGCCGGTCACCCTCACCTCCATCCCTGGAAAGGTGATGGAGCAACTTATCCTGGAGGCCGCCATCAAGCAAGTGGAAGAAAAGAAGGTTATCAGGAGTAGTCAGCATGGATTCACCAAGCGGAAATCATGCCTGACCAATCTAATAGCTTTCTACGATGGCATGACTGGCTGGGTAGACGAAGGGAGAGCCGTGGATGTTATCTACCTTGACTTCAGCACGGGTTTCGACACAGTCTCCCATGATATCCTCCTAGGGAAGCTCAGGAAGCATGGGCTGGATGAGTGGTCGGTGAAGTGGATAGAGAACTGGCTGAATGGCAGAACTCAGAGGGTTGTCATCAGCGGTGCTGAGTCTAGTTGGAGGCTGGTAACTAGTGGTGTCCCTCAGGGGTCAGTACTGGGCCCAGTCTTGTTTAACTTCTTCATCAACGACCTGGATGAAGAGTTAGAATGTACCCTCAGCAAGTTTGCTGAT
>Ga0065711_1002819_pt1 | contig 37850 bp, 57 predicted proteins | sample Hoacrofraction12_FD_59098 | JGI IMG/M metagenome (GOLD analysis project Ga0065711, IMG submission 59098) | Hoatzin crop microbial communities from Cojedes, Venezuela - Epithelial fraction 12 v2 (version 2) | ecosystem: Host-associated > Birds > Digestive system > Esophagus > Crop | place...
GGCCCAGGCTGCCCAGGGAGGCTGTGGAGTCTCCTTCTCTGGAGATATTCCAGCCCCGCCTGGCCATGGTGCTGTGCAGCCTGCTCTGGGTGACCCTGCTTGGGCAGGGGGTTGGGCTGGAGGACCCCCAGAGGGCCCTTCCGACCCCTGCCATGCTGGGATTCTGAGACCCTTGTTTTTCCCCAGAAAACCTTGTCAGAGCCAGGGCATCGCCAACAGGAACCACAGCGAGGGGCTTCCTTGCTCTCGGAAGCCTTCGCCCCTTCGGGGTCCTTTGCCTCTGACTCGGAGCGTCACCCCTGCCTGTGCCCCGCCAGCGGCTCGGCCGTCGGATGCTGGAGCTGAATCAGGGGAAGTGATGGAGCGGAGACCCCCTGAGCCGTAACCCCCATCCCTCTCCTCCCCAGACCCCGCAGGGAGGCCGGAGCGGCACAGCCACCTCCTTTGGGGCGAGCTGAGATTTGGGGAGGTGACACAAAGGAGCTTGCTTGGAAAAAAAAAAAAAAAGGCTCAGAGGTGCTGGGGTGTCACAAATCCCCCCATTTTGTCCCCCCTTGCCGGGGGTCTGGCCCCTGGCCCTGCACGCTGGGCCCGTATCGATCTGCGGAAAACAGCCTCTGCCGCCCGTCCCAGTCTAAGGTCTTCACTAGCGAACTGGTGCCACCGGGCTGGCCGTGTCCTCGGAGCTGTCACAGACACGGTGACCCGTGGGGTCCCTGGTGGCATGGTCAGGGCTGGTTTCAGCAGCGGGAGGAGGGTCCCTGCCCTGCCCCTGTCCCTGCCACCCCGGCTGCGGCTCAGCTTTGCACGGCTGCTCCCCTCCCTGCCCACGGCTTCGCTTTCCCAAGTGGGGAGGGAGGTTTCCAACCCGAATCAAAGTGGCCTCCTGCGCCCTTGCAAGGGGGGGAGGATTTGGGCAGCCCTGGGGGGGCTGGCTGGGCACACGGGGTCATTTCATGTCCCTCTTCCGCGGCTGAGAGCGGGCAGCTCATCACACGCAACCCTGCATTCGCAGACGCTGCCAGGGTTTGTGCCAGGGCCCGTCTCGTCCTGCCGCACCGTTCCCCGCCGAGGGGCATCGTGGGGTGTCTGTGTGTCACCCCCTGCCCCCCAGCCACCCGGTGCGGGTCAGAGGTGACCGCGGCCATTGATCCACTCTTTAAAAAGCTTTTTATCACGGTTTGCTCGGAACCTTCCAGAGGGCTGGGGCCGAGGGAGGGGGTGGGTATCCATCGTGCCTCGGGGGTCCCGCAGCTTGGGTGTGCGGGCGGGAGAGCTCCTGACGTGGTGACACCGATGCGGTGAGGCCGCTTCTGCCACGGCTGATGGGGACAGTCCCCGCGTGTCCACTCCCTCCGTGCTCCTCCTGGCTCCAGCCTTTTGCTCGGCCAGACCCGGGGTCAGTGCCCCGAGCCCAGGCACCTCGGCTGCTCGACTCCGTGCCTCAGTTTCCCCCCGAGCAGCAGCGGGGGATGCCTGTGCCCCCCCCACGGTCCTGCACCCCGAAGTGCCCTGCAGTGCAGGGGGGCTGCCCAGACATGGGGGTCCCTGTTCCCAGCCCCAGCCCTGCAGCAGGGTGAGGTGGGTGACACCGGCATCACCGCAGGGACCGGGGTCCTTCTGCACCCTCCAGCCACCAGCGAGAGGGGGGACCTGGGCGGACTGGGGAGCGGGGAATGGCAGTGGGCAATAAGGAGTCCCCACCAGTGCCCAGCCCTGTCCCCTGGCCCGAGGTGGCTGCAGGGTGGCCCCGGGAGCAGAGGAGGAGGAAGAGGAGGGTGCGGGTGCTGAGCAGGAAGGAGGGCAGCAGCGACCGGTTGTGCAGGTTTTTGGGGGGGAAGGGTGAGTTTTTGGGTGCTGGAGGTGGGTGCTGGGTGCCGAGGGCATCGCTCGCCAGAGCCTCCGCACGGGGCAGCTCTGGGCCGGGGGCTGGCAGGAGGCAGCAGCCATGGCCGGAGCCAGCGCTGCCCGGCCGCTGTCCCTCGCACCGTGTCAGCCCGTGTCACCGCGTCTGCCGGCGGCCGAGCCCGGACCAAAGCTGGGGCATCACCCCGGGGAGGTGCCGGCTCCAAGCCGGGGGCTGCACGTGGGGCTGCTCCCAGGCTGAGAAACAACCCCTATCCTGCGGGGAAAGGTTTCTAAATTATTTTTTTTTATTTTCCCCAAACAAACGGGGCTTTGTAGCTGCTCGGCCGGTTGGAACGGGACACTTGGAGCTGCTCGGTCCTCGAACAAAGGTAAAAAAACAGGCTCGGAGGTTTAACTCTTCCCTTCGAGCGGGATCTGGCTGCTGCCGCAGCGGGACGGTCACCGCAGCGCCCGGAGGAGCATCCTCTGCCCCGGCGATGGGCTCTGTGCGGCCTCCTGGCGCTCGCGTAATTGCAGCGGGGTGGGGGTGGGGGGTTCAGCTAATTGCAGGGGCCGATTGATTGGTAAAAAATGTCATTTTCGCTGGCCGCGGTTGCCAGGGTGACCTCGGCCGGTCTCTGCAGGCGTTGTCGGTTCCTGGGTGCCCGCAGCCACCCACCACGCGTCCCTGCGGCGGGGACGCCGGGGCGGGATGCAGAAATCTCTTTCCTTCCTCCAGATGCAGCCCACTGCAGCGAGAAGCGGCGAGAGGCCGTGAACGCCGTCGGGACGCGGAGGTTTGGGGCTGGGGTCCGTCCCCACCATGGCCCTTCCCGTCTCCCGAGGGTCTTGGCGGGGCTACCGGTGCCACTGGTGCAGAGGGACCGGCCGGGCGGGCTGGCGGGTAGGAGATGGCAGATGGGGGACGAAACACTGAATTTCCTCACAGAGGCTGCTCCCCGGCCAGGCGTCAGCCGCGCCGGAGCTGCCGGGGGTCACCGCAGCGGCCGAGGAGCTGCCCGGCGTGAGGGACGGGTGATGGGCGCGGGGAGCGGGAAGGGAGAACCTCCACTCGCGTTTGGAGAGAGGGGTTGGGTCGATGTTAACGATCAGGAGCCGGCACTGCGAAAATGCCAAAAATGGCTCCCAGCCGGGCCGGCCGAACCCTGCCGCGGTCGAGGACGGAGACGCCGCGGCTCCGGCCCCGCTCCGGTGTCCGCCCGCTCTCACCTCTGGCGTTCGCTCAGACCACGGGACCAAAGCGTCCCATCCCGCCCGCCGTGACCCAGCGCTCTCCCTTCGAGCTGAACCCCGCTCGGCGGCCACCACATTTCATTTCGAAATGACACCTGCTGCCATTCACCAGCTTTGGGCGACAATTAGCAATAACTTGTTAATTTGGCTTTTCTCACAGCACCGGCCCCTTGGGCAAGGCTTGGGCGAGGTTTTCTCCTCCCTCTCCAGGAGGTAAAGGAGCAGCCCCGGGATGGGGATGCACCCAGACCTGACCCCATCACTGCAGGCTGGGTGCTCGTCAGTGTCACCCAGCACCCTGTGGGGACATGGGGACAGGGGGACACGGGGACACGGGGACATGGAGACAGGGGGACACAGGGACACGGGGACACGGGGACACGGTGCAGCTACGTTGTTCATGGACCTCGAACAAGCTCCTCATGACTGCGCAGTAACTGCTTTATGGACTGTCGGGCCAGCGCTTGATTAATTGCCTCCGGGTTTCTGTGGTTAATTGCGGTGAGCAATTAATCTAACGACGGCTAACGCAGGACCACTACGGTGGGGCCTCTCTGCGGGCGCACGGGGTGAGTGCAGGGAGGGATGGGAGAGCAGGGAGGCACGGGGCTGGCTCTCACCTCGTTAGCTGGCTGTCGCTAACGAGGCGGCCCCTGTCCCCAGCTGGGTTTGCAGTCCCAGCGCTGTCACCCCGGGGCTGCTCGTTTGTGCCTTCGGCCTCCTCTTCCTCGACTGCCCGCTGCTCCCACCTTCCTCGGTCGTGGAGGCACAGCCCAGACCCCACCGAGCTGCTGCCAGACCCCGGGAACTCCGGCGGGGGCTGAGCACTTCCCAGTGAAACCAGTTCAGCCTCGGCGCAGCCCAGTGCTCCCGCTGCCCGAATCTGCCCACTCTCTGCCCAAACACTGCCCCGGCGACGCTCGTGCCCACCCGCTGCCCTCAGAGCCGGCTCGGGACCCCCAAACCGCGCTGAGACGATCAGGATGGGAGCCGTGTCCGGGGGGAGCCCGGGGGGTGCCCAGCCAAGGTGCCCGGGCAGCCAGGACGGGAGGCGAGGCCGGGGCTGGAGGTGTGGCGTGGGCTGTCCCCAGTGTCCCTGCGTGGGGCAGGACGGGTGGCAGCAGTCCCGCTCGCCGCGGCGGTGGCAGGAGCTCGGCGGCTGCCCCGGGGCTGTCGGCGGGGACGCGGGCAGCATTGGTGCAGGTACGGGGACCCGGCGGGGAGTGTGGCATGGCGGCACTTCCCCTTCGCGGCAGCAGGTCCTGAGAGCTGCCATCCTCCTCCTCCTCCTCCTCCTCACCTCAGGGCAGCCGTGGGTGCGGGCAGCGGGTGCGGGAAGGGGCTTGTTGCCGGCGGATGCTTCAGGGCTCTCCTGGGAGCTGGGTCCCTCCCTGCGGACCCTGGGGAGCAGGGGGGAGCCCAGGGCAGCCCCCCCCTCTAACAACGCCGCGCTCGGGCGCTGGGTGCAAGGAGCAATTCGGGGATGGGGACGGGGGAGACGTCTTTTCTCCTGGAGTTGCATCAAAACAGGTGGAAAAATATCGCGAGCGGAGGGAGACTCACGGCCCGGGCACGTTCTCGGAGCCGGGGAAGCCCCCCGAGGGGCTTTAACGAACCGTGACCCAGCCGGGGTGCGGGGGCGTTTCCGGTGTGACGAGGGCAGGAGCAGGCATCCACCGCACCCACCCAGCCGCTCGTCGCCCGTCACCCGGCCAGCGTCACCCTGTCGTGATGGGGCTGAGCTCGGGGTGATGCCGGAGCTGCGGCAACTGGGGTGTGGCAGCAGGGGGGTCCCCGGGGCAGTGGGGCAGTGGCTGTGGTCCCGGGGGATGCTGCGCTCGGGTAAACAACAGCAGTGCTGGCAAGGCGGGTTACGGCAGCACCCACCAACCCCGGGTGAGGGACGGGGGGTCAGGCTGGCCCCGTCCCCCCATTATTTTTTGTCTGGGAGGGAGCAGGAGGAGCAGAAAGGCGACCAGAAACCCCCGGCCGCGAGCGCTGGCTGTGCTGGGTCCGCTGGGCGCTCCCAGCGAGCCCGACACGTCTCTCACCAATTCCTGCGCTGAGCAACAGCTCAAGGTTTATCCAGCGATTTCAGAAACCAAACCGGCACAGAAACCCCGCCGCAGCCGCTCGGATCAGCCGACGCCATCAATCTCCGCGTGTTTCACCAGCCCGGGCCAAGCCCTCGTGGCGCAGCGCCCGCTCCTCCTTAAAACCGGTTTATTTGCGTTCAGCCAAACAAACCGCCGCTCGCCTAAAACTGGGGGGTTTTTTTGGGGTGAGAAAGCCCCGCTTTGGGTCTCGTGGCACCCAGCAGCGCCGCGTGGCTGCTGCACAGCCGGAGACCTCAGGAAGCAGCGGGACGGGACGTTCCCTGCCGGGCTGGGTGGACTGGCCGGTTCATCCCAGCTGAGCTGGAGGAACATCCCGTGGGTTAATGAATCTCTGTCGGTCTAGACGAGGTGTGGGGCAGCGGTCAGAGGACGTCGTGTGCCTTCGGCCATCACCGGCCCTTTCTGCCCGTGGGAAGCTCCGGGCTGGGGCGACGGCGGGGTCTGGCCACCCGGCTGGGGCAGGCAGGGAGCCCTGGCACCCGCTTCCAGCCCGTTCTGGCTTACCTAAAGCGCAATTTTTATCTGTAATTATTGAAGTGACGAGTGAGGTTTGTCAAGAGGTTTCTTGGAAGTGAGGTTTCTTGGATACCTCTTTGCAAGTATGCAAAGAGTGCTTTGAAACATTCTTTTTTTGTTGTTTTTTTCCCCCTCTCTCCCGGGCCCTGGCAAGGGGCTGTTTTCCCGGCTGCCTTTGCACAGTGCTCAGCTCCCCGTGTCTGCCAAGTGCAGGTGCTCAATTAACCGTACCTTCATCTGGCCTCAGGAACGCGAGTGCTTTGGAACCGATGCGCGGCGTGCGGAGGGGGTCATGGCGATGGTTTCTGGGTACAACGGGGCCGAGAGATGCCAAGTCCATGGGACGTGATGGAGAGGCAACTTCAGGCCCGACACTGAGCCCAGAAGGGTCCTTCTGAAAGGATGACCACAGGCAAACCCAGCGTCTTCCAGCGCATCTCGGGGAGACGCAGGGCAGGGTTAGACCCCGTCAATCAAAGCAATGGCACTGTTTGCTGGTTTTGAAGCAGTAAGCCCAAGCAAACAGCACACATCGCTGCTGGCCTCAGCTTTAATATTAATGTCCTGGAGCAAGGAGCAGGGTCAGAAGATGCTTTGAGCAATGGTTCAGGGCTCTGAGGGCACTAACAGGCGTTGATGGCCCTGAACAGCCTCACCTGGGACCTCTCCCACACCTGCCCATGGGCACAGGACTCTAAGCTCAGTCCTGGGGCTCAGTCCTAGCCTGGGCTTCGCTGTAGGTGGGTTTGTCTCCAGCTTGGCCATATATATGTGCCTGGCCATGGACCTGGCACTCTACCTATGGACTGACTTTCCAGCTTGGCCTTGGACCTGTCTTGTCTCAGTGAACCCGCCCAGCAACAACTGGACTGTGTCTCACCTTGGCCTTTGCCAGAAGACCCGATCCTGACCTACGTATTGACTTCCCAGCCTGAATCTGGACCAAACATCGCAACCCTGACCGGAGATCTGGGCTTAGGGTTGACCCTGGATGCCATCCCTGGCTCTGCCCTGTTTGCCCATGGCTGGGGACTGTAGGATGGATGGGCTGGTGAGGACCTTGCTGTGCCCTGGCCCAGTGCTGGGGATGGGGTCATGGCAGGGATGGTTACCTGGTTACCTTCACCAGCGCGGGCCAAGGGGCACTGACTGGTTTAGAGGGGTGTGAGCAGGTGGCTCAGTTTTGCCCATGCTGGATACCCTGAGGTTCTTCTTGTCTCCTGCTGGATGTTCCCTATGGTGCAGGCACCTCTATTTAGCCCGTATCCCTTGGCCTCTTTATGGGTCATGAGCAGGAGGTATCCCTGTGTGGTCAGAGGAGCTTGCTGAGAGAAGGAGATGGAGGGTGGTTTGGTGTCCCCTCCTTGTCTCCCTGCAACCAGCTGCAGCCCAGAACTGGCTGCCTGCAGGGAAAGGTGTCCCAAGCCGACAGCTTCACTGGGCCAAGGACACAAGCTGGGTCAGGGAGGAAGATGAGAGATTGCATTTCTGTGTCAAATCCTTTCCCACCTTATTTTGCCCAAACAAAGTGGGAACAGCCAGTCTGGGCACCAAGGGGCTTCTGTTCAGCTGGGTATGGAAGAGATCTTGTCCCTCCAGGTATCCCTGCTCTTCCAGCTCCTTCTTCTCTGCAGGACAAATGGTAGTTGGAGCTATGGGATGTATCAGCAGTGTCCCACCATGCACAGCAGCTCCCTTCATTCCTTCTCAGCCATGCTGGGAAAATACATATGGGCCCCAAACATGCTGTGTTCATGGGTGTCATATAGGAACCGAGGACAGTGACAAGTGCAGAGTGCTTAGTGGTGAAGAAGGATGACATCGTGGGTCAAAGCTATTTTTTGGCAAGCTCTCGGACGCAGGGGCTGAGGTGCTGCCCACGTTGCTGTTTGGGTTGTCTTCGACCTGGGATGAGGTGACAGCTCTGGCTTCGCTGGTGGCATCTCCGAGCATCTCAGGGCACTGTTATGTGTCGGGGCAAACCAATACCAAATTTGCCTTCTACGATGAGGAGCAATAGGGAGAGGAGACACTTCAGTGAAAACAGGACAAAAAGAAGTGATCAAAGGAGTGAGATAAAAAATAATGGCAAGCGCAGACTTCCGTGTGGGATTATTTAATAATAAGGTAATTAATGCTTTATACCTCACCGACTCCTTTCATGTAAGGATCACAAAGCACTTCACAAACATTAATTAATCTTCCCTAACACCCCTGTAGGGAGGGTCACTGAGCTACTGAGCGTAAGGGAAATCTTGTCATTGATGAAGGTGGCTGCTCTCTTGGTGTGACGGATGCTCGGGTGGGATGGCGGGACAGGGAGAGTTTCTCTTCCTCACTGATGACTTCAGATGATTTCCCGTAACTTCCCCAAAGGGAAAAAATGTCTTTGAGTTGTCAGGGGCAGCTGGGACTGGGCGGAGGTGGGTCTGAAAGGTGACCCACGCCAAAGCCATTGAGCAGCCCTGAGGACACTGAGAAGGCAGGAGTCTGTCCAGGGAATCGCCAGCACCAATGCCCACACAAGGTCTGAGTAAGCGTGAGGCACCCATGAAGGGGAAATCTCTAACTTTTGGAGAAGAATGCCAGGGTGAAGTGGATTTCAATTCAGATCTGAGCTGTGACTGGTCCTGTGAAAGGCAGGGAAAAGAACATCAGACATCAAAAGGAGGAAGACATATTCTGATGACAAATATTCAGCCTGATGTCACTGATCTGTGACCTTCAGATGACTACAGAGGACCACGTGTCAACGTGGGGTTTTACATCTCCAGGGTAGTAAAAAGGTCTAAGTTTGTTTGTGGCTCCAGGGAAGACGCCCATTCCCAGCTGTGCCCAGAAGAGTGTCCCTTCTGCATGGTGCCCTGCCCCAGGAGAGGTGGAGGGCCCGGCTTTGGGATGTTGGAGCATCCTGGTGGGATCACACTGTCATTGCTCAGCGTTGCAAATATCTTTGGTTGTCCTTGTTCCTAGATCCTGGTAGCGGTGCTGGCATGGCTGCACAAGACCCAGCCTCAGACTGCCTGTGTGGAAAGCAGCAGCTGCCAGGTCAGTGTGCAATGAGCATGTTTTGAGGTTTTTCCTTTTTTTTAGACCATTTATGAGAAAGTTGAATGTGCAACAGGGTTGTGAGATGGGGAAGAAGCAGATCTGGGGTGAAATGGTTTGGAAGGATTGACCGTCAGCTGGGGTGCAGGAGTTGGGGTACGTGGCTGGGATGTCCCTTGCTTGACAATGTCTGCACCAGGATAGCAAAAATGAAATCAGGAGAGGAACCACCAGTCTTCAAAACAGCAAAGACCGTGTTTGGAGGAGTTGTCCTTTACCTGGCCTGATTATACTGTTAAACCAAAACCCGAGCAAATGATTAGCCCGAGGCTCAGAGGGGAAGGGTGCGCAGCAGTCCTACATCTCTGAAAGCTTCTGGCCTCCTGCCCACTCTGTGATCTAGCTGACCCTGAAGATGCAGCTCTGTCCCAGTTGTACCTCCAGCTGCTCTCAAGGTATAGGTGCACTATGGAAAGCCTATCTTGCCAGCAGTGAGTCACCACAAGCCCAGCGGCACCATCACTGGTCCTTGTGTCCTTGGAGGCCAGAGGCTGTTGGCCAGGACCTGGCTCTGATGAGCGCTGGTGGATATCCACTTGCTTTTCCAGCTTTCACTTGGGAGGTGAGGGCCAACGACCGAAACTACCACATGCAGTTCAAGAAGAAATTTGCCTTCTGCCTGACCAAGAAGAAGTATGCGGTGAGTCAGCCTGGGCCAGTCCTGGGCCACGTCTTTACTCAGCCCCTGGTTCCTGAGCTGGTGGTGGTTGGGGATGACAACAGAGATGCTGCGGAGTCATCTCCAGCAGGATGGTGAGTCACATACGTAATCCTCAACAAAGAGTAAGGGCTGCTCCCTGCCTGGTGCCCCAGATACCCTGTGAAGCTGTCAGACAAGGAGCAGAACTGTATGAAGGATACTTTGTAGTCTGATGGTCAAATAAAAAGAAAGATTTATTTTTTTCAAGTTCTGATTGAACAAAACCAGATTTTTTCCAGCTGAATAATGAGCATCTTGTTGGGTGTTAGTTGGCTATGCTTTAGACAATCAGAAGCAAAATATTTTATTTCCATTTTAAGTCATGTGGCCCTTTGCTCTAATAAATCTTCTTTTTCCTTATGGCTTTTGTAAATTTTTAAAGACATCTCTTATGCTATAAAATGTTGAGAAGTCCTAAAAATACCAGAATGTTTCTGGCATTTTCAAAACACATCCTTGGTTTCACGTGCCTGAACTCCCACTGGGTCTTTGACCTGTCCTCCTTCTGCAGGGCAATGCCATTAAGACAGCCAAGTACAACATCTTTACCTTCCTCCCGCTGAACCTCTACGAGCAGTTCCACCGAATGGCCAATGTCTACTTTGTCTTTGTCATGCTCTTACAGGTGAGATGGACACCAAGGTAAGAGCAAGTGTGTGCAAGGCTGTCTAGCAAAGGAGAGTTGTCCAGTGTTTAGAGCAGGGGACTCCGGTCTAAAATGGTGTCAAGGATGCTGCTTCCCAGTGGTGTTCATTGTCTTCCACGAACTCCGAGGGGTTTAACCCATGTTAAGTTTGGTTACTTTAAACTGTTTGGATTTCAGTGTAAGCTAAGCTTGTGTAGACCACGTCTAAACAGAAACCCTACCCTCCAGATTCAGTGACCTAAATGCATTTCATGCTTCCAGTTTGAAGACAGGTGGAAATTCAACAAAACAGTTCTGTGTAGACAGAGATATTGATTTGATTCATCTTAGATGGGTTCCTGCCATCTTCGAGCACTGGCTGGGGAGGGAGGGGGAGTTACTCAGTCACCTAAAGTGTCCCAAGGTGGGCTGAAAGTTGTGTCAGTGGTGTAAAACTGTCCTTCTGTAGACCATCCCGGAGATCTCCACACTGCCCTGGTACACTCTGCTGTTCCCCTTGAGCTGCCTTCTCACCATCCGGGGTCTACGAGACCTGATTGATGACATTGTGAGTACAGGTTGGAGCAAAAGGCTGAGTGTTGGGTTTAGGTCTGGTGGGGGGGGCACAGTCAGAGAGAGGGCCTCTTTGCTCTGGGGTGAACTGGGAGTTGCTGTAATTAGTCATTCCTGAGGTACCATCAACTCTACCATGTCCAAAACACTTTGTATTTTACCTTGGGAAGGATGTGACTGGCCATTTGCTTTGCTTGGGGTCTAGAACTCCATCTCTGTCATCTTTAATATCTTAACCAATGGCTACAGTCCTAGGTTGGTCCCCAGAAATACGTTGGGGGAATTTTGTCTCTCTGTTCATCAGAATACATCTGATTGCTTCCGAAAGCAGATCTTGCCCAGGGGCTGAGGAGGCAGATTATGGCATTAAGAGGGTTGTTTTCATAGGACAAGGAAGTGTGGCTTGGCCCATCCCTTTCTTTTGGCCTCTTTTTTTTCTCTCATCTGTGCAGGGCCGTCATCAAAGTGACAGAAACATCAACAGCAGACCATGTGAAATCTTGTCTGGGAAGAGGTGAGGGTCTTTGGGAAGCTGTACCTATGTTTTCTAGGCCTGTGTGGAACGATGGATCATCTGAAGTGCTGAGCATCCTTGAGCATAGCAGCTGAGAAGGGTTCTGGTGGGAATGTGCCTGACTCTGCAAACTCCCATCACCTCCAAAAATCTGCTGCAGGTCCAGCTGTTCTGCCGTAGGAATGATCACATCCCAGTCACCAACAGGAGGTCTAAAAAAGCCCTCATTTTCTGTGATATGCTTGGAGGAGGGTTTCCTGGCTACAGAATTTCCTCCAAGTCTTCATATCTAACACACGGACTCGTATACTTGCTACAAACTGGTCCAGGGAAGGACCAACACTTCGCACCTGCGGCCAGGGGGCTGAAAGTCCCTGCCATCTGTAGGTACAGATGGTATAANAGAAACATTATCATCCAACAGCCCCAAGTCTTCTCCTCAGGGCTGCTCTCAATCCACTCTCTGCCCAGCCTGGGTTTGTGCCTGGCATTGCCCCGACCCATGGGCAGGGCCTTGCACTTGGCCTTGTTGAACATCGTGAGGTTATAGATGTGACAAATGGGTCCTGTGCCATCCTCAGTGCTCAGCCATCCTTCGGTCATGCAGATGGAACCATGGTGGCAGAGGAACCAACAATCTGGAGACCTCATTCATGCAAGAAATTGGGACAGACACAGGCTGGTCCAGAGGACAGCAACAGCCATAACCCCCATTCCCACTGCTCTGCAAGAGTAAAGATTTCCCCCCTAATTCTCCTGCAGCTTCCACTGGCAGAAGTGGCGTGACATCTGCGTCGGGGACATCGTACGCTTGCGTAAGGAGAGCTTCGTCCCGGTGAGTGGTGCCCCAGAGCTGGCTGCACACCAGGGGCAGTGGGGGGGGAGGAGTTTTGGTGAGGAGGGGCTCAGCCAGGTGCTCTGTCCCCGTCTTTGCTCTTCAAGGCCGACATGCTCTTGCTGTGCAGCTCGGAGCCCAGCAGCCTGTGCTACGTGGAAACTGCTGACATTGATGGGTGAGGAGAGGGGCAGGGGCCCACTGTTGCATGGGGGGAGAGGGGCAGAGACACCCCAGCCAATGGCTGAGGCCTCCAGTCTTGGGGACCCCCCCAGCACTGGGGGGTCAGGCATGCTGGGAGGGCTCCGAGTCCAGAAGAAACCAGGATGTGGGGGATCCTCCAAAAGCCAGACCTACAGACACCCCAGAAATGTGTTCTGAGTCCCAGATTTTGAAAATAGGAGTCCAGAAACACTTCTGAGGCTTCCACGGAGCAGCTTGCGAGCTCAGGCATCTCTCTCCATCTCTCGGCTCCCTCCCAGTCAGGCGGAGGACAGTGGCTGCCCATCCCTCCTGCCTCTGTCTCCAGGATGATTTAATGGCAGGGTCTCTGGGCCAGGGCGCTCTCCCTGCGTGAGCGCTCGATGTCTGGCGTGATAGGTCCCTATCTCGCCTTTCATTGCCATCACTCCTGTAATCACCCGATAATTAATGGCCGTCTCTGTCCCACGGGTCCAACAGCAGAATTAACAGCTCTGTCACCCCGCAGGGTTGTTTTATTTTTCTCTCTCTGGCTCTTGTTCAAAGGGAAACAAACCTGAAGTTCAGACAAGCCCTTCTGGTCACCCACCAGGAGCTGGTAAGCGAGGAGAGCATGGCTGCCTTTGATGGTGAGTCTCCCAGACAAGCGAGGACGCGGCCATCCCGCCGGGGTGGGATGGGTTCAGCCTCGGGAAGTCTCTGTCCCCCCAGACACCGTCAGTCCAACGGGAGGTTGCACTTAGTCCTGCCTGCAAGAAGTCAAAGACCTTGCGTGGAGGCCCTTCCTCAACCGAGTGGCTCTGTGGTGCGTCCATCAGGGTTCTGCACCTTGCCCATGCCTTGGATCTTGATTTTTCCCACTGCAATCAAGTGCTTGGTTCCCAAACTTGAGCTCAGACCCTGGATTTTCTCCCCTTTGGTCCTCCGTAGGATGCAGACTCCCCTCTCAGAGGCTCTGGGGAGGAAGGGGGTTGCATCTGTACCTTCTCCAGCTTTATAGCCTTGTGTGGTTCCTGGACTGAGCACACTCCCAGCACTGCAGGGTGGCCCTCCAGCTTAGCCTTAATTTGAGCCATCCATATCCCAGCTGCATCTGGAGATGCCCGGACAAAACTTGAATCTCCTAGAGAAGCCCCCATCACCCCTCTGTGGAGGGGACAGGCATGGGGGCTGAGGGGAGAGGAAGGTCCTCTCATTCCCCCCAAAAGCCATCACCTGAATCGTGCCCTCTGCTCAAGGGAGAGTGACCTGCGAGGAGCCCAACAGCCGCATGCACAGCTTCACCGGCACCCTGGAGTGGAGGGGCGAGACCTACTCGCTTGACAGCGAAAGGATCTTGCTGCGAGGCTGCAAGCTTCGCAACACCGATGTTTGCTATGGCTTGGTTATCTACGCAGGTGAGTGCCCGAGCCCAGATCAGGAAGGGCAGTAAACACCCACGTGCCCAGGGATTTCAAGCTGCTCAAGCACTTCTGGGATCAGCAGGTCCCAATCCCAGCTGATACAAAGTGGGAGGACCTGCCGCTGTAACCAAGCCCCTAGAAGTTTTTCCCAGGCTTTGCTGTTGTTGGGCTCGCCGGCAGGGGGATGATGTGGTGGTACCAAACCTCTACTCATCTCAGGTTGTATTTCAGCTGCATCATGTCCTGGGTCCACTCCACTTTGTGGCCTCTTGCACTTTGTGGCTCAGTGCACCTGAGAGCTTGGCCATGAGTAGCTGTGGGTAGAGGGGAGGGGTAAGATCTGGTGAGAGCAGCACTGCTCCGAGTGCAGCCACGGCTAGACTGACCACTGATCAAGGGATGTGGTCTTCTGAAGTCTTCAGAGGTGGGGAGATGTTGTTAGCGAGGAAACCAGCATCACTTAGCTGCAAGTCGACCTTCTGGGAGCTGTGGACTTGCGTTTTTACTTCTAAAATGTTTCTCGTCCAGGATTTGATTCCAAAATTATGAGGAACTGTGGAAATATCAAGCGGAAGAAAACCAAGCTGGACCGCATGATGGACCGGCTCGTGATCATAGTGAGTGTGGTGCGAACACCCCCTGCCCTGGTCCATTAGTCTCCTGGGGGTGCGCGCAAGTCTTTTCGTGAGAGACTCCTTGCTTGGGTGATGCTGATTTTCTTAAGCTTGCACTATTTTGCTCAGAGTATCTCGGGTTTAACATGTTCTGGGCAAATACCAAGTGCCGTTCCCAGGAAGGGGCAGTTGTTGGGTCTGGAGCCATCTGCGTGGTGGTTGTGTTGCTTAAACTCTGGACTCTGGCAGCTCTGAGTCCTCAGCTCTAGAGCAGCCTCTTGGACCAGGCTGTTTCAAACCAGGGAGCTGGAGTATTCAGGACCCACAACCTCTCCTGGGCTGCTTTCCTCATCCATAACCGGGCAGGTCCAAGGAGGTGGTTTGTGCTGAAGGACCTGTAGGCTGTGGCTCAGCACAGAGTAGACGGAGGACGAGCAAAGGAGGAGCCTTTCCTCTGTGGGAAGCAAAGCAGTGTGGTCATAACAATGAATTGGGTGGCTCTTATTCTGGTTCTTGGCGGCTGAGTGTCATTGCTTCTCAGACTGGCCACGAATGTTCCTCTGTTTGCTGGTAACTACAGCTGGAAAACTGCAGGACAGCCCCCGTCCAGGGAGAGGGTGTCTGAGGCAAGTAGGAGGGTGTGAAAGTTGAGTTTTTCTCTGTGTGTGTTGTGGATGTGTCAAGCTGAAATACCTGCTGTGATCCTTCATCTCAGCCCAGGGTGAGCTCTGAGAACCAGCTTCAGGCGCAAGGACACCTTTCTGTAGATTTGCAGCTAAATGAGACAAACAATCTGGAAGGGGCAATGGTTGGTCCTAGAAATGGGTCTGATGGGCTCTGTGTGATGGGACGTTCTCATCCTGGCTTCCCACCTCAGATCTTCGTGGTGCTGTTGGTCACATCGCTGTGCCTCGCCGTCGCCTCTGGGTTCTGGGCCAGGATGTTCCAGGAGAAGCACAGCTACCTCTCTGCTTTCTACAAGCACACAACTCCTGCTCAGCAGGCCTTCTTCAACTTCTGGGGCTTCACGATCCTCCTAAGCATCATCATACCCATGTCCATGTATATAACGTAAGAACAACAGAGCTTGCAAGTGATTTGTGATCAGTACCTCACTCCTTGCCCTTGGCCATCATCTGGCACCTTGGTTTGCAGCCACAAAGTGGGGCTGCACGAAAGATCCAGCTGTGACCCTGAATAAGTCATTCCCCTGTGTTCCCTCAGCTGTAAGAAAGTAAGGATGGATGGAGTGTGTATCTTACAAACATTGATGTGCTTCGAGCGGTAGTGGAGGCTCCATCCCTGGAAACATTCAAGGCCAAGTTGGACAGGGCTCTGAGCAACCTGGTCTGGTTGACCAGGGTCATGTCCCTGCTCATGGCAGAGGGTTTGGGCTAGATGTCCTCTAAAGGTCCCTTCCAACCCAAAGCATTCTTTGATTCTATGCTTTGACGAAAGCCAGAAAAGAGATGCAGACACCTACTGATGTTAGAAATTGTGGGCAGGCTGAGGATGAGACTGATGAAGGTGGTATTTCCTCACTGAGCAGCAGCAGGATGGGGAAGAGAAGAACATAGCCCACAGTTTGTGCTGGCAGAAGCAGTTTCCAAAACTTCCAAAAGTTTTCCAAGTTTAGGCCCTGCACTGAATCTCCAGATCTACGAATGTTGTCATCAAGGGCCAGATTTCAGAGGGGAGCCCAGTTGCCTGGGACCCAGCGGGCTCTCAGTCTGGTATGATGAGCCTTCTGGAAAACTTACCATGAACAGTGAAAACCCTCTTGCTTCCCCCAGCCTCATAGGATCCAAGTGGGGAGTTCCCCTCTGCCCTTTCTTCTTGCGTCGGATTCCCGAGACCCCTTGGGATGTGAGTAATGCAATCTCCTTCCCCAGGGTCAGTTTTCTTCTACCCGACTCCCTAGGCTTGAATTCATCTATCTGGTGAACAGCTTTTTTATCAACTGGGATCTGGAAATGTATTACGCTGTCAAGGACATTCCAGCAAAAGCCAGAAGCACCAGCCTCAATGATCAGCTCGGCCAGATTGAATACATCTTCTCGGACAAGACTGGCACTTTGACACAAAATGTTATGAGCTTCAAGAAATGCTGCATCAATGGGACCATCTATGGTAACTTTTGGTGGACGCAAGTTTGTAGAGACTCATGAGTGACGTAGACCTTGAATTTAAGCCACTTTGGTTCTTTCCACTTCTCCTGAATTGCTAGGAAGCTGGGGGCATGATTGATCTTGGTCATCCAGTGTGTAGGCAGAAGATGCTGTAGAAATTTAACTGATTCTTATCTCCAGTGTTATCAGTGCTTTGCAGTGGGCACCACGCCTGCGGTCACACTTGTCCCACGTTCCCAGTGCATGGAGGCAGGGCACAAGTCTGTCCTCCTAAAATGGGTGTCTGCCTTTCAGGAGAAGTGTCATGCCCCAAACTTGGCTCAGATCATCTAGGCTTTCCCTGATAAAAAAGGGAGCCTGGGTTAGGAACCCAGCACAGCTACATGGCAAACGCACAGGCTGAGTTAGGTGGATCCCACCTGGAATCATTGGCTGATGCTGTCCCATGTGGCCAGGACAGGGCAGGCAGAGGAGCCACAGAGTGATGGGCCAGTGAAGCCCATGGATTTTTTTTTTTCTATGAAGGTCTTGGAGAGAAAAAGGAAGTTTTGCTTTTCTTCTTTGCATCGTTTTCTGGTGAATCTTCAGCTTGGTTTGCAAATCTGGCCACTCTGAGGCTTTTGGGTGACCTATGGAGCAGGCAAAGAAATTACCATTCTCCTAATGTTGTTTCTTTACAGTGAATGCATGTAATTGCCCTTGCTTTTTATAATGATTCTGCTTGATTTTCCTCTTAGAAAACTGAGAATCACCAAGTCCTTCCTCTTCTTATTGCTACATCTACTCAAGCTCTCGGCTTGCTTCTGGGAGCTGTCTCAGTGCTTAATTAGTGAAATCTAGTGAGCGGGGTGAGCCAGAGCTTGAGCATGGAGCTCCTTTTTCTGAGATAAGTATCAGGCATTTGAGACAAATGGACAGTGATAAAAGCAAAGAGGAGGGGAAAAAAGAAATCTAGCAAAGTTTTTAAGCAGGAGTAAAACCAATTTACCCCCTCCTGATGTATTGTGTTGCACCTCCGCGATAACAGCATCGCTGTAATCCCACCAGTCTCTGGCCAGCTGTGGAGTCTCCCAGGAGACACGAGTGAAAGCTAGACCTGATTTTTTAACATTAAAAATGTGCCGGAAGTCTGAACAGTCCAAGAGCCAAATAAGTAAAATCTGGGTATGCTAATGGAGCCTGGCTCATGACTGGCACCGAGGAGATGCTGAGAACCTGCCCCTTTTTGCCAGTCTCTTGGCCAGCAAAAGCAGCATTCCGTCCTAGAGAAACTGCTCAAAGTCCCCACTAGCGATGCTCCCCACCATCTCTCTAATTGAATTATTTTCATTTTGGCAGGTGCAGGCACAGGCCATGAGGACAAACAGCCATCGGTGCGTAACTCCCCTCTCCCACGTGACGTGGGGCCAGACGCTGCTCCTCGCCGGGGCCAAAGCCGTAGCAGCCGTTGCTTACGCCGGCAGCAAGCCCAGCCTTTTGTCTGGGAGCACAGCTTGCTTGCGGTGGGGTCCCACGCTGTAAGAGAGGGGCACGTGTTTCCTTGGGCTGGCGAGTTTGCAGGTCTTCAGCTGCCAGTTAAGGACAGGGGAACCGGGTTTATAAAATAATACAGTTATGATTTTTAATTTTTTTTTTCATTCCCAACCTTTTTCTACTCACCCCCTTGGTGTAGGCAATGCAGAGCTCGGCTTACAGACTCTGGTCTGGATGGGACCGTGCCGGCACAGGGTTGCTGTGTTGCAACCCAGCAGCATCCCTGGGGCAGAGCCCCGCGCTCGGGTGCCTGCAGCCTGCCCATGCCTCTTGCAGGGGTCAGGGTTGACCTGGAGCCACCACGGGGAGAAGAAGCTGGACTTCTGCGACACAACGCTGCTGGAAGCCGCCCGGCGGGACAGCGACCCTGTGCTGAGGGAGTTCCTGAGGCTGCTGGCCCTCTGCCACACCGTCATGGTGGAGGAGAAGGGTGGTGGGTTGGCCGTGGTGGTTGAGCAGGGTCAAGCTGCTGTTCAAGGCATTGAGGGTGCGACGGCTTTTCCATCACCCAGCAAAGCTCTGCTGTGGGGGTGCAGGTGATGTGAGAGCCTGGGGGTGTTTTGGGCCACTGTCGTAGTGTCACAGACTTGAACATTTGGGTTTGTTTTAAAGCTAACTAGTTGGAACAGAAGCACAGGGATAATCCATCCCTGTGTGGACACTTGTCCTGCCTGGGGCCATGAGCAGAAGAGATAGACAAGTAAGACTGAGTTTCCCTAGCCTTGTGGCTTGGACTTCAGGGTCTCCACAGATAACGTTGGTGCTGGGCAAGAACAGGGTGTTTCAGATGTCCAAGAGCTGCTTGGCTAGGAGTCTCCTTGTCTAACCCCTACTTTTCTTCTGCAGACCAGCTGGTTTATCAGGCAGCTTCACCAGACGAGGAAGCGCTGGTGTTGGCAGCCAGGAGCCTGGGGTACATCTTTCTGGCCCGAACGCAAGACACCATCACCATCAGTGAGCTGGGGATGAAGAGGACATACAAAGTACTGGCCATGCTGGACTTCAACAGCGATCGCAAGAGGATGTCTGTCCTGGGTGAGTGGGATGGGGTGTCTCAGAGAGCCCCTCCAGGAATACAGAGTGTCCCTTCCATACTCCAGCCCTACAAGGGATGGCACTGGGATGGCTGCGATTGACCGCAACTGGTACAGGGACTCCTAACGATTGTCCTGGTCATCTCTATGCGTTTGCTTGCCCTGCTACCTTGGTGAAGGCAGCCAAGAAGGGTTTGAGCAGCCAAGAGACAGTGAGTACATCGGGGGCTCAGAGGAGGTGTGTGAGGAGCTGAGAGTCCTTGAGGACTGATCCTGCCTCATGGTGGTGTAGATCTGGGGAAATTCCTGTGGTTCCTATGACCACAGGCAGAAAAGCACCAGCATCCTCTGCGGTGCCTTCTGCAGCATTGCCATTGCATGGGGACAGAGATGAGTGCAAGCCATCTCTCAGGGTGCCTAAGCTGTCCTTCCTGTCCCTCCCAGTGCGAGACCCCCAGGGCACGATCCGGCTCTATACCAAGGGCGCTGACACGGTCATCCTGGAGAGACTGCAGAAGCGAGGACCCAATGAGACCTTCACCGAGATGGCGCTGGATGTGAGTCCCATGACAGCCTGGGGCAGAATGGGCTGGTCTCCCTGATGCTGACTTTGGTGCGGGTGTCCTGGAGTCCCCTGCTGCCCTTTCTCCCTCTGGCTTCAGGATTTGGGTCCTTCTTTCTTCCTTCTGCTCTAGAAGCCTCACCTGCGTATGGCCCAGGGGCTAAGAGGGCATCAAATCCACCTTTGGTGTGGAGTGGGGGAGGGAGTCAGAGCCCAGAGGGAGACCCTCAGGTCCTGGAGGGTCTCTGGCTCTGCCCATGAGAGCATCGTGGCTGGATGACATGATGCCTTGGTCCAGTGTGAGAGTCCTTCTGGCTGAGGGAAGGGAGACCTGATGTCTCGTCTCTGCAGCGCTTTGCAGAGGAGACACTGAGGACTTTATGCCTGGCTAGCAAGGAGGTCAGCGAGGCTGAGTACAGTGCATGGAGCAGGAGGCATCACAAGGCCAGCGTCCTGCTGCAGGACCGCGCGCGGGAGCTGGACAAGCTGTACGAGGAGATGGAGCAGAACCTGCAGGTGGGCTGAGGCTGGGGTTTAGGAGGAACTGGCTGCTCTGGTCCCACAAAGGGCAGGAGTGTGGGGTTTGGCTCTTTGGGATGAGGGGGTGAAGTGTCCAACCCAACACTCGTCCCTTGGGTTGGGAGGGCAGGTGGAGTTCCCACCCTCAGGGTGACTTTGTGACATGCCAGTAGACACTGCGTTAGAGATCTGTCAGGTCGTGTCTACCTATGGGCAAGGACCCTTGGTTGGATCCAGGGGCAATTCCCACCTCCATATCTTGCCCTGTCCCATGTCACGACACCCACTCATCCTCCTTCCAGCTGCTTGGGGCCACGGCCATTGAGGACAAGTTGCAAGATGGAGTCCCTGAGACCATCCAGCTACTGAAACTGGGCAACATTAAAGTGTGGGTGCTGACAGGAGACAAACAAGGTCAGTGGAGGCAACCCCAGACCCCACCAACATATTGCAGCTTCTCCCCTAACCAGGACTAGAGCAGAGACGTGAGACCCTGGGAGTGGGCAACAACCAGGTTCAGCTGTTCCCTTTCGTATGAAATAATAGCACGTCCCACAGATCATGTCATCCACGGGGAAACTGAGGCAGGGGAAGCCATCTGTGTGACAGCACAGAGATGGAACTGTTGGACCTCAGGGCTGGGGGCTGCCCTAGGATGGGGGGACAGCACCCTGTGACCATCAGCCATTGACACCTGCACGTTGCAGAAACCGCAATGAACATTGGCTACGCATGCAAGCTGCTCACGGACGACATGGAGATCTTGGAGGAGGAGGAGATCAGGTGAGGAATTGTGACCTCCTGGTTCAGGATATCCCTGTCCCTGCTGAAGGCACTGGAGGGCACAAGAACCTGTGCAGGGCAGGCAGATCTCAGCTCTGCCAGAGATGCTTCTCCTTCCCTGTCCCAGCTTGGATGTCCATGGCCCTCATCTGCTGATGCTTCTCCAGGCCTCCCCATTGGTTTCTGCTCCTACAGCATTCTCCTCCTTGGCAGGCTTTGACCAGAAAGTGCTTAAGCTGTCTCTCCAGCTTCTAAACCACAGGGACAGAGACTGATTTCTGGTATTAGCGAGCCCTTGGGGTCTCCTCTCTGTCCCCCCTCTTCCCACCACTGGGTACCAGCCCCATCTCCCTGGAGTTGGCTTTGAGTTGGCAAAGGCCAACTGTAGGTCTCAGACGAAGCCAGGCAGTGTGCCCAGTGTCTCCAGCTCAGCTCCAACCACCCCTTCCTTGCACAGTGAGATCCTCAAGGCTCACTGGGTGAGCAACAACAACCTCAGCAGAAGCAGCGAAGCCCTGTGCAGCAGCCGCCTCTCCCAGCAGCACCCAGAAGTTTTGTGCCACAAGAAGAGAGCTCTCATCATCAGCGGGGACTTCCTGGTAAGGTGGCACTTGGATGCTCTTCTCTGCTCCCTGCCTGCGCTGGCAGATCGCTGTTTCTGCCCTGGTGCTATCAAAGCCCTGGGTGGCACCAGCACGTGGAGGAGGTGATGCCTCTCCTGCCCAACAGGTGTGAAAAGCCCATTTTTAGGCTGGGGAATGGAGAGTGGAGAGGGGGACAACCTTGTACCAATCATTTGGCGTTGGAGGGCTTCGACTACACCTGCCCAACCGTCCTTCTGGGCTGACACAGACTGGTGGATAATCACATGCTCTTCTGGTCATACTGGGACAAACTGGTCTCATGGTCACAGTGCCTCCTGCGTGATGAAGTTGGAGAAAACTGGGGTCACTTTTTTGTAGCACCTACAACATTTAAGAGCATTGTTGAGGAGCTGGGGGCCCTCACTATGAAGGCTATGGGTGAGGTCCCAACCATGTGTGCTCTCCCCTAAGGACAAAATCCTCCACACGGGAGAGGTGCTGAAGGAGAAGAAGGGGCGTCTGTGGCAGCGGCTGGCTTGCTGCAGGGCTACTGGATCGCAGGAGCCAGGCAGTCTGGTGGAAAAGGCCTTCGTGGACTTGGCCACCAGCTGCCAGGCAGTGATCTGCTGTAGGGTGACCCCCAAGCAGAAAGCCCTCATCGTGCAGCTGGTGAAGAAACACAAGGCGGCCATCACGCTGGCCATTGGGGATGGGGCCAACGACGTCAACATGATCAAAAGTGAGGCTTGGGGCAGGGGGGAGTGTGGGTTTTGGCCAGGGTGTCTTGCTGGTGGGGAGTGGGGGTGCCCCATCTGCCACCTCCACCACCTCACCTTCTCCTTTGAGGCAAGGAGCTGGGAGGGGAACCCCCAACCCAGTTCCCCACGTTGCTGTGGTGGAAGGAGAGTGAGAGGCACAGGACCTGCTGGGAACAGGAGCAGGGTGGACCTCTTGCTTTAGCAGCGCGGATGAAGCTTGATGAAACACCAAGCCCCAACCTGGGCAGCTGGCAGAGACTTCCCTGCCCCTCTCTAGCAGCCCTGACATGGGGCTGTGCTCTTCATATGCCCAACCATGCCTGGCATGTCACTCCCGCAGCTGTGGCATGTGATGGAGGGAGCTTCTTCCCTTTGCCCATCACTCCTGGATTCACCCTCTGCCCATCAGCCTGGGGGCAATCCAGAGGGAAATTAAGCACCCAGCTCCCCAAAAACCTCCCCACCTGTGTTTCACACTCTCCTGTCCTCTGCAGCCGCTGACATCGGTGTGGGCATCAGCGGGCTGGAGGGCATGCAAGCCGTGCAGTGCAGCGACTACGCCCTGGCGCAGTTCTCCTACCTCCAGCGCCTGCTGCTCGTCCACGGCCGCTGGGCGTACCTGCGCATCTGCAAGTTCCTCCGCTACTTCTTCTACAAGACCTTTGCTGGCCTCATGGCCCAGGTCTGGTTCGCTTTCCACAGCGGATTCACAGCTCAGGTGAGGGACGCTGCCGTTAGCAGGGGTCACATCCATCCCGTGGGGGGCTGCACACCGGTGTTGCAACCCTCCTGGTGAGGACCCCATGCAGGTCTCGTGCCTGGTACTGCCTGATGGGCACGTGTCCACGGCACCGCCCTGGTGTCCTGTCTCCCTTGCCCTGGTATTGGGCTGTCCAGTTTTATGGGGCTGCCTGGCTGAGACGCCACCGGTTATCTGATTTTTACCTGGCTGGAAAAAAGGACCCTGGGGAGATTTGGGATGTCCTTGTGAGCTGCACCAATCGCTGCAGACAGCACGGGGCTGATGCAGAGCCTGGGTCAAGTCCATGGAAGTTTCCCCGGTGTTTGGATGCGAGTCTCTTGGACTCACCCTTGGTGCCTGAGGATCCTTTCTGAGTTTTTCCAAAGCACCACCAAGCTCACAGCTGCTTTCTTCTCCCTTCTAGCCGCTGTACGAGGGCTGGTTCCTTGCGCTCTACAACATTTTCTACACTGCCTACCCCGTGTTGTCCATGGGCCTTCTGGAGCAGGTACGGGTTCACCGGGCTGCATCCAGCCCCTGTGCCTAGAGGTTGCATCCCTGGTGGGTGTGAATCAGCCCGGTGGTCACCGCATCCCACCTGCACGGCTCTTTGGGCTGGGACGTGGTACCAAGCAGCTCGATGGGCATCTGGAGGTCACCACTGGTCTGGGGGTGCCTCTGCTCCCTGTCACCCCAGAGCAGGCAGCTGGAAGGACTCACTGCAGCTCTCCCGAAGGGTGGTCAAGTGGGGTGGCCCGATCCTGCTCCCCAGTGTAGGTGGGGAGGGTGATGCTTGGTTTGCTCCCGGCAGGACGTGAGTGCCAAGAAGAGCCTGGAGTTCCCTGAGCTCTATGTGATCGGGCAGCAAGACGAGCTGTTCAACTACCGTGTATTCAGCGTCACCCTTCTGCACGGGGTCAGCACCTCGCTCGCCAGCTTCTACATCGCGCTCTGGGCCTTCGAGGACCGTGTTGGCAGCAAGGTGGTTGGTGACTACGAGTCCTTCGCCATCACAGTGGCCACATCAGCGTTGCTGTCGGTCCTCATGGAGGTGAGCACTGATCTGCCCTTCCCCATCCTGGCCCTGGGGCAGATGTTCAGGGACTGAAGTCCTGGGTTCTCTCACACCATCCCTAGCAGCTTCATGGCTGGGGGATGATCTCCCTTGGGGCAGGGGATGAATTTGGGATGAGTGGCCAAATGGAAGAGGGTACCAACAGCCTCCATGAGATGCTGTGTGCTCCGCCCTTGTCCCTACAGATCATCCTGGACACCAAGTTCTGGACAGTGTTGTCCTTTCTGATGGTTACAGCCAGCCTGCTGCTTTTCTGCTTCTTCTCCTTCCTGACCCAAAGCATTGATGCCTTCAGGATAGCCCCTACCATCTTCCGCTTCCCAGGTGAGATGTGCTGGGGATCCCCATGGTCCTTCCCTTCCCCGAGCCAGGGGAGCCCAGCCTGGGCTTGGTGCTGCCGTTTCCCACCTCACAGATCATATCTTTGTTGTCACATCTCAATCTTGCTGTCTTGATTTTTGACTACAATTTAGGTGCCATCTCCTCTTTAGACCCCTCAACACCTTTGTGGGTGGGGGCCTGTCCCCCGACAGTTGTTCCCTCTGTCCTCTCCACCTTCCCTGCATCACCCACCAACTTCTTGCATTGACAGATGCCAGCCTGAACGCCCTGACTGATCCCTATGTCCTGCTCGTGGTCCTGCTATCCTTGGTGGTGAACACCATCCCCTCGCTCACTGTCCGCTTGTACTGCACCATCATGGGCAAAACCACTATCCAGCAGGTGAGGGCTGGGTGGGGGGGCTGGCCTGGGGAGGGGTCTTCCTCCTGTCATCATCAGTGTCTGGGGTTGGCCAGGGTGCTGCCGCTGATAGGAAGGGTGAGGGTCCCTGGGGAAGCCACTGCCTCGGCTGTAGCAGTGGGGCATCACCTTTCCTTGGTGGCACAGCTCAGCTGGTGGTGGTCTCTCATGACATTGGTGTTCAAGTCTGGCTCCAGGGCCCTCTCCCCAAACTGGTTCATGGCCCAACAGGAAGCCATGGGGCAAGAGACCTGCTCCAGCTCTAGGAGAGGGTCTGCCCTTGGCTGCAGTAAGGAACTGCCCTCCAGGACTCCCTAGAGCTGCCGCTTAGAAGGCACTGGGGTCTGGTGCAGGTCTTGGAACCACCCTCAGCCTTGGCAGAGCTCACCCCCATCTGGGTTGTGGGTCATACCTTGCTGGTGATACAAAGAGGTCCCAGACGAGAGCAGGTGCTGATATTGTGCTCCAGAGCTCCGGGAGCTTTGAAGACCCCCATGAGAGTCCCCATGTTACACTTCACATCAGCTCAGGTCATGGTGGAGCTGGGAGCCAAACTGTGTCTTGGTGGAGGACGTCCCTGCTCTCCCTGCATGTCTCCCCTTGGGGTGAGGGCTTGCCTGGGAGGTGGCCACTGCCCTGATTTCCCCGTCTCCTTGCAGAAGATCTGCCTGAAGACCAGGCGGGAGCCAGAGCCCTCGGTGGAGCTGTGTGCCCATGTCCTTCGCGGCTCCTTCCACCGCCGCTCCAGATATGCCTTCTCCCACCAGGAGGGCTACGCCGGCCTCATCACCCGCGGGGACAGCCTGCGTGCCAGGGCCACACACAGAGCCCCACAAACTCTCCTGTGCCCAGAGATGACCCCGGCTTTGTCCTCCCTCCCCAGCCCCTCTGCATAGCTGCCCTGGCCGGCATCAACCTTCCATCATGCTGGCTCAGAGGAGGTGCCATCAAGGTGCAGAACTGGCTGCCTCCCTCCCTTTATGAGCATTTTTTTAATCTTATTTGGATGGTTCTGGATCGTGGGCAGCCGATGGGGCTGCAGAGGGGCTGGCCCATCCCGGGGAAGCTACTGCTCCAGGGGCTGAGCCCTGGGACGTGTCCCACCATCGACTCCATCTGCCCCACACAGTGTGTGCATGGGTTTTGCAGGAGCCTATAAAGCCATGAAAACCACTAAATTCTGCCACCATGCTCAGCCCCTCGCCCATGGCTCCCTGGTTGGCACCCCAGCCCCTTTCCCCCTGCTGAGCTCCCCCAGAGCTGGGGCTTCCCCCTGCCTGAGACTGATCCTGCTCCAGGCTGGACCCACAAACAGCAGCTCTGCTGCCCCAGGCTCATTATTCCATCTCTGAATTAATAAAATGCCCCGATGTAAGACCAGCGGTGGGGCTGGGTGGTGGGCGCAGCCCCTCACCCCTGCTCACTCCCTCCGGTGCCGGGGGCCAAAGTGCAGCGGCTGCATGAAGACCCTCATCTTGGTTTTCCATGGCTGCAAGGAGCGCAGGGCAGAGCCGGCTGTCCTCCCCCTGCAGGGGTGGGTCCTGCGCCCATGGCTTCCACATGCCTTGACCCAACAGATCAGCCTCGAGCGGCGTAATTTTAAGAGCCCCCCTATTTTCTGGAGGAGGACCTAAGTATGATGGATTACCTGCAGGTTTTTCTTCTCCAGCCAAACCAGCCCAGCTGCTTGCAGCTCGCTTCCCACCATCTCCACCTCCTTGTCTCTGCCACCCCTGCACGACGTGCGCGCGGCGGTGGTGTCTGCTACGTGCCATGCCCCATCTCCACAGCAGCCACATCCCGCTCCCCCAGGACTGATGTCCCCACCTTTGGGGACAGCTTGTGGCCGCAGACTGTTTGCTGCAAAGCCCTGAAAAGTGCTTTTAGGGGGAGGGCAAAGCGTGGGGGTGATGTGCATCTGCTCTGCCCAGCGGGCATGGGAGCACCCATCCTGCAGAGCCGTGCTTTGGGGACATCACCACCGGCTGCTGGAGAAGTTGGGTGTGAACAACTGACTGGTGACCAGATCACTCTTTTTATTTTTTTTGTTTTTTAATGAAAAGGACTTCAGCTTTTCTCTCCTCTCCTGTAAATCTCTGCTACACCACCAAGGAGAAAGCTGCGCAGAAAGGTCCTGTGGTCCCTTGGCGTGTGCGACCAGCTCCTTGCCACCTGCTGGCACTTGTGCCATGGCAAAATGCACGGTAGGACGAGATTTGGGTAAAAAGATAAATAATTAAATCGGCCATGGGGACTTGGACCTGCCTGCAGCACACGTGACTTGATGGGGTTTTTTTAACAAGTGCTTTGGCCTCGTCTGCGCCGGGTTTGTGAGTACTGAGGTGTTGTCTTTGGGCTCTGGCCAGAAGGCTGCTGGATGGTGCCAAGAAATAAGAGTATCTGAGGCCTCCTCTGGGAAAGCTCTCACTGCTGCAACTACCAGGTGGAAAACGGAGGAGAAACATCTCCCAGCTGCCTGGGCGCCATCCCCAGATCCACCCCCGATGCTCTCGGGCCAGGCCGAGGGAGAGGAGTGGAGATGGTTAAAATGGGGCATCCCACCCCCTGCCCGAGCAGCTCCTGGGGCAGGGGTCTGCAGCAGGGGGAACCGACCCCGAGCATCACTGCGGGACACACACACACCAGGGTGAATGACTAGAAAATAATTTATTGAAGAAACAGAAAGCTGCAGAAATACAACACAGTCATGACCAGTAGAGGATGAACAAATAAAGATTTTCTTTTTTTTCCTCTTTTAAAACCTGTTGACAGGCTGGAGTTCAGTTTCCTGGTAATTTCCCCTGCATGAGTCATTGCAAAGAAAAAGGAACAAACTCCAGAGCACATAGCACAGTTTGGATAAAGTGCCTGACACATAAGACTCTTTTTTTTTCCTTTTTTTTTTTTCTTTTTTAACGTTTGTAAATAGCTTAAACAAATATAGTTGCAAGACACAGAGGAGTAACAATTGCATTTTGCTGTAGAGTAAAACCTATCCCATGAGACTAACAATGAAGCAGCAGCAAAAAAAAAATTAATTAAATTTAATTAGAAGGAAAAAGTAATTTAAAAACTGAGAGATGCAGCCCTCGGATCGCGTGGGATGAGGGTAAGCGTTGCCTATTGCTGTACAGAAAAATGAGCAATGTTTTCTGGAGGTGGCTGGACTGGCAAACCCGAGGCTGCGGGTTCTTCCTGGCTGGGATTAATTCTGTCTGACTTCTTTTTTTTCCTCTAGAAATTCAAGGGGGATACAAAAAAAACTCAAACAAAACAAAACACGAAACCCGAATTTTGTTCTTTGCATTTTTAATTTCCTCTCTTTAAAAAACCCCAAACAAAGAAAGATGCAAGAGGAACCGGATTCTGCGCGGCAGCATCTGTGGGTCCAGCCCCAGCCACCGCCTCGGCTGCGGGTGTCCTCTGAGACCAGGGAAAGGAGCCGAGATCACGCTGGGGACGTGCAGTGGTGAGGAGGGCCAGCCGGCGCGGTGCCGGCAGCCAACCCAGCCCAGCGGCATCTTCACGGTGCCCAAAGCGCGTTGGGGAGAGAGGTAACAAGGAGCTGATCGTCTTCCCCACCCAGACTTCAGATGCTCAGGAAAAGCGATGAGCAGTGATGGTTTTATGCAAAGCCATTCCTCGGTACGGAGGAACGCCAGCTCCTGGCCTGCTCCGTGCCGATGTCCCATCAGCAGAGCCGTTGTTAGACCAGGAAAAGCTCGGCTCTGGCGGTGCCATAGTGGAAGGACGATGGCTAAACTCCAGCCAAGTGTCCCCAGGAGCTGGCGCTCCTCCTGCTTGGCTGGCAGGATGGGGACAGCGCTGCCCCGCTGCCAATGGTGGGTTTTCAAAGCACAGAAGCCATTGGTGGAAAACTTCCACCCAAGAGGGAACCGGAGTGCCTGGAGGGCATCACAGGTAATGAAATGACCCGAATCCCTGAAAACTTCCACAACTGAAACAGGGCACCATGGCCAGGCTGAACCAGCAGGTCTCCCTCTTCCTCACCTTCTGACCATCTGCTCTCCATCACCCTTGGAGGCACCCCACGGGGTCCCAGTTTTGCTTCTGCTCCCCACAGCACAAAAATGCCCTTCAGGGGCAACCCTAGTTGAGAGAATTGTTTTTAGGACAGAGCTCGGATTGTCATTACCTGCAGGGAAAAAAAAATCTTTGGTATCGTGGCAAGTTGCTCCTCAAGGCATTTTGGTAGATGTGGGCAGCAGGCACGGCCAGATCCGGCGTGGGTCAGGGCTCAGCCTGCCTGCGGTTGATCCAGCGGGTCCCGGTGGACTGAAGGAAAGGGGAGAGCACTCAACTTTTTGCTTCTCCAGGATTTCCAAAGCCACTCAGTTCATGCCTCATGGTGGAAAACAGCTGGTCTCTGCAAGGTCTAAGGACTTGTGCCTGTGAGTTGCATCCCAGCCTTGCGAGACCTTCTTCTGATTGGGAATGAGGTCTTGGCCTCCAAGCATCAAAGCTTCTGATGCTGGGGAAGGTCTTGTAGGAAACAAGACATGGGGGGAATGCAGAGCTCCCTGGAGGACAGGAGGGTTGGTTAGTAGATCAGTGGTGCTGCTGGAATAAACATCATCTCTTCCTAAAATCCTGGTCCTCAGTCAGTGAGTCCCATCACTCCCACCATCACCTGGTAGTAAGCATCTCAGTGACTGCTGTGAAGAAGGTGAAGGCTGAAGGGACACTGCATCAGACAAGAAATGCAGATTAAAAAAAAACCCTAGTTTGCTTTTGGGGGCCACTTTGGCGGGGCCAAAAGAAGCTGAGATCTCTTTCCTCACAGTGTGCTGAGATTTGGGGCCACCTCTAGTGATGGAGGCGAAGGATGGAGTTGTGAAGAGGCTGGAGAGGGCTGAGGAATCAGCATTTTAAGGTAAATGCTCTGGTATCGTTGGGGAAGCAGAAAGAAGTAGGTACCACTGCCTCCTCTGGGCCCCCATCACCTTCTTGACCTCTAAAGATGTGACTCCTCACTGCTACTCAACTCTTGTCTTTAATCAAAGGGGGGGAGGAGGAGCAGGGGGAGGAAGGAGCCGGGAAAGCAGCCCTGTTCAGGGGTACCTCTCTGGACATTTGCAGAAAGCTTCCTGGCTGTCTAGGTCAGGCAGAGAGACCTCCCAGCATCCTCTGAGATCTGCTGGTGGGTTTGGGTCCTCCAGGACCTCTTCCACTGGCCAGACTCTGCTTCTTCTTACCCCTTCAATGAGAGCGGGCACTTCCTCCATGCGGAGTGAGAGCCGGGCTGGGTGGCACGGGAAGGCCTGGAAGGGGCAGACGCTGTGTGCTGCGTGGTGCCTCTGACCCAAACCACATCCTTGGGGAGAAAACCCCCAAGAAACGGGTCTCTCCAGTCCATCCCTGCGTCCAGTTGGGCATTGATGCAACACCATCTTCAGCGCCTCTTTCCATGCAGGGCAAGGGCTGGGTGAGGTCTGTGGGGTCACCCGAGGGACGGGGACTTGGAAGCATCGTCTGGCAAGGTCTCAGCCCCGGGAGGAGGTCTGGGGTACCCAGGGGCCGTTTCCCTTGTCTTAGAGCACACACGAGCCCCGTGGCTTTGCCGACTCCGGTCGTGGCGGCTGATTGTCTCTCCTCTCATCTGCACTTGGGATTTGACCCACAGAGCTGGATAAAGAAGAAAAAAAAAACAAACCCAAAAAACCAAACCCAAAGCAGAGCGAGGAGCCGGACCCCATGGCAGCGGGTGGGACGGGTGGGTGCACACGCCAGAGTTCCATGCCCCAGATACCCTTACCCTGTTTGCCGGGCACAGGGCCACGTTGTGCGCCCCGTCCTCCCCGGGGGTACTCTGAGCAGTCCCCGGCCCCCCTGAGCCACTGCCATGTGATTTTCAGGGTGAGGAAAGAAAGAAAAGAGGTAAAGGAAGAAACCGAGGGGGTAAACGATGACTCTCCCGTGGTTGCGTGAGTTGGAAAAAAACGTGATCCATGCAGAGAAGTCCTCATCAACCGAAAACTCGTGGACAAAAAAAGCACAGTTTGTCCCCTCCCGCTCCCACCCGACCACCCCTCCCCGAATAATTATTACATTACTTCAAGAAAGAGTATATTTTTTTCATGCATAAATCAAATTCTCATCTTGTTTTTTTTTTTGTCTTTTTTTTTGTCTTCTTTAAATTACATTTGAACACAGAACACATATAATAAATACTCTCGTACGACATGACTCAGAAAAGTAACACATCTGAACGCAAAGGTATCGTCATCATTATTAGTTTTTCTTTTTTTTCTTCTTTTTTTTAAAAGGACTTGTTTAAATATGAAATCTGTAAACTCCAAGGGTCCTTTTTTTAATCTTTCTCTCTCTCTTTCTCTCTCTCTTTCTCTCTCTTTTTTTTAATCGTGAAACTATCCAGCTTTCATTTCCTTAACATTCAATATGTCTCCCATTGAACTCGTCAAAGAAATAAGAACATGCCGTCTTCTGCAAAATTATAATTTAACAGTATAAAGCTTCAAGTCACAAATTCCAAAAACTAGCTAAGTAATTTTTTTTTTTATCACATAAACTATACATTAAATATTTTGAGGTATTTCAGAGAACATTGTCAAAGGCTTGTAAGGTCTGTGCTGGGTGGAAAAGAAGGCTTTCTCCTGCATAGAGAACGTCTTTGGTATCAGAAGCCATGTGGGTATCGGGTAGAAGCGGGGTGGCGTGGCCATGGGTCCGGCAAGATCTGGCCAAGGCAATAGCTGGAGGGGGCTGAGGAGGCGATGGGGCCAGGGATGCTCTGACCTGCTCGGTCAGGTTGCCCAGCAGGATGGAGGACCCTGCTGGGGTCCCAGCTGGGCTTGCTGTTGCCAGGAGGGTTGGCACTGCGCAAGTTTGGTCCAGGTCAAAAGGAGCCGCCTTGGCCGGAGCCTGACCCAAGTAGGTACAATTCAACCCAGAATTTCCCTAAATTGGACATTTTGGAGATATTGCCGTGGAAGAGCAACTTCTCCAGTGGGTCCTCCCACTGCCTTTTTCTAAAGCCAAGCTACAGAGCGGAGCAGACTCAGCTGCGCCCGTCTCCCCCAGCTAGCCAAAAATGCCCCTGCAGGGACTTGGAAACGGTTCCTGCTGAAAGATTTCACGGCTCCAAACCTTTCCATAAAGGAGGGGTTTGGAGAAAGCCCAGGGTGAGGCTTCCTGCCCTTCCCACCTTCGTCTTTCCAGCCAGAAATGCCATGAACCCTGCCTGCACTACCGAAAAGGGGAAACCGAAGCCCAGGTCTGATCTGAGCAAGGAAGGAATGCCCCGTGATGGACCCCAGGCCTTCGTCCCACGGGCTTCTGCAGGGTCCCAGTGCCGAGCTGGGCTGGCGAAGGACATGGAGCAAAGCCTTTCCCAGGAGTGCTGCCCTGCAAGAAGGGACCCAGAAACCAGGTCAGTGCTCCTGGGGTAAGAGGGGCTGGACGGACAGACCCTGGGGACCGCGCCAGGTTGGGGGACAAAGGGACATCTAGGAGGGGGGACATGCCGGGGAACCAGCACCTTTCCTGCAGTGGGCGGCTAGGGCGATACTTTCTCTTCAATTAGGATAAGGGTTGGGTTTCTTTCCTTCATCCCAACACCCAAAGACTACAAGAGTTGCCAGAATCCGTCCCTTTGGAGAGCTGAGGTAACAGTGAGTCTTCAGGGTCAGAGCAGAGGAGCAAAGAAATGGCCACACACCTTTGGTACAAGAAAAAGGCACTCATCTACCAAGCTGCCATCCCGGGGTCGCTCGCTCGCCTTCTCCCTCGCTCTCAGGGGCACTCGACAGGGCTGGGGGGGGGCTCTGGGGGCGGCGAGGGGCTCTCGGCCGGGGCGAGGGGCTCTCGGCCGGCCCGTCCGCGGGGAGCAGGGAAAGTGGCGTTTCCAGCACAGACCAGACAAGGCAACAAAATCTTTGGTATCAGACGTGATTTTCAAATCACAAAAATTGAAAACTCAAGTGAGGTAGCCTTGATTCTCGGGTTCTCACTAGAAATGTCTTTGCATCCTTGAGGGCCTGTGGCATTTACTCTTTTTTTTTTCTTTTCTTTTTCTTTTTTTCTCTTTCTTTTCTTTTTTTTCCCATTTTTTTCTGTGTGTTTTTCACTTCCCAAACCAAGGCCCCCTTCCTGGCTTTTCAGCCCTTGAATACTACTCGATGGGGTTCAGGAATCCACCACCATCGTCACCACGTCACGACAAGACAAGAAGAAACAACATTAGGGGAAAAAATCCGTGGTGGGGAGCGGGGTCCTGGGGGGATGAGAATCGCTTTGCTGTTCGTTTTTGGGTTGTGGTTGGCAAAATACGCTGTGGCACCTGCCTCTTCCCACCCCTTCCCTCTCCCCACGCCTCGCTCCCACCCGCTCTTTCCAGCAATAAATTGGTTTCGTTTGGTGTGACCGTGTCCAGTCTCACACCCCCGACCCCTCCACCACCCACCTACCCCAGGAGCTCTTTGGTTAAAGACGTCCTCTAACCCCGCCGGCGTCTGCAGCCAGTCAGGGCTTCGTGTGCAGGGGTTTTTTTCTTTCTCTCTTTCATCCTTTTGTCCTTTCTTTCGTCTTTTTTTTGGGGTGCTTTCTTTTTGGTTTTTTTGGTGAACACATAAACATTTTTTTTTTCTCCTTTTTTCCTTCTTTTCAACAAGGTGCCTTCCTGTTACACAACAGATCGCTCTCAAAGTAAAGTGAATCGAAGAAACCATAGCGCTAGAACACAGATGGTACTATTTTACCCGCATAAATTCAATAGTGTCCCTTTTTTTTGGTTGATGGTTGGTTTTGGAGGATTATTTTTTTTCCTCAGGTGTTGGAGGAAGGAGGGGACCTTGCCTCCCCTCCATTCCCAAGCCTCTCCCAGCCCTTCCATGTCCTCGGCGGCACCTCCTGCTCCTCCCGAGGACACCGCGGGCTGGCAAGGAGCCTGCGGGGCGGCTGGGACGAGGGCTGATTGTAAGGGTTTGGCCTCGTGATTGCTTTTTTATATGGCACAAGTCACCATCGAGAGCTCGGAGGAAACGATCGCTTTGAAGCTAGTACCATTGCTCCAGAAATTCGCGTTTTAAGGCAGGTTGTTAATTGGCACAAAAAAAAAAAAATCTGGCGTCTTTTTGGTAAGTTGCCGGTCTTTGTGTTGAGCTTGTTCGGTTGTGGTTTCCGTTGGTATTCCTTTTTTTCAGGTTGGTTTTTTTCCCTTTTGATCTCGTCAAGGAGTTTTCCCCCTTCTCACACCCAGGGCTGGATTCTGCCACCAGATCCCTCGGATTTTTCTTTTCCCATCATACACCGACATTGGTTCCCAGGAGGGAATTTTTTTGTTGTTGGGTTTTTTGGTTTTGTAATTTCTTTGGTAACAGAGATGAAGAGGGGGGATGGGAGGGGGCAATAGCGTGTGTCGAGGGGTGGATGGGGCGAGACACAAAGCCAACAAATCTGCTTTGTCGGAGTCCATTCCTCAACCGAAAAGTGAACCAGAAATCCAGCGGTGAATGGTGGAGCCAGTCACCAGGACAGATCAGATCCTTCGCTCCAAGTCTCTCCTCCCGTCTCCTTCTAAACAATTATTAATTTTAAATACCCGATTTCTATAGCTAAAATGTGCTTCTTTGACCTGCTTGGGCGCTGGGCGACGCGGTGCAGCCACGGTCCCCCTCCAGCCGCGGCGCTGGGGGATGCTCAGGCGCGCGGAGGCGGGCGGCCGCAGCGAGGCATCTCCTTTGCCATGGAGTTTCTCTGGGAGGGATTCGGGGATGGGTGCTCTCGGGGGTTGGGGTGCGTGGGGCGCTGGGGGATGTGGGTGCTCTTGGGGGCATCTGGGGTGGGGGGTGTCGGAGGAAGATGCCCATGGAGGAGACTGGGGCTGCAGGAATGCCCTTGACCAGGTTTTCAAAACCTTCAAGGGAGAGAAACGCCGTGTGTCAACGGCAGAGAGGGTCTGGCTGCCTTGGGGAACCCCACTGCACCTCAGGGGGGAAAAATCTTCAGCAGTCAGAGACCTCCAGGAGCCCGGGGTCACCCTCCAGACACATGGGGAGCATTTTCCCTGCTTATCCCACTTTGAACCATGGTGGGTTTGGCCCTGGTTTGGCGGGGTTGTGCCAGAGCCCAGCCCCATGACTCCACTTCTTGTACCTCCCCCACCTTGACCCCTCCACCATAAGGGTGGCTGTGGCAGAGGTCGAGGCTGGTGGGGGGCTCAGGGGGTGCCCCTCTCCTCAAAGACCCTGGTGGGCAGGTGAAGACAAGGTTCTGTGGTCCCCATGGGCCGGGGATGCTTCCAAATCACCATGCCCTCTCCCTCCATCCCACACCATCCCTCACTCTACAGGGGCTTCCTCCGAGCCCTCCTGGGGACGGACCTGGCCTGGCTGCAAACCCTTTCCCTGCTCCACGAGCTGGGAGGAGGTGGCAGCAGGATGTGGCACAAGTCCCACGTCCAGGGGTGAGACCCAGTTGAGGGTTCGGGAGGCTGATGGACCCGCAGCATCCAAAAGCACCCATCCCAGTCAGCTCGGGGCACGCGTGTGAGTCTGGGGTTGGCTTTGTCATGAGGAGGTTGTCCGGGAAGGGGAAGGGAGGGCTGGGGGACATCATGCTTTGGAGAAAGTGCTTGTAGAAGAAGAGGGGACTCCAGGGTTGGTGCCTGGCTCCTCCTGCCAGCGGTTCATACACCGCCGGCGGGCATTCATGAAGAAGTTGCTGACGGTGTTGAGCTCCAAGCCCAGCTGCTGCGAGATGGTCATCTGCATCTCCTTGGATGGGCGCTTGTTCTCCTTGAAGATGGCAATCAGGGTGCGGCGCTGGAGGTCCGTGAAGACCAGCCGCTGCTTCTTGGGCTGCAGGCTCCTGTCTTTCTGCTGCTCTTGCTCTTTGCGTTTGCAAGCTAGATGTTCAAAAGAGAGAACAGGGCCATTAATTGGTGCTCACCACCCTGGCCTTCTTGCAGGTTGCCTGGCTGCCTCCCAAAATCCAAGCCCTTCCCTCCAGTAAACCTGCTGGCTTGTTGCCCACCACTTCCTAGGCTTCCTCCCTCCTCTTTCTCCCTCAGCCTTCTGAGCGTCTGCTGAGATGGGATGAGAGCCTCTTGCAACATCAATATGAGAAAAGCCTCGGTGAAGCCCATCACCTCTTCAGGTGCCCAGGAAAAGCCCAAGTCTCAGCATCTCCAGCTGACCCTGGGCCCAGAGACTGAGGGAAGTCCCAGGCTGAATCTGCTCCCACAGCCTGGCTACTGGGACCTGCTCTATCCCTAAATTCTGGGGGTCGTTCATCAGTCTCCCTCCCTTGCTGCACTCTGGCGTGGTCTCCCTTGCCTCCTCATTGCCTCCACGGATCTCACTGGAGGACTCAGGGAACCAGTGTCTTTTGGCCATCACGTCCAGCTGCCACCTCTGAAACACAGGGAAGAGATGGGGACAGGGACGTGAAAAGTCTGGTCTGCAGTGACCACATCCCACGGCAGACAGCCTGGAAGGCCTGTTCATGGTTCCATCTGCTCTGGGAAGGGGTTTTCCTGCTTCCGGAGGCTGGAGAACAGCCTGAGCCACCTGAAGCTCCAGGAAATTCTGTCTCCCCTGAGTGCCTTTGCTACCGGATCCTTCAGCACATGTGTCAGGTTGAGCCAGCACCAAATTAAAAGCTTTGCCTACAGATTTGGCTTGAGTGGGAGGTCAGGACAGAGGTGCTGTCCCATGGGAACAGGTTGCTGGGAGCCAGGAAAGCCCCCCTGACACTGCCACGCTGCGTGCGAGGGAGGGAGGGAGGCGAGTGCGCACCTTTTGGTAAATATATGAATTGTAATTGCAGGAATATTAAGCATGCTGTGGGTGGAAGGGGTGAGAAAAGCAGCCCTTCGCTATGGTATTTTTCTAGAAATTTGTAGAATAACTGACGTTGGTGGAGGTTGCTGGTCCAGTTCCTCCTCGAAGCTGTCAAGTTTAGACCGGGGTGCTCAGGCACTTTGCTGGGTCAGGACGTGGCCAGTCACGTGCGGGCACTGCGGGAGATGCTCACGGGCAAGGCAGGGCATGGATCTGGCCCTCCAAGGCTGGAGACGCAATTGGTCCTCCTGGAAAGCTCCAAAAAGTGTCAGGAAACTGTGGGCCAAAGACTTTTCCAGGAAAGCCCCACTCTTGGCCCAGACAGTAGCAGTTTTCAGCCTCTGGGGTTTCTTGGTTCAGATCTGCCAAGGCATTTTGCAGGGAGGGCACAGGTCCTTCGAGACATTCGCTGTTGGAAGGTTGCTGGATGACGGATTTCAGCTTGCTTCTCTCAGGCACTTCCAGGAGCCTCTTTGATCCAGTCCACAGACCTCGGAGGGGCCAGAGGCCAAGGCTAAAAGCCGCTGCCGTAGAGATGGGACAGCATCTCGGGTCCATGGGACAGGTATTCTCCTTGGGCTGACTACCTGCCTGCTATACAAACACACCTCCATGGCCAGGCTGAGTAGAAGGGTAGGCAGCCATGTAGCCTAGGAGTAACGGGAGGGTGTTTGTAGTCATTTCTTCCTCACTAGAGAACAAGCAAGGTCTTCCTCTGTTTTTTTCTTCAGCTGGCCTGCACTACAAGTTCTCTTTACATCACCTTGAAGTAACAGAGCAGGATGATATCCACCCCTTCCACCCAAAGCTGGGGAGATCAGCGAAGCAGATAATTTCTCCAACAAATTCAGCCTTGTTTCCCCGGCTGCTGAGCTTGGTCCTTGTCCCGTCCCCATGCGGGTGGTGGGAGCCATCGGTCCTGCTCCCGCTGGGGCAGGGGACAGGAGGCACCAAGCTTGGCACAACCAACCACACTCAGTCCAAACCAGCCATCCCTGGTAAAGATGGTTAGTGGAGAGCCTTCCCCTCCCCTTCTCCCCCCCAGGCAGGTTTGGCTGCAAACCACCATCCTTAGGGACAGGGGACAGTCTGAGCCCTCGTGCTGCCGGGGACCCTGACCCAGGGGTACCTTACTCACAGAGAATGGTTTAGTGGAAACCTACCCTATGACCATCAGATGCTTGCAAAAAGAACAAACAAAAAAAGCCTTTATAGAAAATTTGACTTTTTTCCAGACATGAATTAAAAAAAAAAAAAGAC
>Ga0065711_1029054_pt1 | contig 37845 bp, 29 predicted proteins | sample Hoacrofraction12_FD_59098 | JGI IMG/M metagenome (GOLD analysis project Ga0065711, IMG submission 59098) | Hoatzin crop microbial communities from Cojedes, Venezuela - Epithelial fraction 12 v2 (version 2) | ecosystem: Host-associated > Birds > Digestive system > Esophagus > Crop | place...
CCTTCTCTTCTTCAGGCTGAACAAGCCCACTCCCTCAGCCTTTCCTCATAGGAGAGATGTTCCAGTCCCCTCACCATCCTTGTAGCCCTCTGCTGGACTCTCTCCAGTAGCTCCTCATCTTTCTTGAAGTGAGGAGCCGAGAACTCTACAGAGTACTCCAGATGGGGCCTCACTAGGGCAGTGTAGAGGGGAAGGAGAACCTCCCTCGACCTGCTGGCCACATTCCTCTTAATGCACCCCAGGATCCCATTAGCCTTCTTGGCAGCCAGGGCACACTGCTGTCGTCCACCAGCACTCCTAGGTCCCTCTCCACAGAGCTGCTCTCCAGCAGGTCCACCCCAAGCCTGCACTGGTGCATGGGGTTGTTCCTCCCCAGGTGAAGGACCCTGCACTTGCCCTTTTTGAACATCATCAGGTTCCTCTCTGCCCAACCTTCCAGCCTGTCCAGGTCACACTGAATGGCAGCACAGCCTTCTCGTGTATCCACCACTCCTCCCAGTTTTACAGCTGATGAAATGCATAATTTTATTCACATTAATTAAATACGGGCTCAGTTTTTTTCTGGGAGCCATTAAGCTGAATCCTAAAGCTGTTTAAAAGAGGTCATCTCACAGCAGTGCCTGCTTCAGCATCTAACAGAATTTGTCACAGTTGAGGCTGAACATTTTCAGAAGTGGTTCAACTATGCCTGTGCTTGCACCGTGCCACCCTGACATGTGGGTGCGTTCCTCTTCTCAGCCCTGCTGAACTGCAAGCCCTTACTAAGAGAAGGAAGGGCATGTTTACCCCATCCTTGCTCTTTTCTCCAACCTCACCGTGAAGAGATGCAAACCCATCCCCGCAGCCTTGACTTTCTGGGGGCAGCAGCAGCAGCGCGATCCCTTCTTCCTCTCCTGTCAGACGACACACTCTGCTACACTGTGCCTACAGCATGCTTACTGTAGCTAAGAAATCCTCCTCCAGGAGATTGATTTTTGCAAATGGAATCATCCTGTGGCAGATGGAAATGATATGCTCAAAACAGCATCCCACCCTCATTGGTAAATGATCCTCTTACATGTGCGAATTCATTATCTCTGTAGGGGCAAAACAGAATTGAGCCATGACATAATCCAAGGTTATCTTTCAGGAGGAGATGAAGCTGCCTGGCATAATGCATTGATTGATGAAGACAGAGTGTTGACAAATGAATATATGATCTGCTCAAATTAAAAGAAAATTCAATTCACAGGCTGAAACAGCATTGAGATAGCATTAAGGATGAGAGAGAAACCAAGAAGTCAGGAAATTCTGCAGTGAAAAGTGTGTCCTATCTGTGACTTTTCTGCTGTTGTAAGTTTACGCCACAAATGTAATTATTCAGCTACAGTTATCATGTGTGTCTTCATTTTTTCATTTGTGACACAGTATTTTAAAAAACATCTTTTTAGCATAAACTATGTAAAATCACTCATTTTCGTAAATACAACACAATGCATTCAACATACTCTTGACTCACAGAATATGTACCCGTGGGTGTTTTCTGAAGTATCTAACAATATTCCGGTAGTAAGTCATTGCACAAATCAAGAACAGAATAGGAATGCCTTTTGCAGAAGATAACTGCATAATATTTTGATAACCGAGCGTGCTTATTTTTTGAACCACTTTATATATACATAGATCACACAATTACCATGCCAGTCTACTCACAGAAACAGTGTTTTGGTTTCAGAGGACCCATTATTGTATAAACTGTTTATGGTTCACACAGTGAACAAAATGTTTTAAATGGAAATTATAGCTTTAAATTAAGTGTTAAATTTTAAAAAGGGCAACATTTACTTATTCTGTGTCTAATCTTTCTAAAAGTCTCTGTAGTTGTATGCACTCACACACACAAAGGCACACAAACAATCCTTTTTATCTTTATTGTGATTGTGATATTTTCAAGAGAAAAAATCCACAAACTGAAATACTAGCATTGGCATTGCTCCAGCAGTGAAGGGTGAATTGGACATTCATGTCAGCTGCACATCTGGCCTCTGCCAGGCAGCTCCAGCTTTAGCCTGCAGACCTTTCTGGAATGGCCACAGCCTCACCCATTCCCGACTCTGGCCTTTTGCTAGTGTTTCCTGCAACAACATCCAGTGTGAGAGGGGATTTCAAATGCTCCAAACTGAGTGGGCCGGACAGCTGACCTCTGAGGATTGTTCTGACCAGGCTCATGGACATTGCTTTGGTGTATTGATTTGGTCCCTTTCTCTGTATTTTTAAAATACACGTTGCCGTGCAATAACGTTACTGCACCCAGGAGCGAAGACAAGATTCTGGGCTTATTTCTGCATCCTCTTCTGACACTGCTGTTGGACAGAAGAGTAGGATTCCCGGCAATACAAAGATATTTCACACCAGAATTCCAGTAACTGAAGTTTCAGAATGCCTTGGGACATGTTTTACATGAGATATTGTATTTTTCCTGTGAAGAATTGCATCTCCTTTGCCCTACTTTTATCCCTTGGACTTCTGCTGAATCTAAACTGCATAAGATATCCAGCTCCCTTTAAATTAGGTCAAAGATATCCCATCTCAGGCCTTGGAAGACTTCACAGGTCAGGGAAGAAGGTCCTCACTCAAGTCAGTTATGCCTGGGCATGTTAAACAAAGCCTGGCCAGTCAGAAAAAATAGTGCTGGAACAAATGTCTGACATCTCTGAACACATATTTGTCAATGAGGAAGAAGACAAATTGTAGCAGATTAGGGTTTTTTTTCTATCCATTCTGACATTTGTTTCCTTAGGTGGCTCAATTCAAAATTTCCAAGCTCTCAAAATGAGTCCTTGAATGTATATATTTCTGCAAAGTCTTCTACGTTGGTGAAATGGATTTAACAATCAAAAATGTAGCTGGTATAACAATTATTATTAATAATACTATTATTCTTACTATTTTTGTTTGTCCTTATAAAAGTGTCTAAGGATCTAATGTTGGCAAAAAAGTGGCTGCCCCTAAGTGTGTATGTCCATTACATTAACAACATTTCTGTCTGCTCTTATTGTGTTTAGTAGCATTTTTACTTTGAAGTGACTATTCTAACACTTCCATAAATAATAATAATAATAACAATAACAATGATAATAAAAATTAAAATATTTTTGTTTACTCCACTGTATGTCACCACAATCAAATTTCAACTGGAGAACAAGATTCTCAAGGCTCACCCTATTCTTCTCGACAGAGTTAGGGTTCCTTTACAGTTCAGGGATATGTATTTTAATTCGTTCCCTCAAGTATATAGATACACCCTTGAAAAAGGTTCCAAAACGATATTGACATAGACAGTATTTTCTTCTAAGGGACATATTCCGTATCTTCTTGTGCTGTTTCATATCAAAAATGTGTTAATGCATTGAAATCTCTGCATAGCTGCAGGAAAAATGTACTTAAACCTAAAGGTGACATTGAGTAGCAAGACAAAAAGTAAAACTGGATCTGAAGTGACAGAAAAATCTAGAATAGCAAATATGTTGTTCAGATATTGGTATTTTATGTATGACCATTGCACAGGTGATGACTCAGCAGGAGGACTTTAATCAAGATTGGAGCCCCATGATGCCAAGTGCCATGCCGCATAGACACAAAACATGGCCCCTGCCTCAAACAATGTTCCAGCTTACAAGCAAAAGCAGAGTGGAAGGAAGAATGGAAGCAAAATCAAGCCAGGACTAGTACAGTCCATCCTACCTCCATTTCTTCTGGCTGCTGCCCCACGAAATTAGTTTGACAAATCTACGTATGGCAGCTATCTCTTCGATTTTGTTTGGTTTTGCCTTCAAAGTCAAAGTTGGCAAACTTTCAAGTTGCCTAGCTCACATCTGAAAATAACACCTTTAGCTAGATTTTAAAAAATATCTGTTACTCACTGAAGTTTTCAGAGAAATTAAGCACCTAGTTCCCATCATTTCCAAGAGAGGTCAGCTTCAGACCCCTTTCCGAAGGACCGTCTTGATGTTTGCAGTGCTGACTGCTGTAACAATTTCATTATTTAGAAGAAGGCAGAAAACTGCATATACTGAAATGATCACTGGAACATGCCCTGGCACAACTGCCTACTGCCAAACTTCAACAAATTGGAGACACCACACTGCAACACTACCACAATACTTAGTGATGCACTTCCCAGCTCTGTTTTGGACCCCGGGGTGACGTTTATATGAACTAACCACAGATGCTGAAAACCTACAGTCCTCTATAAGCCAGCCATGGAAAATGAATCGTGGAAAAGAGGCACTTATGGGTAAACTTCATTGCACCCAAAAGTAGAAGTCCAAAATAGGTCTGATGAGTTTCCATTTTACAGCAAGCTCTATCTGCATCTCAAAATTAATTACTCCTTTTGAAAAACTACTCCAGACTACCACTCCTGTGAATATTAGCCCAAGCTTGCTACCCACTAGGTGACTAGAGTGCCTGAGTCTCCCTTGTGAATCTAGTGCAAAGGGATTTAAACCATGCAAGTGCCAATTTAATAATGATCCTATAAATAGACTGTGCATTACTCACTTGAAGCAATTCAGTACAGAAATACAAATCTGGGTCAGCAGTATCTTAAATGAACTGTACCATTGTTGAAACAGAAAGCTTCATTTCTCAGCTAATGAACAGTAGGTTGTTCGTTTGGGTTTTTTTAGTAATTGGCAAAATACTCATAATTGTCGTCTTTTTAGAAACGTAATACACACCTTGTGACTGCTATGAACTAGAGGACCCCTCCAAAGGAGTGAGGGGAAAAATCAGAAGCACATTGGTTTCAAACTTCTTCAGTTGCATGCTAATAATGTATGTGTCACCGTTCTCACGTATTCACCATGGAGAATAAAGGTAATTAGAAGCTACTTATGCCAGAGATATTTGTAGCTATAAAGAAGATATTGTGACCAATATGTGGTAATGAGATCTGTGCTACTAATGTGCAGAATTTTAACAAAACAAAAGGTTTATCAAATCCATGTATATTTTGAGGGAGAGGATGAAGAGCCAGAACCAGTCATGATGTTTTGGCTTTTAGGATTTTGCAGGACAGGATGTGGCTGCTGTCACAGTGAGGGGGCTCTGCAGCTACATGCGAGTAGGTGGCACTATCAGGTGAAGGAGCTACAGGCACCCTTCTGCCCTGCTACCACATTGTTGGTCACTGTGACACTTAGATTTTACTGTTCTGGCATGAGTGGAGAACTCAGAATCGTATCTAGGCTCCCAATGTTCTCAGTGGCCCTATGGAAATGGGACTCAGAGGAGACCTCATGAGTCCTAGAGCAGGAGGATGCCTTGAACTCCCAACCTGTGAGGCTTGTGCCCTGTGTTACAAGGGAAGAGTCTCAAACATGATCCCCCTTGGGTAAGGGTGCCTTGCTCCCGGTTCACAGCCTGCAGTCCATTCGGAGACCTGGCCTGGAGGAGTTTCCCCAGAGCAGGCACCTACTGATTCTCTTATAACTAAGCCAGGTTCACTCATCCTGTTTTCAAAGAGGCAGAGGAATAGCATTCATGCTAGTCAAACACTATCTTATTTATGTTAGAGTCCTAGGAGAAGGTATCACAGGCAGGTGTTTCCCTTTCAAACATAATCCTCTAACTGTCCTCTTTGATGGTTTGCCCACTCACTGATTAGGGCACTCACCTGAAATATTTGGAAGAAGCTTAAATCTTCAGCTCAGATGAAAGAGCATAAAGCTGGGACATCCATTTGCTGGAAAGATAATTTAATACCACCACCACTAGATAGAAAATGATCATCACCACCATCTTCTTTGGCTATGTCTTAAATGCAAGGGGAACCACAGCTTCATTTTTCAAGGAATCCTGCCCAGAGATCTTCAGTTCATTCCAACAGCGTCTACAGGATGGAGAAGCTGGACATGGACTTCCCAGGTCCCACACCCTGGCTTGATTAGACAGACCTAGCCACACTGTGGTTGGTTGTGGGTGTTGAGAGATCCAGCTGCATCCATCTGGAAAAATGCCTCAGCACTTCAGGCAAACATGAAAGCAGATGCAAGTAAGTAGTGCTTTTTGAGACTGCAGTTTTGGACTGGTGCAGAATTACAGCATGTTTTAGATTTGGCTCAAAGTCAACAAACAACACGTTAACTCTTGATTTGTATCCCATTATAGCCAGCTCCCAGCAACAAAATTCTCACTAGCTTTAACTAGAAAAGGCTACAGCTCTCAATATTGTTGCTTATTTCAACACAGTAACACCATGGACGACTTTGCCTCATAACCTCAGACTGGGGAAACAACACATTTATGCTGAGGCACCGATAGCAGAAGTGCCTACTGGACAGGCCAATATTTTCCAAACCAAGCTTGCTTAAAGCATAAATAAATGACAAATAAAATCAACGGATCCCTTTGTTGTGTAAAACTGGAATGGCAAAGAAAGCAGCCCAATTGATCACTGTTATGTTTGGTCTCTCTGGAGTCATTATGCCTGAGGAAAAAAAGAAAAACCCTATCAACACCAGAGTTTCATAATGCCCTCCAGGTGATGCTGCTTATGAAGAAAGATAAGAATCACTGTTGTTTTACTACCTGTGAGTTGGACCATTAGCTTTAAAACCTTGTAGAACAGTTAAATAACACTCCTTTGTTTTTTAAAAAAAACCCTAATCTAACAAACAGCTGACATTCTTTTTATTGTGTGATAAAAGAAGCTAAGAAGAGTAAATAAAAGGAAAGAGGAAGAATGTGAATTTGAAGAAACAGGTAGGAAGAAATAGTTGATATCCCTGAAAGAGTGCTTTGGCTCATAAAGGATAAAGGTAGGAATGAGAGTTTTTCTTTTGTTTATTGGCATGATCCCATGAAAAAGAAAGGACTCAAAATAGTACTGGCCTATCTTTAGAGTCATCTATTTCATTTTGCCTTCTATGGAAAAGCTGAACAGAAGGAGAGGATCTGGGCTGCTGTCACTGAAGCTGTTTCTGTCAGAGTGAATAAAAAGTGTAGCTGCCAAAAATGATACATTGCTGGCTAAAGAGTAAAGTCCAAATATTCATTTTCTCATTAAAATGGGGCTTTATTGCTAGTGGATGCAAATAGACTGGGAGGTTCATTTCTCCTCTATGGAGAAACTAACAATGGAAAACACCATTCCAGTATCAGAGGCAATACAAATAAAGCAAAGGTTCAAACCCACCACCACAGAGACACAGAGAGTGTGATAGTGCTGGTCCAGAGTTCACCAACACTACACTGGGGCCAAACCTGTTCTCAGTAGAATCCCCAGCAGAAATACCATAAATGCAGAGGATTCCTCAATAAAATAGATTAGTTGCAATATTTTAAATGTCTTCATCCTTCTGGTTTGCAAAATTTACAGTAAACATACAGATCATCGTCAGTATATCATTATCTGACTTTCTTTTTCTTGTTGGAAAAGCTTTTATAACAAAGTTATACACATAGAAATGTGTGACTGATACAAAATCCAAGCACAATATAAAAACCTACTGCTGCTTAAATGGTCAAATTTGGCCAAGCTAGTTTAAGATTAATCTCTGCTTGTAGTCTATAATAAGCCCTGCAGGGGTGATCTTTACATGGTTGTGAAACGAATTGTTGGGCTGAACTATTTGCCTGTCCCACAGGGATGGAAGTCCAGGACTGCTCTTCCCATGGGCCACAAGCAGTATGGGACAGAGGTGTCTCCGAGTTAAGCGCTTCTCTGCCTCACATTTAACAATCAGCTCCCAGCTGAGAATACAGAATTAGATGCCTGCAGTTGTTATAGAGGGAGAATTAGGTGACTCAGAATGGCAATCCAATCAAACCCACATATTGAGCTGCCTAGAGCTAGGAAATAAGGGTAACTATTCAGGCACAGACCTGGGAAGCATGCCTGAAACCATTCCTTTCTCTCAAGTGTATTCAGGCTTGATGAAACAGCTTCACTCAGGGTCACCAGCACACTTTTCCCAGGTGGACACCTAGGTTCTTCCTTCAAAGAATTGTGTGCTTTCACTGAGACGTCCTGCTGGCAGTAGCTCACTTTCACTCACAGTTGGGATGCAGACTACCACTAGACTCATGGGAGGACAGTCACAGGACACACATCCCACACAAGCGTTGGAGAGTTGCAGTTAAAGAGCCAAAACTCTTTCTTATAGTCAAAACTCACTTGTATTTATCCTCAGTAAAGATAAAGACAATAATAATATTACCTCATTAGCTTGAAGCAAGTTACTAAAGTATTACAGTCCTTCATCAGCTCCCTGTCCTCCGTTCACAGGCTAGATCACATTCTCTCTCTGTCATACCCACCCAGGCATTGCCTTCAGCTTTTGTCTTGCACCCTGTTTTCATCCTTTGGTTTCTTGCCTAACAGTCAGCTACAGAGCCTGTTACAGTGTCTATCTTCTCTGAAAGATTTGCAATTTTGGTCCCAGCAGAATAAACAGCAATGACAGCTTCAGAGTCATAACTTGGCCACGGAGGACCTCAACTGGGTCCAGGATTTCACTGGTGGAGGTATCCTACATATAAATAACAGAAAGGTGATCCACACACCCGAGCACTTTGAGTCTAACTATACACCAAAAAAAAGGCAGGAAGGTACAAATGGAGCATAACTGGTCCTTGCAAGCAACACCAACAGCCTGACATTTGTGCATTAATTATCAATATGGAAACTAATTCAAGAACCCCCAAATAGCCCCTATTTCAGGTCCTCTATAAGAAGGGTAAAATTTAAGCTGGCCCAAAGTATTCTCAGGGTTTGTTGATTACCACAGATGTCCCTGATGAGGCCTGTTGGCCTTACCTCAAAGAGAAACTACTGCTACCCTCCCACAACCCAGCTCCCAAGTGATGGAAGCAGCTGGGCTTAGTTAAACAGTTACCAAGCAAAAGTCATCTTCTTGCTCTGCTGTGCAAAAGGTTGTTCTAAATATTATTTCCACTACTTATTTAACTCTACTAAAAGGGCAAAACATTCTCTTGAGAATAATGCTTTGGCTCAGGCAGTCAGTAAATAATGTGCTTTGAGTATTGCTTGCCCATCTCAAGTAAGATTTATCATCAAGGTCTTCATTCATTAGGTCTGTAGGTTTTGCTTTATTGTTTAATTTTTACTTTTCATGGAAAGGGATTAAACACTTCTATAATTCATAGACTTACAAATATTTATTACAGCAGTATTACCTATTTTAAAGCCTACTTCATGGTATAAAAAAAATGTCTCTTCATGCTTTTGGAAAGCTATAACAAGAAATCACAGTCTCATAGGAAGAATCCTCTGCAGTGAAGACTCATTTAAAAATTCTGTGTTGTGAAGACAGGCATTTATTGATTTCAGTTTCATTTAAAGACTTTTAACAGGCTGTTCTGTTCATCTTGTGTTTGTCCTATGGTTTGGATTTCACTTGATGAAAAATCTCAGCATGCACTATCCCAGTTTTGGGTCAGCTTTCTTCACATCCAGATGCAGCAAAGTCCTGGCTAACAAGCTACATGTTCCTCACCTGGGATAATTTTTCAGCAGTCCACAGGCATCAAAGAAACTGTGGATATTTATACCAGTGGAGGACCCTCATCTCTGATTTTACTGATGCTGCACTTAAGCAAACAAAGTATGAAAATACTTATACTCTACAAGACCTTGAATCCACCTTTTCGCCTTGATAACATTTCTAGTCTTAACATAATAAAAACCCCACCATCCTGAACTTTAACATAGTCAGATGTTTGAATTAGTTGTTTCATGTATTGCAGAATTTTATTTTAGGTGTCTCAGTTCCTATTTAGGTTTGGTTAACCTTAGCCACATATTCACACTAAGGGACATTAGTCAAGTATTCAAAGCAAAAGCCTTTTATTATCTCTTGGTGGATCAGAGTTAGAATACTCAAAGAAACATTTTACAGGTTTGAGAGCAAGTTGAGGAAATGGTCTGTATGTGTATGTAATCTGTCTATCTCTCTGTCCCTTCTGGGAAGGAAAGAAGGCAGTATGTGAAAGGAAGGTGCCTCCACAAACAGGAAAAAAAACCAGAAAGGGGTAAACTAATTGCTTAGTATAACCTATGTCATTCTGTCACTGACCTTTTCCATTTCTCTATGCTTGCCTGTACTCCTTTGACCATCAAATAGTATCTGGTAATGGTAGCATGTTATTTATTGTTGATTAAAGGCACTAATATGTTCAGATATTACACTTCCTATTGACATACAGCCAGCAAAGAGCAGACTGGAGAATAATGTAGTCCAAAAGCACTAATGCACGGTATTGATAGAAGCACTGGAACACACAATGAAAAATCAATCTATTGCTTTAGTGACTTATGTCTGCTTATTTTGCAGTTTTCACTGTCCTCAGATGTGCTAATTACATTAGTTACTGCTATGACACTTGAACAAGTTTGTACTGAACAGTTTTGTGGCTTCATAAATCATCATCAAGCATTAAAAATGCCTCACTCATGCGGAAATATACAGTAAAATGCTGACCCTAAGTTCAAACAGAAAACATTTAAGATTGAGAATGTCTTGATTTTTCCCACAGTTCCTGTAACAGACACAAATCCTAACTAGGAGTGGAAGAATTGGTAAAACCACTGGCTCCCAAGGACTGAAGGTTGCAACAGTAGAAGGAACTGAGATCAGCACCACCAGAATCGTCACACACCTGGTGCCTGAACTCTGTGTGTCACCTCACCCAAAATAATAAAACTAATTTCAAACAGCATTGATAAAGGCAATAGAAAGTACATTTGGGTGTCTGGCTCTTTCACTTGTGTTTCCTGAGGTGGATTAACACTGTGTGAAGGCTGAAGCTCTCATGGATCTGTGCTGTCACACACTTACAAGACTTGAAGATCAGACACTTTTAAAGACCTACTTGTTATCACAAGATTTACAGTACAGTTGTAAGAGTTAGCAACCTTGGCTTCTTGTATTTTAGTCACAGCTGAATAATTACTTTGCCCTGTGATTCTAAATAAGTCATTTCCTGTCCAGCAAAGGATGGAAGGATTAATATTAAATATGGAATATCCAGGAGCAGTGATAAATTCAAAATGACTCTGAAGACTCACACCAAGCAAGCCAAAAAAAGAGTGAATGAGTCAAAAATTTTAACATCAGAGAAAACAACTCATTCTGATTTAGCCTAAAATATGGAAGAGTAATTTCTTGTAGTTGGATTCGTGGAAACTACAGGTAAATATGTGCCATTTCATTTCCAGAATCCTGGACTAACAGACAGTAAAGCTGGAAAAATGGAAAGGAATGAACATATAGTATTCAGATAAAGCAAATTGGATCCAATGAGAAAGTCCAACAGGAGGGAAACAGGAGAAATGCACTACTGATCAGAAAAGGAAAAGCAAAAAAATTACTGAAATTAAAGTGGCAGGAAATCCACTTGGTCTTAATCGCAAATAATTTCTCCATGTTTAGCAGCTCTTCCAGGACTGAAACAAATATGATTGTTCTCTAGATTAAGAGTTTTTTTACCATTTAAGAAATAAATTTCTGTCAAGTGTCTAGAATTCTGCTATCACAGCCTTTTAAAACTAAAGAAGCAGATGTGCTCCAGCAGTCAAGCTTCTTACGAACTGCAATACCCTTTCTAGAATACAGCTGAAAAAAAGATTTAAGAGCAGTTGAAAAGTAACATTTTACTTGAATGTAGGTCAAGAATCCATACAGGATTTTTTTTTTTTTTTGAGCATGTTAGCCACTCATAGTGATCTATCCTTTTGTTTCTGGAATCTAGAATTTTGACCTGGTTTACTAGGGCCTGATTTATTTCTACAGTATACCATTTCTGCACCAGTGTGGCAACACTGGTTTTAACAACAAGAAAATTTTAGAAAGAGCTATTGAGTGGTGAATCACAAAGCCTGCAATACCCAGTTTATTTCATTGCTCTTTTGCATTGTTATTCTGCAGTATTCAGAGCCTGGATAGAACAACCCAGAAAAAAACCCAAAAGTCTTACTGCAGTCTGTGAGTCACTCATGTTATTTTGTCACAGGTTTACTCTCCAATATTACCCTATGGCGTTTTGCTGTTTTTTTTCTTCATTAGGCTGCTCAGAAACCAAATGGGAAATTCAGGATGAGCCTGTTTCTCACAAAAGCCTCCTCTAAACTTCAGTGTGCATACTTGACAGGGAATGAAGGCTGCAGAACACACAGTCACCAGTTGTACTGCTTTGAAGCAACTGAAATGGTATCTGGAGCCAGGTTCAGTGCCTCAGCTCCTAAGGGAGGAAGGATACACAGAATGGTTTTACAGTGCTCTGGAAATCTGTTTAGGGACTGTCCCATGCTCTGGGCTTGAGAGATTTCAGCATGTCGCCCACTCTTCTGTCCTTTGGCTGGTTCCCCAGAAAATCCTTGTTCTGGGACCTGCAAGAAAAGGTAATTATGTTTTATTTAGTGGATAATATGTCTGTTGTGTCAGCTCTCCATAGGGGAGCTACTTGGGGCTCAGAAGACATTTAAGACCCTTCTAAATATTTGCAGGAAGCAACTCGAATTCAGAATTTTGCTGACAACTATATGCGATGGTAGCTGGTGGGAAGGTCACAGCCAGGTTCAGATGTATGGGAGAAGAGGGAGACTTGAAAAGTCACAGGCCGCTCAGTTTGCATATCTGAACTGCAGCTGGCTGCTGGGGCACCTTGTGAAAATGCTGCTATTACAAGAAACTTGAGCTAAGGCTGGGAAAGCACCAATGAGCACATGTTTCTGGTGAGTGGTAAACGGCTTTGAGATGAACGATCATAAGGATGCTGCTTGAGGTGTGGGAGTGAGCGTGCATGGGGTCCTTCAGGGAGAGTTTCTCTCTAACACAGAATGTGAAGGTCATCAGATTCCCTTCTCCACCAATGTGCTCTGATGGGCAGTGCCTTTCCCAGACAGTTGGCAGGACATACGGGCACAGCTGCACTGCTTTTAGGGTCTGTGCTTGTCAGGCCATCCCCACAAGTTCCTGTGACAGCAGAGGCTAATTCCATTGCTGATGATGCCACGGATGTCAGCATACATCACCAGTGGAAGAAGAGAGCAGAGATCAGGTGTTCTATTTGCCACAAGAGAACCAAGTAGACCCCTGCAAGGTGCAAGTGTTATGCATATATTCACTGCAGCTGAGGTTCATGTACCTGAAGTGGAACAGCACCTTTACAGCTGCAATAATCACAGGAACTGTGAGCAACACCATTAAAGATCTCAGCACAGCTGGACACCTCATTTTCCCAGACCCCAGTGATAACAACTGGGATGTCAAGGACAGTGGCAAGTTGGGGTGTGTTTTGCAAAATTTCAGTAACAATAGCAGAATGTACTTGACAGTACTGAACTGATCATTTATTCCCACACAGGTCTGGCATACCAAATACCCAAAGGGTGATACCGATTTCTGAAACAGGCTGTGCCTAGAAAAAGAGGTACTGCTGCTCCAAACCCCATATGAACTCCTGGAACAGAGCCATGTGTGCACAGATTCCCAAACCTTGTGCCTGGAAAATAACAGCCCAGTGTTGACATGGAGGCCAACAGGCAAACTTAGGGTACTGTCAAGATACAACGGGGTTGACATGGACAGCAGGAGTCTCCAGTCTTCTTCTCAGGGTTCTAAGGACTGGCAGGCATGTGGCTGGAGCAGGTACCCATTGTTAGACTGCATCCCTGAGAGATGACAGTGGGCTTGCACGATGGAGAACACTCACATGCTTCTCCCATGTGGCAACCTGCAGGTGGCAGGCAGCATTGAGGTTGTATAGTGCTGATATGGGTGGGGAACCTCCCGGGCATGGGCATCTCTCACAGGAAACCACGACTAGGACAGCCTTCAAAGTAACTCAGACATGGCAGAGTAACTTCACTCTATTTAGAAGAAAATCCACTGGAGTACATTTAAAATAATTGCTAGCTTGGGAACAGGCACAAGCTATCCCTGTATGGTTCATGGTCAACTTGCAGGCAAGCACGTTTAAAGCACTGAAAAATGCATTTTGATGAACACTTACTGTGATTTTTTACTTGTAAATATGTTTCTACATTCAAAACCTAATTAAAAGCAGGCTTGATATACCAATCATTACAGACTCTAAAATCTCCCTGCAGCTTTAGAAAACACATAGCTTTCATTTCAAACAAGTAATGCCATTACAGCTCTTTAAAAGGTAGCAGGGCTCAATGTAAACATCGACTATTTTTTTTAATGTGTGTACTCATCATATACCTTCCAAACCATTACAAATCCTATGCTTCTCTACAGCATTAGTTTATCATTTCTACAACTAATGAATGCAAAGAGCATAATGAGGAATAGACGCTGTGCGAGACAGACAAGTGTGCTAAGTCCATTGCTGTATTTCTGTAGGACTAATAAATCCAATGTAGATTTGGGAATTCAGTTTGAAAGGATGTTGGATGTTTTCAAATCTTGCTGTTAATTGATTTCATATAACGTTTCTTGTTTTGTTTTTCTTCTATGAATTATTGTGCTGACATGATGTCCAGAAAATATCTTACCAAGTACAGTCTTTGCACTTTAAAAGCCTGGACATTTCTCACATTTACAGATTTGAAATTACAGGACTAAAAAAGAAGTGGGAAAGAAATTCCCCACTTCCCTGTTTCTCCTGCTTTTGGGGGGAAACTGATTCTCATGCTAGCAAAATAGGGGAAATTAAATATAATTTTTTTGCTTTTTCCAAATATTTTAACAGATTTCATTCTAGGGTAAATACACATGGAATAATTCAACCATTTGAATCCCTCTCCTGGGCTGGGAATCACCAAGTATTCTTGAAAACCACATGTGCTACTGACCTGTCATACATACAAAACTAACCACCTCTTCATTTTGGGCCAATGCCTTAAACCAGGGGATGATACCTGCTGACTCGATGACAGTTCCCACGAAGGCATTTGTGATTAGTGCCAACTTCTTGAGTGAAATATCAATGTGCTGGTGCATTAATCCAGTGACTCGTAAATTAATCTCTTTCTCTGTGGCTGAAAAGTCCAGCTTTTCTGCGACATCTTCTTTCTGTTTCCAATACATGAGCTTTTGGTCCAATTTATTTCCACTGATTAGAAACAGTTGTTGGAATATTATTCACTAGGGGCTACAGTTTAATGCAGTATCACTACAGTGTATATACATTCACTAAATGAAATAAATGAATAAATAATACCTCCCAGATCCACACACACGAGTCATGTGTATCACTGTGCTGTACAGTGTCATGTCAACCCAGCAAATCCTTTTTCCTGTCACAATATTCGTTATACCACCCAGGGTTCATAAAGCACAATTTAGAGATAATGGAAAAAATACAGGACACAACATGTTTCTGGCTGATGATATTGATTCCAGGTGTTCTGAGAGAAAATTAATTCAGTCATATGTTCCAGCTATAACACTGCTTACCCTTTTATGGATGCCTGTTGAAACAGCTCCTAATATTCAGCAGACCCCAAACCACAGATCAAAACTAATTACAAAAATTAAGCTAATTGTTTAAGAGCTTGCAGCAGAGTGCAGATTACAGACACCAGCAGCTGCACAACACCACCTGACTCTTTTTTTCGCCTATGTGGAGTTTATGAGAGGAACAATACTCGGCTGAGAATTAAGAAATTCAACAGGTATGGTCTTAAACTTTTCCCAGGGTATTATACTCTTGGAGCCAAGATTAGTCACAGACATAATGTCTCCTCCTTTTTTTAAACTTGCACATAATATAAATAAACAGATGCAAAATGTTTTCATTTATTTCAATTGGTACTTTAACCAGACTACTGGTTAGTAGGGCAGCTGAATTGTTCATCCCAAATGCTGTCTCGTTAGTCTGCAGATCTTCAGCAACTCGATTCACATTTGTGCAAATGAAAAAGACAATTTGCCAAGCAGTTCGCTTGTGGCCAAATCTGAACTTAATAACACGCCTGTGAACTACTCTCTTGGCTATATCACTGACAATTTGCCGTGGTTATTCATCATGTACAATGTGTCATCTCCTGCTATGTGATGTTACCTTTGTCTCACAACTAACTGACATTGCTGAGTGTGAGAACATCCATACAGATATCGAACAATGAGTAGTGCACATTGGAGATGAGTTGTTGGATGAAACTATTTCTGTTGAGTTAAATAAACATTTCAAGGCTACAGCATAGACTGTTAAAACATTTCCATATTATTTTCTAGTGTTCCAGAAAGTTAAATACTCATTTTCAGAAGACCAAAGGTTTAATCACCTCTGACTATAAAAACAGTGCAACGCAAGAGAACTGTTATGAAAGACATCTTCCCCTCTGGAGTGAGGACCAGCAATACCAACTTCCTTGAGCCAAACACTGAGCATATCCTGGTCAGGAAAAAGTGAGGATTCCCTTGTGCTGCCCACAGCGCTGATGAGGCAGAGTGCTCTTCCTTCAAGCCTCATTCAGAGTCACAACCATGAGTGAGAAGACAAATGTGCTAGCCATAGAGTTCATTTGGATCTTCCAAAATTAATCTGCTTTTGTGCTTACAGAAGAATTGTTTTTTACGTACAGCTTGTAGTCATTCTTATAAATGATGGATGATTTTGCTTAAAATTCTGAAGACAGGCATGGTGGCTCTTGAAGAATCAGATTTTGGGTGTGAATAAAAGTGATGTAGGATTTGCACGAGCAGTCAGTCTTTATGTTCATATTTACTAATCCTTGCCTTAAAAAGAATAATTGACAATGACATAGCAGGTGGTGAATCCGAATTTCCATGTTGTCCTGCACAGGATGAAAGTAAGTGAGTTTGTTCTGACATTCTACAAGAAGGTACTGAAAAGCAGTACCAGACAGCATGGCTATTTAGACGTTCTTTTTGTTTACTTCATTTCTAGATTATTCAAGTACAGATTTTCTTGTGAGACATAATTCTAATTTAAACTTATCCCTACATTAATTTTGCTGTGAGACTATTTTGGAGCTACTTCAGAGCTGATTGTGTTTCTCTCTCAATATAGCAAGCAAATTCCACTGCAGAAAAAACAAAGTAAGCTAAGTGCTCTAGCCACACCACCCAAGTTGCAGAAGGCAAAGGCGGGGACTGGGAGAATGAAGAACCACCAACTGTAGGAGAAGACCAGGTTTGAGACTGCCTAAGGAACCTGAAGGTGCACAGGTCCATGGGGCCTCATGAGATGCATTTGCGGGTCCTAAGGGAACTGGCAGACAAAGTTGCCAAACCACTCTCCATCACTTTTGAGAGGTTGTGGTGGTGTGGGGAGGTCCCCACCAATGGGAGCAGGGGCAACATCACCCCCATTTTTAAAAAGGGGGAAAAAGGAAGACCTGGGGAACTTATAGGCCAGTCAGTCTTACCTCTGTGCCTGGCAAGATGATGGAGCAGATCCTCCTCAAAACCATGTTAAGGCACATGGGTAACAAGGAGGTGACTGGGGACAACCAATATGGCTTCACCAAGGGCAAATCGTGCTTGACCGACTTGGTATCCTTCTGTGACTGGGTTACAGCATTGGTGGACAAAGGGCAGGCAACTAACATCGTCTACCTGGCATTCGACACTGTCTTGCATGATGTCCTTTTCTCTAAATTGAAAGGACATGCATTTGACAGATGGACCACTCATTGGATAAGGAACTGGCTCAATAGATGCACTCAAAGAGTTGCAGCCAATGGCTCGATGTCCAGGTGGAGACCAGTCACGAGTGGTGTGCCTTTGGGGTCAGTACTGGGGCCAGTGCTGTTTAATATCTTTGTTGGTGTCACGGACAGTGGGACTGAGTGCACCCTCAGCAAATTTGCCAATGACACCAAGCTGTGTGGTGTGGTTGACATGCTAGAGGGAAGGGATGCCGTTCAGAGGGACCTTGACAGGCTGGAGAGGTGGGCCTGCATGAAACGCATGAAGTTCAACAAGGCCAAGTGCAAGGTCCTGCAGGTGGGTCAGGGCAATCCCAAACACAAGTACAGGCTGGGCAGAGAGTGGCTTGACAGCAGCTCTCAGGAGAAGGACTTGGGGGTGGTGGATGAGAAGCTCAACATGAGCCGGCAATGTGCGCTTGCAGCCCAGAAGGTCAACCATATCTTGGGCTGCATCAAGAGAAGCGTGACCAGCAGGTGGAGGGAGGTGCTTCTGCCCCTTTACTCTGGTCTTGTGAGACCCCACCTGGAGTACTGTGTCCAGCTCTGGAGCCCCCAACATAAGAAGGACATGGATGTGTTGGAGTGGGTCCAGAGGAGGGCCACAAAGATGATCAGAGGGCTCTGAGTACCTCTCCTATGAGGACAGGCTGAGGGAGTTGGGGCTCTTCAGCCTGGAGAAGAGAAGGCTGTAGGGTGACCTTCTAGCAGGCTTCCAGTATCCGAAGAGGGCCTACAGGAAGGATGGCAAAGGACTTTTCACAAGGGTGTGTAGTGACAGGACAAGGGGGAATGGCTGTAAACTATTTAAAGATAGCTTAGATTTAGATTAGATAGGAAGAAATTCTTCACCATGAAGGTGGTGAAACACTGGAACAGATTGCCCAGAGAAGTTGTGGATGCCCCCTCCCTGGCAGTGTTCAAGGCCAGCCTGGATGGAGCTCTGAGCAACCTGGTCCAGTGGAGGATGTCCCTGCTTATGGCAGGGGGTGTTGGAACCAGATGTTCTTTAAGGTTCCTTCCAACTCTTACCATTCTACGATTCCATGTTTCTAATTTTTATCTATGAAACTCTGTAGTGCTGCTGTCCTGTATCTTTTTTTAAGTTTATATTAGAATTCATCTGACCAGATATTTCTTATTTCTTTGTCCTGTCTATCTGAGAACTGTCAGCATGTATCCCACTATCATGGGAGTGAAACTACACATTTCATGAAATTTTCCTATCCTTGTATTGGATTCATACCTAGTTATATGGCATTTATCATAAATTGATCCCAGTCCCATAACTACATAGAATTTATCTCTCTTTCTTGAGTTTTTTCCTTTTTTTTTCATTTAGTGTTGCAGTGGAACTTTAAAGCAAGCATGTGGGTGTTTATAAGACCTTCTACAAATAAATGAAAATGTATGCAAATAGATAATCTGGTATTCCTTCGTAGAGGACATTGGGAGGTGCAATAAATTGAAATTCACATTCCTATTTGCACTTGCCCTCCAATTTATTGAAAATACCCGATAGAATTTGCTGAGTTTTGTATTTATCGATCCTAACAGACTGCATGCAGAACCTTTTGAAAGGAAACCAGCCATTAGCAGCTGGAAGAACAATGCTAGCCGCTGTACTGTGTAATAGTTTTTACAGCTTAACTAGAACAAATAGCCTGATCCTTTGGTATGGAAATTCTAGCTTTGTCAATATTCACAGAGCACTGGGTTTATTTGTATTAGGTTTAAAATTGTACAAGGCGTGCCACTTGTTATTTTTATGTAGTATATTCACACATCATGCTAAAAGCAAGGAGCTTCAAATCACATTTTTAACAGCTAAAGATAGCGAAGATTTTAAAAAATACTTATTAATCTCTTTTCCTGTGAATCTTGTAAATCTTTTTATCCATAGTGGGAATGGGCAAGCCAGAAACCAAGAAGTTTGCTTCCTGTATAAGTTTTTTCCAGGCATCTACTCCAAAGTTTTACAAAGTTTCTTCTAAACAGTATACATTCAAAATGAAAACAGCTAAATACTAAACTCTGTGTTCACTGTTATGATACCACTGAGAAACCACCGCCATTGGCGGAAGGCGCTCCCACTGATCCTGAATGAAACTTTCACTGAAGAATGAAATATAAGAGAATCAATCCATGATCCATATTATTAGTAGATTTTGTGACAGGAAGTTTCTCTGTTAAAACAGTCTTACACCAGCAGCACTCTTCTCCCCTGTTTATGAAATTGCATGCCATACCTGTGAATTACTACTAGATTAATCTGTCAGATCAGATGAGGAGGCAGGAACATGGCTATCCCAAATAATAAACTCAACAACTTAAATACAAGTCAGCCCTCAGGTTTTCCACTGATTAAACTATGAAAATGTGGAGGAAACAGGAATGCCAATTGACAGAAGAAAGCGGTTCTGGTGTGCTGCGTCCACGAGGCTCTCAGCCAGGAGGGTCCAAGCTGCTGGGTTTAACAGCGAAGTCTTGACTTCTCATACAGTTTCTGAAGACAGATACAATTCCTGGCATGGAATGTCTGATAAGAGCAGTGTCCATAACAGCCATGTGGAGACCACGCTCTGACCTGTCTGTACCTGCCGAGACCCTAATCAGCCAAGCCTCAAAATTTTTCAGCAAAATAAATGCTGAAAGGCTGAGAGCAACGCATGGAGGTAGTAACATCCTCCACAGCTTTACATATTTAAAAGCTAGGCCTCTAGTGTAAAGCAACTGCTTTGCCTTTCTACAGCTGGTGGAAAAGATGACACCTCAAAAGGGCACTTAATTCCACTTGCTTCAGACACACTTTAGGCAGCTTGATTTTCCTCCAGAGTTTAGTCTTCCTCCAGTCACCACAGAAAGAGCTTCAGTAAATACTTTACACTAGATGTCTAACTTTTAAATTGCTGAGGTTAGTGAGCTGAATATCATTTCAATTCCACAACTTCAGAAAGGTGGGGAGCTGGCTTCAATGATCATTTGTTTGGTTATTTTGCCAGTGCTGTGCCTGAGCAGATGTTTCTATTGAGCTGTCCACAATGACTCCAGAACTTCTCCCGAGTGCTCGCCATTAATTTAAAAGTCAGTCTTGTGTGAGTAGTTTAGATTGTTCCTCCCAAAAGTCCATTACCTTTGTACTGAATTTTACCTGTTTAAACTAATACACATACGCCTTGCTTTCTCTAAATGACTCTGGAAACAGTATAATGTAATAATCTCAGTCTGACCCTTGATGCTTTTCAAAAACCTATGTGTGCTGATCTACATGGGAAACTATTCACTCAGATTTTCACTGTGTATGCAAAGAATAACATATATGCAGACTCAGATGATGAAATTAATAGATTCATAATTAAATACCTGGCAGTTATTCTGAAGAATAATGTCTTCTGTCATGAAATGGTATTATTTCAAAGTCTATAAACACACCTTGTGTTCATCATCAGGCCACAAATAAATATTATCAAGAGACATGAAACCAGGCCAGATGGAGCACAAGCCCAAGAGGCAGTTAACAGATAAATTAATTAACATTCAAATTAAAATAATTACAATTCCCATCACATACAAATATAGAGATGTCAGATCTAAGCTTTGTCTGGAAACACAGCATTTGCCCATATTGATGGATGGAAGAATCAGAGTAACTATTGACTTGAAAGCTCAAAGTCCATTAAAAACTTCATCTCTGGATTGCACCCTTTGTTCACTGACACATCTGAGTGATATTTGGTTAATGGTTTGGTCTTGATAATATATTTAGTGTCGTCTCTCCCACAATGTGATTAACTGTACTAGAAATGCAGTTGAAAAGGTGTATTCAGTGTTTTACAAAGGGTTGCAGATGGGGAGCATTACCTTCAACATTTGTAGCTGTCTAGGCACAGAAAGAGATAATCCATAATCAGTGGCAGACGACCAGGGCTTTTCATAGTACATGTAACGATGATACATAATAGATTTCAGAATAAAAACTAATCATCTCATCATGCAACCCAGAGACAACAGCAATCCCTAATAATTAAGGAAGGGAAGCAACAACTCATTATACAGTGCTTTATATGAAGGGTTGGAGGATATAATTACCAAGAGTTCTCACTTAGGTTCACTCAATAACAGAGATCAGACGTGAGAGTAACGTGACTCTGCAAAGTGACGCATATGTATAGATACTCACATGCACATGCACACAGACATGCACAAGACATTGTGAATGGCATAACTGAAATCAATGGATCTACTCACAGGATCTATGACTTATTTACTCTGTGGTTTCTCTAAAATGGTCTGGTAGCAAGACTGGTCTGAAAGTAGTCATCAAGTGCATTTACATTCATTACAATGATGTAAAAAAGCCTCAGTTTAACTAGGAATAAGGCCCAGGGTACGCTAAGTTAAATACACACATAAATCTTTGCACAATCAGAGCTTACGGGCATTATGCAGAAGGTGGTGCTTTCATATGAAGTTATTTGATATAAGCAGTTAGCATAATTCATGTTATTAAACAAATATGAATAAGGCAAGAAATGTGTATTTAAGAGAAATTGTTCTGATAAAGCTCATTACATTCTGATTATTATTTCTCTTGTGCCCTTTCCTACTTCACTCATCTGTAAGTACATGCTGATACCTTCTATGCCAAGCAAAATGAAAGTGTGTTATTCTCTTTGCTTTAACTACTGAGCCGTAATTTCATAGACCAGGAAAGCTTCCTCTCCCCTCCTTCTCTTTCCAACAGGTCGCATCTTTTGAGCAGCAAAATAGAAGCCAAATTTAGTTACCGCTGACTTTCTTCTGGACTTCCATGTACCTGTCCCTGCACAGAACTGCTGATGAGAAACGAGGCTGTCCATTCTTGCCGTACCACTACACGCAGGGGACAGGGTCTATGATCTACATCTGTGACTGCGACTGCACAGTCCCCTCCCATGTCTGCACTGTGACAGCAGCTACCCATGCATGAGCCATTTACCATATTCACTAAATATTTATTCTTCATATACACGTTTGGCCTCTCTTGTGGAAACATTGTTATGATGGTTTGCCATTCATGGGCTGGATGCAGTGGAGTTTTGGAAAACGGTCACGCATGGAGAACATACATGAATTAATATATCTGCCAAAGGCATAGATTGAATCCACTTGTCTTCTATCAGTCGCCAGTTATTAATCATGAACAGACTGGTCTCAGTTTGGCCTATTAGACAGCGGTTTAGGTTGCTGGAATTTTCTCATTCTCCTTACTGTTTTCTCACAAAAAGAACGAGACAGGGCAAAAATTACAGTGCTGTACCTATACTGATGGAAGTGAAGTAATGCTGCAGCCTTTCCCAGTCTGGGCAGGGTTACGGTGGCATTGAGGTATGTAAACATGATTATATATGTATTTACATACTCATCACTAAAGATATTCCTGTACTGGAAGAAGAATAAACTACTGGAGTAAGTATATTTATGATACTGAACCTGTGCCTACCCTAGTCAAGCTATGTTAGTAAAAATACCATGTCAGCATATAGGGAAATAAAACATACAGGGTTTGGCAGCTTAACAAATTGGTATCATGAACCCTACCACATATGCCATAGCCGTCACAATTTCAAAGGAATATGCATCAGCTTAAACCATCTCTGTTGAAGTTTAGCTGATCACACTTCACCTTGCAAGGGGACTAGTTAAGCATATGCATATGGCCAGTTAATGCAGCTCATGAAAAGTTGAAACTGAGTATACTATGATAGCTAGGCTCTTCAAAATGGTCAATTGCATGTCTTCATCTTTCATTAAAATGACAGATTTTGTCGCTGACTGTTCCAGCGGTGAAGAAAACTTTCTCAGTGTACTTTGTAGCTAACCAACAGGACAGTTTCAAATTTTTAGATTACAAGAGTTGACGTCTCCAAGAAGTATGGATAGCACTGCCAGAGGATGAAAGCTCAGATGCCTAGTGGTGGCTGTTTAAACACACTATTTCTTAATTTTGCTCACAGTGGTGGAGCAAGTATCATATTTGGAAGACCAGCAAAAAGTATGCTTCTCTATTTTGTTGCCTTAACTGTGTATTCTTCAGGGAGCTCAATTCCTGAGTAACAGCAATGTTCAACCCAGAGTGATACCCGAGCTGTAGGGAAGAAAGTTGAGATTCATGAGTACAAATGACCAGATTTAAACGACGGACTTACATCTCTAGATCCTAGAAAACTGGCATGGATTCAGCACATCTATCAAGTCTATCACAAGTAATGTTACATAAAGATGATTAAGGAACTGGAGCATCTGACAGATGAGGATAGGTTGAGAGAGCTAGGACTGTTCAGCCTGTAGGATCTTGCCAGTGTGCATAAATACCTGATGGAGGAGAGCAAAGAAGATGGAGTCAAATTCTACTCGGTGGTGCCCAGTGAGAAGACAAGAGGCAATGACACAAATGTAAACACAGGAAATCCCACTTACACAGAGGAAAAAAAAAGAAAAAAATCAATGTGACAGTGTTCAAACACTGGATCAGGTTATCCGGAGAGGTTGTGTTGTGTCCATTCTTGGAGATGCTCAAAACTCAGCTGGACAACCTGCTCCTGGGCAACCTGCTCTAGCTGATGCTGCTTTGAGCAGGGAGGTGGACTGATGGTCTCCAGAGGTGCCTGCCAACCTCAACCATTCTGTGATTCTGTGATTCCACATTGACTTGCTTCAAAGTGAGAGTTAATTGTTCGCTGGAGCTAGGAAGATTGCTACCCTTTCTTTCACTTCTGTTACCTTCTCCTGCTTTGAACCTTTATATCAGTTCTGCTGTTTGTCCAGACTGTGATTATTTCCCTCTGCTCTCGCACTGACTTCAAAGGGAATTAGACCATGTTCTAAAGGACATAATGTCAAGGTGTCAAAGATGCCCACTGTCTCCACTGAGGAAATCAGTGGGAATGATATACTTAGCCCACCTGTGAATTTCTGTGAATTCACCTACATTCTTAAAAACAGTTTTTAACATTTCTATCCATACATATACCTGGTCCTGATAGTTTCTCAACCCAAATCAAATTCCGCTGTGGTTAAGAATTCATCCCCTTTGTGGATCTGCAGCTTTAGTCACAGCATTTATCCATTCACTACCTTCCTGTTTTCTACATTACCTGTTGTGGCCAAAGTTGTGTTTTTAAAGACAAGTGTTTTACACACCCTTGTTAACTCTATTATATTGACTCCTGTTTTCCCTCTTTACTTCCTCCCCCACCTCCATCTAGATTTTATTACAGTTTCTGTTTTCCCATCAAAGTAGAATTTCTTTAGTAACCGCAAGACTCCTTTAAGCATGAAAAAAGTCAATCTGCACCAAAGCTTACAGAACCTTTGCCTGGACTTCAGCAGTAAAACCTGAAGTTGTATTATAGCAGTCAAAGTTGATTTTCATTCTGGCAGGAACCGGTTCCAGGTTTAGAAGATCTTTGCATGAACAGATTACATGCCAAAGAATTTTGAAAAATTAACACGGGGACACCTGAATAAGAAGGTGTTATATGGTCTTCTTCTATACTCTCTTTATATGTAAGCCATAGAGAGAGCACAAGAAAGTGAGCATATGATTATATACATGCATATACATAATATAAATATACAGATATACTTCATTGATATATATACACACAAATACATACATGTACACAAATATGTATATATGAATATATACTCGCATACTTCACTCAGTTCTAATCACAATATAGTTCATTGATTTCGGTAAATGTAGCCATTCCCTGTAATGAAAATACCTCTGCATGCTGATTAGACGGCAACATCGGATATCGCTGACTTCTCTTTACTGTACTGCAGGTGTTAATGCACTTAGAGTGCTACACTTCCATGATTAAATTTGCCCTCAGGAAAAAAGGAAGTATTTGTTCTTCATTAGCATTTTTGCTAGCTGGAATCCCACAGTCCAGTCTCAGGAACAAATGAGGCATTTTTACTCATCACTGCAGATGCAGTATATTTGCGAAACAGGCTTTTAAGAAATGCAGATTGAGCAAACACTGTGAAAAACCATGCAGATGGGAAAAAATCCCAAATTACCGATAAGAGTGGCACTCTTCTTTGGCAGAGCACTCTCCTGGAAAACCATGCGGTGCAAGGGCTGGAAGTCACCACCTTCACTGCACTTGGCTGGCAGCAGCTACGAATCTCTGCAGCTGAATGCCTGTGAGTTTTTAGTAATCTGTATGAAATGGGCTACAGCTTTCAAGCTTTTTATGATGACCCACTGCTCCCATCACAGATTCCCTCCACTAACCTATCTTCTAACATTGGCAGAGAGGGCAATTTGTGGTGGGATAAAAACTGACCAGCTCCTATAGCCCCGAGGGTGGTTTTCCAGACCACATTATAAGGGTAGTATGGTGATTTTTTTATGGCAAACATCTCTTCAGATGTAACACATTCAGGCTGAGAGGCTGTTAATCCATGTACTGTCATGAGCAGCGTGTTTGTTTAATTATGTTCCTCCCAAGGCAACTAAAGATCTCAGTTGACTGACTCCTCATTCTGTCCTCTGCTTTCACCCTCCCACATTTATTAATGATCAAAAGGCCTTTAAATATGGTTAGGTATCTTCTTCAAAGAGTCATTTACTGCAAAAAACAGCAGGCTTCATCCTGGTTAACATGTCACTCAGAGGAAAGGCTAAGCGTGGAATCAAAGATGGTGGGAGTCATGAAATACAATTCTCCGGGAATTTTTAATGATTCAGTATATGCCTTACTTCTACTTAACAGAAACTTCCAGAAGAATACGAAGTTCAACAATAAATACTGACTAAGGATTACCAAAGTGTTTATTTTCCAGGAAAAAGCAATCTTACTATTTATGTAGTACATAATGTATTGTGATATATTGTACAGAGAATGATATATTAATATGACTGAAAATTCTAAATAAAAGGAGTTAGAAGTAAAAATACAGTATTTCTATGTTATCAGAACAGCTCCTTGGAAAGATTCACCCCAGAGGATTTCATTAGAACTGATTTATTCAGTCAAAATATTTCCATTTCAATGTAATTGTGTTTTCCGATGGAAGCAGTTTTCCTCATTTTTTTAATCACATCTCTTCAGTGCTTTGTTAAACCTGAAAGCATATTGCTCAATTTTCTTCCTGGAGGGAAATTCTCAAGTCCTACACATATTTCATTTAGTTAAACTTAGAGCTACTTATAATATTTCTTAGCACATTGTGCACATTCCTTGTCAGAAAGCTACTGAAATTATTTTTTTTTAAGCCATTACTGAAGAATTTTTATTTAATAAAACTCCACTCAGTAACTTTACACACATTTTCTGTCTCAATTTTATGTTTCACACAGTTAATTTCTGAATTCCTTGAAAAACTAGAGATTCAGAGTTCAAGCTATTATTTCTGTTGCCTGCCATAGACATATATTGTCAGACAGAAATTTAATGCTGCATTGCTAAATGTTTCCTTTCATCACATTCTCATGAAATATGGATAATATGCCCTGAACAGGTCAGACCTTGTTCCTATGCAGTATTTTTTTCTGTGAAGCTATCATAAAATTCTTTTTTCTTACTTTATTATCTCATTGGTAATATCTTGGGCCCACTATTCATTTTTTACGCATGCATACTGTTTTCTTTCATTAGGCACAGTTCTACTCTCCTGCAAGGGCCGGTCCACGGCACACAGATAACGGAAGAGAAGCCATTTGAAGAAGTTGTTGACTGGTTTGCTTCCCTCATCTGAGGTGCTTGTTCTTGTTGTCACTTCATCATTTTTGCACTGGCTCAGCTGTACCTATGACATTGCACTGACTGCAAGGTCACTGAAATGAAGGGTGATTTTGTGGAGGGCTCTTTTTTTAACGATTTCTGTGATGTGCAGTATGGCCCCATAAACTACTCCTTCCATGGCACTGAGGGGGGTGAGGGGGAGGAACCAGCAGCAAGATGGATGGGAGATGAATGAAACTTCATAAGCCAGCTTTGTTGCCGAAACTTGGCTGCCCCTTAACTATGGTTTCAGGCAACTTCTCTAATGTTATGGTAATTCATGGTTTGGAAGAAAAAGGTCTACATGTCAGCTATTTAATTTTTAATTTTGTGCTTGACCAGTGTTAAGTAAAATAATACAGGGTAAACAAACCAACCAACCCTGAATCCTTTGCACAGACCTGATTAAAATCAAACATTTGGCTGGTGCAAACCCAGGAGATCCCATGACCTTTTGGAGGAAGTAGAATGGTCTGCTGAAAGGGAGGAATGCAATGGAAGGAGAAGTAGGTGACCAAGGGAGACATCAGAGCCCTCTTGAAGCCAACATGAGATTCTCTCTTAGCTTCAAGAGGATAGAGACATCACACTGGGCTCTGCTCTTTGCTCTGAAACAGAACTTAGTGATGCTGGCTGCTGTGTCATAATTTACAACTTTTCCAAATAACTTCCTACATGTTTTCAGCAATTTAAAGAGAGAATAAGTGTGTGGATACAACTCCTCAGTGACCCCAGAGAGCTGCATAACACAGCTGAGGTGACTGGCTTTTTTCCAGCTTTTGCACTCATCCAGGCTCTAGGCTAACATGTCTGCAAAATGCTTGTCTGTCTTTTGTCAGACAAAAAGTGTTTTACCCAATACAAGGTGACTCTGGGTTGGACTTTATAGTGGATGAAATATTAATTAAAAACCTGACCAAAACTTTATGGTTGCTTAACGACTAGTCATCATATATTGCATAGAAAGAAAGTAAGGGGACCTTCCAAAGAGAAAGAAAAAAAACGGCTGGAGATTGAAGCCAGGCAAAATCAAAGCAGAAATTAGGTACAAATGATTAATAAATTAGTACATCAAATATCTCGTATTGTGAATTTGACCTCCCCTGCCCTCCCAAGGCCTTCACATTTAGGAAACATTTGTAAGTAGAAAACAAGGAAAAAGTGATTTGGATTAATTAGAACTTGAAACTTTAACATAATGAATTTCAATTTAGAAGACTTCATAAAAAAAAACAATACAGAAAAAAAAAACAAAACAAAAAAACCCCCCAAAGTGCTAAACAACATTTTCACGAAGCTAATTTAGTGACAAAATAGTCTGAAATTGCATGCCAGAATTTTTTTGCCTGTCAGCTCTGCTGCTATGTAACTTACAAATACGCTATTAGCATTCTAGCACCTCATGCTAGCACTTACTTTCATATAAAATTAGCCCTGCATACAAGATGTACACACATGTCTTTTTGTGACACAGCAACGCTGATTTAAAAACTGGAATCCACGATAACCCAATAAAAATGAGGGCTGTAAATTAACTGGGCATAATGTAGTCTTTGCAGTTCTCCAGAGTCCTGGAATAAATACAAAAATAAATGAGGAAGAAATGTTAGTGAAAAGAAACAGCCTTTTCTTCAGATGGTCTGCATTTCTAATTGAAAAATTTGGCTGGCATTAGTTGGCGGGAGCGTGGAACATAGCGTGAAAGGTCAATAAATGAGTCTAATACATGGAAAAAATGCATTACAGGAGAAGTTGATGGACACCATCAGTTTTAGAATTACATACCCTGCTTGTTTACCCATTTGAAAGCCCTTTGTAACACTTTAGTGATACAAGTCCATCACATTGACTGACAAGGACCTAATCAGTTCAGCTTCCAAGTTAGGAGATATAGGGGAAAATTTGTTAATGTCTATCCGGTTCACATAACTGGCAGAAAACTCATGTTTGTAAAAGAATAATGTGAAGAGAAAACACACATTTCATTCTGCAACATTAATAGGCTGTGCCAGGCGTATTTTAATGGCTTGGAAAATGCTGGTGGTGTATGAGAAAAGACAAATTAAAAAGAAGGCTTACAAAACATACCTGAATCACAGCGACACTTCACATTCATCCAGTGCTGTTCTACTTAACAACTTGCAATAATTGTATTTTAGACTATTTTGTGCTTATCCTCAGGGGAATTTTCTGCTGACTTCTACAATACAAAATGAATTTATTTATTTGGATGGTGAGTCCTCCAGGGGCAAAGACTGTCTTTTATCGTGTGTCTTTTACTGGGCCTGGCACAGTGGGTTTTGTCTTGGTGTTGTAATACAAACAAGTAACATATCTGAAAGCCAGAAGATGCACTGTAATCACCCACTTTGATCTCCAGAACAAAATGGCAGGGGTTTAGGAGGATCCAAGTCCTGCTTGCTTAGGAAGCAAACTTGAACTATGCAGTGTAAGGAGTTTAATGGTTTACAACCTGACAGACAAAATCATTCATCACTAACAAGGAGAATATGTATCTTTTTGTATCCATTCCACAATGCCAAGCCACTCATTAATAATAACTATAATGAATAATATCAGAAGCAAGTGAAATATATTTGATTTCCTTTCATTTCATTCTTCTCCAAAACTCAACAGCGGTTCTGTATGAAATCTGGTGGTTACATTAAACTGCATGTTCAGTAGTGTTTATATTAAAACTACACATCCAGATGTCAGCTGAGAGTGTGTATTCAATGGTCTGATGACAAAATGGAAGCAAGCCCAACTCATGGCTTTGGGAAGCCAAGGTCTTTCAGCATGGCCAAGGCGTTTCTCTAGGTAACAAATTTTTTAGATAATCTTTTAATTTGTTTTTAATCATCTGTAAACAGCTTTGATTGGTTTCACTTTATTGCTTTCAGCATTTAAGCCCTCAAGGATCACATCTTCAGATTAGCAAGAAGACCTGCAGTTACTGAAGCACAGTGAAGGGTTTTCAGCAGGAGATCAGCACCTGCTTTGTGGCTTTCATTGGAGTTTCTCTTCAGCCATCTGAAGAGTAAGAACTGCCTAAGAAAAAAACAGAAATGGCCAACTCAATGTCTATAACATCTTTTTCTTGACATATCTTCAAAGTTCATTCAAAAAATTTCACTAGACCCTGATCCTTAAGTGGTATAAATCAGTGCAACTTCACTGATGTTAAAGAACTTGGCCTTAACAACAGTTAAGACTCAGGCCTGTGATCTTTATATTACAGAGGCTATATTTACATTTGCAAGTAGTATTGTGCATGGATTTCAACTTAGAAAGTGAAACAGAGATACAGAGAAACAAATGCCCATACTGTATGTGATACAGGGATTTTACTTTGGGTCAGTTTTTCCCATAAGGTGAATACCCAGCAGCAGCTGGCATACAGTAGAGGTCCTGCTGGAGGACTGGCATACAACAGTGCTGGGTGTTCTGGTTTAGTTTCATCCTAAACGATTCAGGTTTAGGTGCTCCAATACTACACCAACATGCAGACCAAATCATGTTTACGTGAGATGACTGGGAAATCTGTTTCAAAAGCACAGTCCTGATAAGAACAAACATGAATCAACAGCATGAATCGACATAGTAAATCTAGAGCGTTCTCTCAGAGCATGTAAACTGACCTTAATTTTGAAACATGCCCCTTCAGGACTGCACGAATTATGTCTGTTATTATAATCCTGAATATTCTTCAGAAGACCATTTAGATCTACAGCCACGCGAGCATAATCTGCTTTCATCATTCTGAGCATTTCTGAGGCAAATATTTGCTCATTTATGAAACTCTAATTTTCATATTCTCCAAGGATGTGCAACATGGAATACAACAATAATGTGTTGACTCACTAGCCACTTCTTACTAGGGGCACAGAGCATAGTTTATAGGTTCAGACTCAGGGTACCTGCTTAGATGTCAAGAGTTAGACGGAGAGAATATCGCCAATGCCCTTAACAACAACATAGTGTCCTCCTACTAAATACTGATTCTCTGTGCTAAAGTCATATTGTAAGCAGAATTAATGTCTTTAGACTATTGTTGAATTAATCAAACCAAGTTTATGTTCCCTTAAGATTCAAGTTTAGCATATAACAAAGGCAGACTGCTTTGCCACAACGAGACTGCCAAAATGTGTGGTCTTAGTACGTACCAGCTAAATTTTTCTGTTACTACATTTTCAAACCTAACCTAGACAAGCCACAAAAGACAGAGAAAAAGCCAAACAGTGAGGGATAAACTAAAGACATTTTGAGGAATCAGATGTTTATGTATTCATAAAATACCCTGTTAAAAGAAAAAAGTCCTTTCTGAAACTTCAGTCTAAGCTTGGAAAAGAATGACTATCGGTTTTATTCCTATTGATGCAGCATCTGGGAGGTGTCACTGTTGTGTTAAAAAGAACACGACTCTGAAGCACTTCTGCTTTGGCTAAATACAGTTTATCCGGTAGGTTACAGAAATTTAGTGCAAAGCATCAAACATCTAATGCAGAAGGTCTAAATCTCTCAGCTGTCTTAGCAAAGCTTAGCTTCGTGAGTCAGACATCAAAATGGTAGGCTGAGAAAATATAGCAGGGGCAAAGGACTGAAATCCAGAACAGCATCTTGAAATCAAGAAAATAATTTTGTAAGAATACAGGAAGTGTGTTTTTATTGTAAATATTTTGCAGAGAAATCTTCATTTAAGGAATGTGTTTAAAGGTCTCAGGAGAAGTTGAAAGTACCAACACCTCTGAGCAATACTTGTATAAGCCTCAGAGTGACATGGAATATTCTCTATTATTTCTACTTCAAGTCCATTGAAGTACAACAGGCAGACTTTCAGAGATTTTTTTACGAGATATGAAGTGAAAAAAAATGGCAGGCCCTTGCTATAAAGTTTGTAGCACCCTGGTATATAGGGGGATCAGGAGAAAAAGTAAAACAATCCCCTCTTTTTAGGTGAGGAACAGAAACAAAGGACAATACCCTTGTAGGTACACAGATGTCTGACTCCAAACAATTTCATTTTAGTTGTGTACACAGGCAGAAAACACATTGGTGATATGTAATTTTTAAATAAAGACAGCTTCCATTTTCTATTCTGTCTTCTTAACAAGCAGGCCTGAGACACATCCTGATTCTTCTCTCACTGCAGACAAAAAGGACAAGCAAGAGTATGTCACTGGAGTACTGGGATATTCACGATGGCAGAGGCATCGAGGTGCTGATGGTAAAGGAACTGAATACTTAGTGCAGATGCAGAACTTTGGATTTTTAAATCTTTTGAAGCCCCTGGAATGGCACAATGGGAGATTTAAACACCTGGGAGGAGGAGCTGCGTCAGGCTAGCACGTTGAGGAGGGGGCTGTCTCTAAAGCCAGCTACCTAGCAGGCAACTTCACAGAACTAGACAGTAGGAAATCTGATGTACAGGGGTAAGTCTCCCCCTCACTCCCATGCACATCCCCCCATCCATGCAGGTTTGTCGTGGTTTAGTCCCAGACGGTAACAAAGAACCACACAGTTGCTCTCTAAGTTCCCCCCCTTAGTGAGACGGGGAGGAGAATCAGCGGGAAAAAGCAAAACTCGTGGGTTGTGATAAAACCAGTTTAACAGAACCGCAAAGGGAGAAGAAAGTAACAACAATAATACTGGTAAAAAGAATACACAGAGTGCAATCTTCTCACCACCTGATGCTCAGCTCGCTCCCAAGTAGCATATCACCCTCCTCAGCCAGCTCCTCTACTTAAATACTTAAAAACATCACATGGTGTCAAATATTCCATTTGATTGGCTAGTTTGGGTCAGCCCTTACAGCTTTTTGTGAAAATTAACCCTATCCCAGCCAAACCCAGGAGCAGGTTCCACTGTGAATACTGTCAACACTTCGAACTCTTGGGTGATGTTTCTGGGTGACAGGGGTTTGCGGTGGGAAACATGCTCTACTCCTTCCCTTTGAAGCCAGGTCACTGTGTAGCAAAATCTCCAAGATTTATGTAAAGAGAGAGAAGAGAGGGTGCAGCTCACAACCTGGTGTAGTGAGCACTTCCACTGAAGAAATCTTCACTTCTGACCTCTGCTTCAAGGAGACTTTCAGCATTTGCCAAAGTTGGTAGCACGGCTGCATTTTGCAAGGAGCTCTGTCCTGCTGTGTTTGTGTCCAGCATGCTGAATAGACCTGCTGGGTGAAATAAACCAAGGAACAGCCATGCCCAGGCAAGAGGAGGTGCTGAGCCACGCAGAAGCCAGAATCAGCTCTGGGGTGGGCACTTCTCTGCTCTTGGACACCTTCGCATTGTGAAAAGAGGAGGCCCCGGCAAGCTCAGGCACATCCAGGTTTAGGCAGCAGTTATGATGTTCATTTTCAAGGTTACGATTTTGTTCTGTAGCCCTTTTGTTTTAGCTCTTTATTAGACTTAGCTCCAACTGACTTGTCCAAGGTTGTGGAGCAATCGTTTATAGGAAAGCCAGATCTTCTCAGCACCAGTCACAGCAGAGGATGTGGTCATGGACATGCAGGAAGGTATCCACAAAACTGCAGTGACCTGTGATGAATCAGCTCTTTTGCTCTCCAGATCCCACCCTGGTAATACTGACTTCTGCTTGCATGGGAATTAGAAAGATTTTTACCCAAACCAGTGTATATACTTGTGCTTGCACAAGTCAGGAGTGATCTTCGTCCAGCCTGCGTTCATTATGCAGTAACACAATACTCAGGATTTCTGTGAGATAACTCACTGTCAGCTTCACTACGGAAGAGTTTTGCCCTACAGATTAATGCAAGCAACAAGCCATTTCGAAACACCAGTGGATGGATTGTGGGAATGAACATTTAAGTGCAGCTTGTTCAGGCTTGTGCTGGTATTTGGTGCCAAAAAAGAGCGTTTAGTAATGTCTGTGGGAAACTTCAAATAACAGTTTTAAGAATTTGTCTTACAATGCGCCTAGAGAAATTACCCTGGAATTACAAGATATTTTCCTTTCAAAATAATTACACATTAATCATATATATCATAATGAGTAATATCACTTCTTCACTCAAGGAAATTCAATTTCTGTATTTCTAACACTTGAATCTGGACTCAGATCACAGGTGGTAAATACTATTTACAGTTATCTTTCATTGCTTTTCAGTTAGAAGTCTTTTTTTTCAACTTTGGTGGAATGAATAACACAAAAATATGTATGTGCTCAGGAAATGTATCTCTTTTGCCTGTCACTCAGAGTGGAAAGAAAAAAGCAAGAAAATTTATTGGAAGAAAAAATCCAGCAATTCCATTTCAAATCAGTAAAATATTTCTTGCAGTTTAAGCATGGGTTTCAGCTAATTCAATTATTGGTTACAGTGTGAGCACCTACCTTGAAGCTACTTATCTTAGATCTCTTTTCCAATCAATAGAGTGAACTAAACACTTTTAAGGTGCAAAAATCCAACCCATTTTAGATACCTACTTTAGGAATAAATTAATTTCCCCTTTGTTTCTTTCCACTGACCATCAAATCATGTCATACAAGTAGGCATCTACCTTTAGTCTGATGAATTCTATTTTAATTTACTAACAAAAACAAGCTTCATTGAACATAATTAACAGTCTGGGTTTTGAAGTGTTTTATCTGATGGGTTTCTTGTTGCTGCTTTGGTTGTTTTTTTTTCCTTCCTATGAAGCATGATCTTTGTGCCACAGCTATCTATGACTGAGAGGGACTTGTGTTTCTAAATGCATTAAAATCTCTTGAGTGATTGTTCTGCTAATCCACTGGGGCTAAACTACAAGCAGTGGACACCATAAGGAATATATTTATCCTGGATCAGATTGGCTGAATATTGGTATTTTTTTTCTCTTTGAAGTAGGGCATTCGCGCCTCTTTCTAGGCTCATCTGAATACTTTTATTTGAGCTCCCCTACTCTTAGAGGTGTCCAGATTTTCATCTCTGTTCTCCTTCCACCCTGGCCTGTTCCTGCACTCTGTTACAGCTCTGGGTGGGTTTACTCTTGTTTAGATGCTACTCTGGACTCTTGAAAGTGCTCTGTAGTGGTGAGGTGGTGTGACGAAGATGTGGACCGTTCCAAATTAGACTTTCTTGTCTAATGTGGCACACATCGTGCTGTGGTTACTAAGATCACAAAGAACTGGATTTGAGGATTCAGATGGTGTTCTTGAGCTCTCTGTTCCCATATTGCCACAAAAGCATGCAATCCAGTTAGCAGAGATCTTGATCCAAAAAAATCACTTAACTCCAATCTCATGAGTGGTCATATTGCCATCAATGGCATGAACTAAAGTTAGGCACATGTTTGTCGAGGGCACATGCAGGTCAAGAAAGTATAGAATGAGGCTTTTCATAAGGTAGACATACTTGTATAATTGTAGGTATTCTATATCTTCCAAATTATTTGCCAGAAAGTTTATATCAGGGTTCATAATTTTTCCTGAAATATTTCCTAGGTCGATGCAGAAGTAAAAGCAAATACAAGAAACCTAGGGAATTCACCCAGTTTCATACAAAACCTAAGGAGCCCCGAGGAGAAATTATTTTTAACACCATCTGGATAAAGCCAGTTTCACTCCCTGTGTAAATTCCCTTTGACTAAAAAAGGTGATGGCATCTGTTTTACCTGCCATTTAATACCTTCATGTGATGAGTATGAATAGAGGGCATAAAAAGGAAGGAAGGTCACCAATAACAGGATAGAAAACAAATGAAAATATTGCGTGAATTAATTTTGAAGATTTCTTGTAAGAGCTTCATATTAGGCCAGCCTCTTCACGTCACGTAAAAGCGATGAGGCAGCAGGAGTTCTTATGTAGGCACCGCTAAAACTTTGCTTTCACAAGATGATAATTCCTCTGGCTTCAGTGCCACAGAAAGCAGTCAAAAGTTTTCAGTCTGGAGCAGTGCTATTAGGCCTTGGAAATGGCAGGGGTAAGTTCAGCATAGGATGCAGGTAGTAATGCAGGACGGAGTGATACTTTGGTCCATTGGGCAGAATCAGGTAGAGTAGGATGTCCCTTATGTCTGGAAAACCTTCTAAATTATATCTGGGAACTCTTGTTGTTTAATCATTGCTCACAGTCACTGAGAATCTGCATATTTCAGTTTCTGTGATCTAACTGGGAATCCTCATGTAACATAGGAGTTGACATAACTTAGTGATAGCTAAATAATAGCTAATGTGGCAGCCTCTTAAAGTACGATCCTTTACAAGCAGATGTCTTCATGTTTTCACTTCCTGCTTATACGTTCCAAAGCCATGTACCATCACAGGGAAGGGAGTGCTGTTAAAGTTTGAGATATGAGAATGTCCCCCGTCCACTCAGTGTCTTTCTCCTCTCTTGAACAGTAGTTGGAGAAGTGGCAGGTAATGCATTAAATCTTGTTAACGCTTCTGGTTGGTTTATCCCTTCCAATTTGACATTGCATCTTGCATCTGTCATTTTTATAGATGTACATAAAATTGGTTTAAGGAACAGACTCAATTTGGCATCCAATTTTTGACCACCATTGTCATAAATCATACACAGTATGTATTAGTTTTAAGAGGAAAAGGCATGGATGTTGAAGGCTTACGAATTCCTTGCAGCTCATAAATTCTCTTGGAAACAAGGCTTGTAACAATGTGGCCATATAGTTTCCACTTACATTTTTCTGTAACTTTGACTAGGCCTCAGACTAAACTTTAAAACTTGATCTACCGTAAAGAGGTCATGAATTGTAGCTGTTTATTCATTTTGTTAGCAACTCACCATTGCTAAGCCTGACAGATTTTCCTCTAACTTTAATCAAACTGATAAAGAGGACAATATAGCTGTACTTAGATAGGATGAAGGGGAAGGTTTATTTTCCTAAATTAGCTGTGGAAGTTTGCATCTGAAAGCTGCAGAACCCCTCTATATGCCACTGATTTTCAGTGGAGTTGTGGTATCAACTTGCTTTTTTCTGCACCAAAGCTATATCTTTGACCTTTTTCTTTTTACATCAATTTTCTCATCTCTTTGGCAATTCTTAGACAACTTCAATGACTCTGGGAATTTTAAAGTCCTCTGTCCAGGAACCAAACCAGTACAGATGTCTTAAAGGTGGGCACTGGAAAAAGGACATCTCTCCCCAGTAAAATATCTTTGATATGATAGTTCTATCGTATCACGCAGGGTTTTCCCACAGACTGAGGCTCACCATGATTTCTGACACTGAATTGATATTTTTGTTGTTTCTGAAGTAATGGGACAATTCTTTTACTGAAGCAGTGCTAATTTCGTTCAATACTAAGAAAATATTTTATCAGTCTGCTGAAATGCACGTGTGATGTTTAGTGCATAACCGAAAGTAAAAATGGTCACTACTGAAATTTTTCATCAAAAGTATCAGGAAAAATTAAAGCATTTTGTAAAGTCGTATGGATTTTTTTTTTTTTTTTT
>Ga0065711_1029055_pt1 | contig 37845 bp, 30 predicted proteins | sample Hoacrofraction12_FD_59098 | JGI IMG/M metagenome (GOLD analysis project Ga0065711, IMG submission 59098) | Hoatzin crop microbial communities from Cojedes, Venezuela - Epithelial fraction 12 v2 (version 2) | ecosystem: Host-associated > Birds > Digestive system > Esophagus > Crop | place...
GGGGGGGGGCGGGGGGGAAGGAGTGAGAGAGCAACTGTGTGGTTCTTTGTTGCCGGCTGGGGCTAAACCATGACAGGCACCTTATCAGTTTCTACAAAAAAAAAGCAGAACAGGTTCCTTGGTATTTCAGATACAGGGCCAAGACGAGGTGCAGTTCAGCTAGGGATGCTCTGATTTTATTGCATTGTTACTGTTCAGGGGGGTGGAATTTTGCTGGTTTGGTTCCTGATGCTGTGGTGTGGTGGCATAGACCTTGTCCTGGATCATCTCCTGTCGACACATCTCTGGGGTCTGCATCACGCGGTGCTGCTGCAGGGCTGCCCCACTGCAGGCTACCCCGTGTCTGTCCACGAGCTCTGTGTCCCCAGTGATGGTCACAGAGCGTGCAGGCAAGTGTCCTGGAGCAGGACAAGTGATGAGGAGTAGACGGTGTGGGATTTTCATTCAGACGGACATCTCAGGGAAGGATGAGTTTTCCCGCAGCAAGGGCCCATCTATACTATTCTTTTGTACCAACACTCTGCTTCCCCTGAAATTGCATGGGTCCAACCCTGCACAGTATTTCAGGAGATGCCAGACTGTTTCTTTGTGGCTGTTTATGACTTCAAATGTTTTTCCTTTTATTGCATACTTCAGATACAATAAAAGAGAAATGAAGGGGCCATTAAAGGAAAATGCTCTCCCCTGGCATTTATCTACTCTGTAGGATGTTTCCAGAATTGCTCCTGAGTGAATGCTGCCTTTACCCCTGCACCATTTGCCCTGTTACCTTCCACATTATACTCTCTTTTCTTGCCAGTGCCCTTTTCTGGGGCTGTTTTCCCAACCCTCCAGCCTGCTGTGCAACGTGCTGGAGGCCTGCCGGTGGGTAGGACTTGGCTGCAGCCAAAGCATGGTCAGTGCTGCGGGTACTTCTGCATCTTTTTCAAGCCAGGCCAGCTGGTCTCAGCCCTTGCTGAAAGGCTTGAGAAGGTGCTACTCATTCCTTAGCTTTCCATGTTGCTGCTAAGGATTTGACACTTTAGGAAGCAGGCCTGGAGGATGGTGGTCTGACCTAACCTTATGGTTTATGAATACAGCTCCTTCTAAATGCGTGGGTCATGAGCCAGACCTGCAGCATGTCCTGCTGGTGCTGCATGAGTTTGGGAATCTGGGGGAGACAATAGTGTGAAAGCATGTTGTAACTAATTGCTCTAACCCATATGCATACAGAGCATTTCTTGGAGTGCAGGTTTTCTGCATGCACTCACCTTAGAGTTAGGGAAATTCTGGGCTGAGCCTGGTCACTTGTCAGGGGGATGCAGAAGGCACAGTCCCAGTGCAAGCACCCTTCTCTTGCCGATCGTCATGAATCGGATCCAAAGGCATTAAGGAAAAGTGACTGAGGACTGATTAGCACGCAGAATGACATATCTTCCCCTGGCTTCGGTCCTGGAAAAATTGAGCAGTTTGGAGAATTCCAAAACAACTGCAGTGGGATGTGGCCATCGTCCGTGGAGGCCATGGGCAAGGAGCATCAAACTGGAAAATGGGTACCCCAACATCAGCAAACAGACTCCCCTCTTTTTCTTTTCAGCACCGATGTAGGAGGCAGTAAATGATGAGACTGCTATTGATTTTTCAATTACAGCCCTTGCTTTGTGACTTCTGCCATCTGGTAGGGATGAAGGTGCCTTGAAGGCATCTTTGTATTAAATCCTACTTCATAACCAGTAAAATATTAAAAGAGGGCAAGATAACCTTGTCAGACAAATTTGATACTGGCTTTCTGATTGTTCTCTTTATAATAAGTTTACAAGCTTGGTTGATTAAGGTAAAAGGATTACAGGAGAGACTTTTCGACCTTGTGAATCTTTCCTACTTTGAAAATAACAGCATGAAGAGTTTCATCATTTATAATCATCAGCAGCATAATTTATAGTCAGTACTGGACTGATGTAGAATAAGATGATTTTAATACAGCTAAGTACAAGGTGAGGTACAAGGCAAAATAAATGTAGGCTGTGTTAGAAAGTTAGTGAAGTTTTTGGTTTAATGAGGTCTTTTGGAGGAAAATTTATGGTTTACACTTGCCAAGTGCTTTAGTGTTTGCGATGGACCTGGATCGCTAACTTTGGGGGCTGGTGGCTGGTGTCAGCTCATTTAGGGCCAAAAAACTGAGCCCATCTCTGTTGTCCGTGCTGCAGAAGCAAGGGGTGGCCGCACAGCCCTCAGCACTATTGCTGCTCCCACAGCACCATCTGCACCTCCTCTAGCCCTTATGGGTGCAACAGCTTTGTACTTGGCTCTTCCTTTGCCCAAAGGTCATTATCGCCGTGTGTTGTTTTATTTTTCAGTCTAGCAACAGTCTTGCAAAGCCATGTGCTGGGAGGAAAAGCTCTCTTTCTGCTAGTGCTCAGAACTGTCAATGGAGTCTTCATTTGTCTTTTACAATTTGTAGCTCTCTGTTGTCTCGCTGCTCCAGGCGTGACCCTGTCCCAGTGGCGTTCAGTATCTTTGGTGGGTGGAATTGGCAGTGATCTTGTGCAGGCAAGGAAAAATCTGTCTCTGAGCTTGTCATTAGGAGACCACTTTAGTATTGCTACAGGTAAGTCCACAGGAGAGAAAGGGCTTGCAAGGTATGAAAAAACCCGCGTGTGTCTGAAGGTTGCGAGCACAGGGCTGAGCAGGCAGCTATGCGTGCTCAGAGCAGACCCCTCGGAGGGTGCTCACACGCCCGATGGGCTGCATTTCCCTGGGAAGGGACCACCCTTCCAGAATTCACCTTTCTGTTTAACTGTGTTTTGAGCCAGCCCTGGAACGTGGTGGTGACAGCAAAACCTGACAATTTCTGTCTAACAATTGCAGAACAGTGGCCCTGGGCTGCAGGGATGTACTCAGTTCTCTAGCATTTCCTGCACAGCCCCAAGGTCCAGAGGTTTATTTTTGTGAAAAAAAGAAAAAAAAAAGTTATGTTCACTTCTGGGACATGTCCCTGTTATCTATAGAAGTTAGAAAAGCAGAAGTTATTCTTTTTTTGTTTGTTTTTCTTTTTTTTCTCTTTTGTTCTTTTTTTTTCTTTTCCTTTTCTAATTGCTCCACACAGGGCTCTCAGCTCATGTACTGATAGCAGTCATTTTTATGTGAGTAAAGGGGATTATTGATTGTTTCTTTTCAGTTAGGTCTATCCATGTGTGTGAACACAAGCCCCTTGCTGATCTCTCTGCTTGTGGTAAGTCTCCCAGAATCAAGATAATTTTGTGTTTGCCTTTTTTAAAATTCTGAGAGCTGACAGGACCAGTATGTCCCAAGGAATTGTCAATGCATTGTTAGAAACCACGCTAACAAGAACAGAGTTTATCTCGTGAGATACTCCACAGAATCAAACAAAGCCGTCTAAGCACCAAAAAACATTACCAGAGTTTCTTTCACAGGGTTCCTTGTGCCTCTTTGGGATGCATCACAGATGCCAGTAGAGAAATCAGAGGGAATTCATGGATATTAAGAAATGATTGAGTAGCAGAGCTGGCAGGGAATGTAGAAAGTAATTTTTTTCCTGTGCTTGCTCCAAGGCAGGAACCACTTATGTGAAGACCTCTGCCTGCCCTGATCTCAGGGAGCCCATCTCAGGAACCCTGAGGGACCCACTTCCAGAGGTCACAACCATCCAGTCCTGTGGTCCTGTCAAACCATCCCTTCCCCTGTGAGGAACAGACATCAAAAAGCTTTCATCCTTGTCAGCTTTCTCAAGTCTATCTCAATGGCATGTAATTTGCTTTTTCTTCACTTTTTTGGGGTGGGGGGTGAAGTTTGCTTGAAATCTAATTTCATTCCAGTGCTTCTCCCAGGGCAATTCCAAACTCATTTGAGACTGAGTTTGACCGTCTTGAATTCATGAGCACAGAATCACTGCTAATGTTGTCTCCCTGCCTTGTGCTTCTGGTTCCTGCACTGAAGTGGTTAAGTTTCAAGCTAAGACTTCTGTGGGATGACTGAAAAAAACCCCAGCATCTTCCATAGCTTGTGTGGGCTGCAGGAGCTTCTGCTTTCAGTCCTTCCCCTTCACCACCTTCAGCTCATCTTAAAAGCCACCGATGGTGGTTGTGCTGCTGCTCGGAGCAGTGTTTGTGGCTGTGACCGTGTCACCCGCACACTTCATGAGGCCGACGTGTGAAAAGTCACAGAGTAAACCCAAATCGCCCAGTTCTCCGGTTGTCTGCAGCTTCAGAGAAACAAGGCGCTAATCACTTTGGGCAGCAGGCATTCAGGCATGCCTCAGCAGCTTCGTAACACAGACGGTTGTATCACAGGATAAAATTAGACTCTGGCCGTGAAACCTATCTGTGGCAGAGCAGGAGCTGTAGCCTTGAAGCCACCCACATCCCGTATAATTCTCTGGAAATTATGCACTTTTAAAATGCCTGTCTTTTACACTGACAAGCTTAAATCTTGTCTTATGGCACGAAGTACTTCTGCCTTCTTTTCCAGACTTCTTCTCCCTCCTTCTCTTGCCGCTGTGCACCGTGCTTAGAACATTTTCTCCTAGAGTATCTTCACCAGAAAAGATCCTTGTTATCATGCATACAGCAGCATGAAAGAGAGACGCGCTGATCATCAACTCTTCTCAAGAGTTACTGCAGCCGATGTATTTATCTCCCAATCTCAGCTCCCTCTGGCAGTCCATTCATGGGAAAAAAAGAAGAAAAACAAGAAAGCAAGACTGAAGCCTTGATTGTAAATAGGTTTTGCAGAGAGGCAATATTATCTGCTTAAAAAGCAAGCAAACAAACAAAAATGCACACAAAGAAAGCCTGAGTCTCCTTTTGTCCTCTGAATGCAGCCTTGCTGCTCTCGATGGGAGAGTAGAAATGAGCAAACCGTAATATAATCAAAACGCTTAGAGATAATGAATGTTTTCGTACCTGTATTTAGTGACAATGTCGACTGCCCCTCTGTTAATAATAGGTATGTTTTCAGTTCAGTGGAAGTATAATAAATCTATAGCAAGTCTGAGTAGATACCACTGATTTCCACTTCAATGGAAGCAGATAGCAAAGTCAGCTCTTTTATGACACCTAATCGATGATAAACCACCCAATAGTGCACACGCACAAAAAGGGCTAGAAACTCCTATAGCTCCCGTGAGCCTAAAACAGTCTGGTTAGACTTTTCTCAGTCTAGGAGGAGTTACTACCAGGTGTAATACATTATCACTTCTATTTAATTTTATGCCAATTATTATGTGCATAAATACACTGTAAATCAGGACAGGAACTGTGCTTTCTAATTTGTTTTTGTACTGTTCCTTGCTCTCAAATTGTTCATTAGCAATTATGATTAAAAAATTAGGTTTTTAAAAATTAAACATTGAAAAATGACTTTAAAAAGCATACTTTTTACACCAATTTTCAACATTTTTCTCTGAGGTTTTCTATTAAGATGAATATGGAAACTACTTAGACCCACAGTTTGGTAGAAATAATAACCTACATAAAAACACGTTAAAAAAAGGCACATTTGTTCTGAATCTTGAAAGCTAAAAGCTTTTCCAAAATATTTAAATTTTAAAGGTCAAAGTAATAATCATGAAGTCTGCATATTTAAAAAGGAAGAATTTACTGTCAGCAAAACCCTTTGATTGTTGTTCCTTGTGTACAGCAAGCTTTCAGAAAGAGCTGGATCTCTCCGCTGAGTGTAGCACTCACTGTAAAACAGTGTGGATCCAACGCTGGCGTATCAGAGTGTGAATCCATTTCTCGCTTCCTTCCGCAGCGAAGAAGTTGCTAACAAGCTCTCTTAGTAATACAGTGTATTTTTGCTGTTGCTGAAAGTGAGGACTCTGTCTCAGTCACAGACCCCAGAATAAGAGCAAAAGAGAGACTTGAATGGGGCTGGGAAATGTTTGCTCTTGCAGTGAAATGATTAAAATAATCTCACCATACATAATACATAATAAGAGTGCAGGTACCCTCCTGAGACAGCGGAGGAACCCTTTAATAATGAAACAGTTCACCTCTGACAAAGATGGGTCTTTTGAATTACTAGGTCTTGGAAGAAATAATTTCTGGTTTGATTGAAAAGATCTAATTATACCCAGATAAACCCTGGACTGGACTGAAAATCTGTCTTTGCTTGCTGGGAGTATTTGTACTGCCTTGGACACAGATGTGGGACAGGGGATGGCTCCTGGGGCTGTGCTGAAAGGTGTTTTGGGTGTCTCTTGTGCACAAGAGCCTGGAGAGACTTTAGAAAGTTCATCAGAGGATGTATTTCCACTCCTGCTTTCTCTCTCTCTCAGTCTCATGATCTCTTCTTGTCTATTCTCCTCTCTTTCATTAGCGCTTTATATCATTTGACACTTCATCAGGATGATGGCCTGTTTACTGTATGCAAATAATTCCTGAATTATGCATGAATAATTATGAATTTACGTATTGGTTTCCTGAACTGGCATATTGCTGTGTAAAATTAGCTTCACTTGAATGTGAGCACAAAAACATACCGACGCGGTCAGATTAAAATTGAAGGAAGAGCTCACCTTGAAGGAAACAAAAACTATTGAGCTGCTGCTAGAAAAGAGCAAAGTACAGCTGCGGCCTGATAGATGCAGCCATGATCCGAGGACTTGGCAGGGGAATGGGGCAATGGTGTGCAGCAGGACGTGGTCTTTTTGCATCGTAACACCTCTTCTGGATCAACGGTACCTTCCAGACATCATCTTCTCGTACAGCAGACCCTGGCTTGACTCGTTCATCCGTGCCAGTGGAGTGATTTGGTGCGTTGCCAGAGCTCGGAGATGGGCTGTCGGACCCGACCTGACAACACACACTGCTTGTGAACGGCCTGCAGTGTTCAAACTGCCTGCTGGAAAGGAGTCTCAATGAGGAGTTGAACCCTTGTGCGTTCCCCCAAGGTTTGTGTTCTGATAGGACTGGGTCCCAGTTCAGTTGCTGGGACTGACTGGGGCCAGCATGGGCACTCCTGAGTCCACATGTGTCTGTCTCTGGTGTGCTGATGTATGCTCTGTCCCATCCTGGCAGAACTGCAGATGAATTAAGCTGGATAATTGGAAGTCGATTAATTAAATTGAAACGGGGTATTTAAATTTTATTTCTTTACCATTATAATCTCCTACAAAAACGTACCTATGAGTAGCCAGCCTGCCTCTGATCAGATGAACCAACCTGCTCAAAAGCAGACTTCAGAAGCTGAAGGCACTTTGGATTTTTTTGCTATCAAGTGAAGGCCGTGGGTGCACCCACTGCGCTCTGTGCTCTGGCATCATCATCTGAAGAAGTTTTGCTATGCAAAACCCCTCAGCAACACGCTGTGTGTAGCAGGTCTAAGAAGAAGGGGTGGAGGTGGTAGCAGCCCTTTCACAAGAACGAATACAAGTACTGAGAGTCTTTTTTCCTTTCTAATATTTCTCCCAAGATGACACAGAATGTATTTAGAGCAGGGCTGAACACAAACATTCAGCAGGCACAGAGAAACCATTGAAGAACTGTTCTCATTTGGCAGGAAGGGCTAATTCTGGTTTGAAACTCTGCTGCCCCTTCTAGTAAGCTCTTTGCTAAGTTTGCATTTGATAGTTGCAAGCTCATGTGTCTCTGCATAAATGAGCCAGTTACCCTCTTCCCTTTGAATGTCCTGCCAGGACAGAACTGTTGATGACAACCTGCTTGAGCAAATCTTAACAAATCTGCACTGGCCTTGGTGTGTTGGTATTCCGGTGCTTTGCTCTGTGTAGTTTGACAAGGATTAATTAAAACAATTGTTATTAATAATGCTATCTGAAATTTTATCTGAATTATGCTGTCTGAAATGTTTAGTATGTATTGCAGTGCAGGAACCCCAAGAGAGAGGCATGTTGCTGTCCTGTGATTACAGGCATCGGTGGCTCTGCTCCAGGTTTGGTGTTATGCTGTACCAAAGTTTGCTTTTTGGTGGAGATCTGTCTAAACTCATGACTGCAGTGAGCAGAAGGCTGACATTTTTTAAAGCATCAGTTGACAAAAAAACCCATGTCCTTTTTCTTAAAATCTTATCAGTGGACATGTTATTCTCCCAATAATTCTGTCATTCGTCAGAAACAGAGTTCACTGTAGTAACCTCTTTCTATTAAAAAGAGAACCAGTAAAAAAATCATGATAGTTTTATTACTTTTTAGTGTGAATCTGATTTCTTAGCAAATGGAGACATAATATTTTATTCCTTTGCCTTGCCTGCTTATCATGGTTTCATAGGGCCATAAACTCAGTGACATCTATAAAAATGTGAGCTGGTGCTCCTTGCTCCATCCAGCAAGTGGCAAAGATGACTAAAAGAATCTGAGCAAATTCTTACCTATGGACAAAGCTGAAGGAGAGTTGAGTGACTAATTCTGCAGGATCAGCAGAGTTAAGGCTCCTATGTAGTATTTTGCTTGTCCAGTATCACGCTTCCTTCAAATTCAAAGAGCTGAGTAACTCCAGAGTGTTTCCTCTTGTCTCCCTCTTTTTTTAACCAGACTCCTGTGTCAGGATTCAGGACAGGGACCATCTTTTGGCTGCATGCACACGGGTCATCCTGCGTAACTGAGCTGTGAATGCTATTGGGGTACTCCAGTTGCTTAAAAATATTGTGTTTCACCAGTGTCTTGTGCTGTTGTGAGTTCTGGAGTCTTTCCAGCTTCCCTCTTTAAATCCCTTCCTTGCGCGCTGCCTGGGGATGGCTGGGGAGGAAAAACATGCCGGGGAGCTGACAGAGCTGCTCTAAAAAATATCTGGGGAAAGGTACTGAAATGGTAGCAAAGGGAAAAGTGGATGCTGAGACTGCAGCTCAATTTACATAGCATCATTATCACCCTGTATGATTATTTACCACTTCAATGGTGAATACCCTTTTGGTTCTAGTTCAGAAAGTGATTGCTGGGGTCTGTGATCAAGTTACCTTTTCTGCTAACCTTTTCCCCTCTGCAGTTTATCCTCTGACTCTTAATAACCCCCATGGCTCAGCCTGGTGGGGCTGGAGCAGGGCTGTGGGTTGAGGAGGGTGGGGGGCTCTGGTCACCCACCCGGTCCTGGCTCACCCACCCCATCAGCCACTTCCCTTCTCACCCATTCATGATTCATCTCTGCCAAATGCTCTGGGTGCTCTGGGCCCAGACTTAAAACCTCATCTCTTGATGTTTGTGATGATTTCATTAATAGAAATTCAAGACAATCCTCTCGGTGCAGACATGTATAATCTTCCAGCTGGGGATTTGAACTGGAGAAACACAGACATCTGGCACCGGCTCCAACCCACAAAGCTTAGTGGATCCAGAGAGAGAGAGAGCAGAGCAAGAAAAGGGAATTTCTGGTCCCACCGTCTAAGGACGGAGGAAACGGGCAGTCTATGAGCAGCCTCTTCCACCAGCGCCAATGGGCACAGCTTGCTGGCGGGCTGAGTTTTCACCTGCTGACTGTCTGCCCCTCTCTCCTGAAGCAAAAGGATATTTAATTGGTATGGAAACGAGCTAGAAACATCCTACATCTTCTTTTCTCTTCCTGGAAGCTCACAGGGAGGGTGAATGGGGATTTGAGCTTTGTAAAGATCTGAGGTATTTTTTCCCCAAACACAAATATTCAGCCTACTCTGCTCATGCTCTGTCTTTTTATATTTTCCCTGTTTTTCATCTGCTTTCCGTGTTTTTCTTATCATGACAATGGTGGTAAAAGATAAACACTGCAGCCAACAATGCAGTTCTAATAAAGCTGCAGTTAAAATAGCAAAGAGAATGCAAATTAAAGACCATAATCATTTAGAAGCTGTAGTTTCTATTAAATATAAGTGCTTTCCATCTCAGCTTTAGAACGTGGGTGGATTCTATTAAATTTAATTATTTTCCTAGAGGATTGCAGGGTAAAGGTGTTTCACAAATGCACAGATAGCAAAGGAGGGTGGTTTCTTTAAAAAACAGCACAGAAAGGTGCAGTTGTTAAATATATGGATGATAAAGTATATTGATGATAAAGACACTATTTTTGACTCAACCTCTCTTTTCTCTTTTCAAGTCTGCTTTCTTCTGATATTGCTGTTCTCCAGAGCTCACAGAATGAATCTTTCAGAGATATTAATTATATATTTGTAAATATAAACACCAGTATATTTTGCTCCTTAGTGCATTGGCATGAACTTTCCTTTTGGCTGCAGTCGGAGCTGGATTGAGCACCCAAGAACTGAGCCTTTGGGCTTGGACTCTGTGTTGAAATTCTGATCTCTGCCCAGCTGCTGCCTGTCTCCAGGGGCACTGCCAGTCTGTAGACACAACATTTTTCAAGATTTATGGTTTGCACCTGGACAGGAGAATGCTGCAGACAAGTCTTGGCCAACAGGAGACATCTGCTTTTCTTCCATGTCTTTGCAGGCAGCTCCTCTACGTAACCATGCAGCAGTTGCGGAAACCATCCGGTGGCAACCTGCTCTCCCCAGGTACCATGCTTAAAATGGAATCCACCCTTCTATGGATCTGGACCTTGGTGATTGTTTCCCAGGTAATTCCAGCTCTCCAGGAAACCTTGCCATCCTGGTACCTCTTCCCAGACAGTAGATAAATGACAGTAGATAAATTGCTTTACAGGAATACTTGGCAAAGCTGACTTCTTGCAATTTTGTGAGTGTAGCTGAAGGTTGGCTGCAGTACACCACAGCTTTGTGCTGTCTTCCAGTTGGTCATTGGCTCTTCTTGAACCATCCGTTCTTGGCAGTTCCTGTTGTCAGTGTATTCCTCTGGAGCACTTGTGGAGCTCTGTCAGGATACGGACCTGGCTTTGCAAAAAGCTCTGATGTTCCTGTAGTTTTTACCTGTCAGGGGACCTGAATCACCTTTTTTGTTTAATTGTTATGAATTTCCCTTCCGAGAAAAAAATCCAGGACTTGGAAACAGGAGATTGCTGAGGGGATGTCCTTGCCTTTCCCACCGGCCAGCTCATTGAGCTGTGTATGCTGCTCATGTGAAGATGGGTTATATCCAAGATCTCAGTGCTTATCCATTTGGTGCTCATTGAGTGCTCCAGTGCCAGAAATGGCCACACTCCAGAAATGGCCATGCTGAGCTTGGGATTGCTGCAAAGCCTCTCATTTTGCAGACATTTGGTGCAGTGCGGGAAGGCACAGCATTGTCTGCATGGGAGCAGCAGCACAACATGGATCAAAGAACACCACAGCGTGACACTTTCCATAGGAAGTTATCTCCGGTCAGAATTATTCTTGAGACAAAAATACACCTCACTGGATGGTGCAACTAAATTATGAATGATAGGGAGAATAAAAGAAAATAAAAAAGGTCCCTCTCCCAGCCTGCTGTCCGTCTGCTCTGCAGGTCAGCAGCACATGCTGAAAACACTGCGAGTTCGTGGTGGTTTGGCGGCAAGTGGAGTACAGCAACTTTGCTGAAGTCGAGCGTAAGATAAACAAGGGCATGTGAGAAGAAAATTAGCTTCAATATTATTTCATTCCATGTAAACAAAACAGTAAAAAGGCCTGAGGATATTTTTCACTGTTTTATGGTGAAAATAGAGTGAGGGAACAGGTTCTGGGAATTGTCAGTGCTAAACCTTATCATTTATGTACGTGAAGCTTGGATAGTGGATGTTAGTAGGTCTTTCAAGGTTAATGTAACTGATCTTATTTTGTTTATTGAAAAAATGATTATTTCCGGAGGGATTAGTTATAATCCAGAAGTTAACACGGCATTTCATCTTTGATGGTGTTTGTCCAAATCTTTTACACAACCTTTCAGGCAAACAGCCCTGCTAGCTCTGCACTTTTTATTGAGGGATTTGTTGCAGATCAGACTATTGTTGTGTATCTTCACATAAGAGCTAAAGGGGAATATTCTGATGGAGCACTTTCTCCTTTGAAAATGCAGTTCATTGAAAATGATATATTTCGCTGAGCTGTTGCCAAGATGTATGACCCTTCCTGGTTTCTTTGCCAGCTGGCATGCTGAGAGTCCTGGGTTTCTACATCCACCTTCCTTGGAATCCTGGCTTGCATGTATCCTTTTGAATATCTGTAGCAGGTGGTAAAGGGCAAATTCTGCAAGCCTTGTGCTGAAAAGTCCCTCCGTGGGACTTTGTGCATGCACAAACATGGCTTGGCATGTGTAAGGAACGTGAAATGGCGGCTGGGAGGAAAGGAAGCTGTGTGGTATCTGAATATGCATCTTCTCTAGGAGCTCCTATTGTACCAGCACCCCACTTACTTGTCTAGAGCTCAGCTGGAATGTGCTGCAAGACAGAGTCACCTTTGGCTCTATGCACAGGGACAAGGAAAATATTTTTAAAGCAAAGTGTCTTTCCAACCCTAATCAGCCAAAGCATTTTTAAGCCTCACTGATCCCGCTTGCACAACTTTTTAAACTTAATTGGCACTATGAAGGTTGTAAGGACGAGAGGGATACACAATAGTGCAAGTGTGGATATAGAAATATCTTAAAAATATTTAGAAGCACACCAGTTTGCCTTTGAATGAGATGTGTTAGTGAAAGAATATGGCCTGCAAAATGCAAAACCTTTGCTTTCTGATCAGGTTCTGCCAGAGGAACCACAAACACTAGAGAAGCTCAGGAAGTTACAGCATCACTTTCTGTTAGGCTGGTGCTCTTTCACCTTTGCAGAAGTTCATGCTTTCTGATGTTGCAATAAAATACAGTTCGCTTTCCACAAAAGCAAATTACTGCTTTATTTTGTTACTGCAATAACACCTTGGAGAGATAGTGAGTAGGTCTGGGGTTTTGAGTGTTGAGGCCTGGGAAAGGTATCTGCTCCAGATGGATTTGATGCATGTACATCTCGGTACAAGAGCAGAGCTGGAGTGTGGGCCCAAGGTGTCAGGGTGTGCTCAGCACCCAGGTCTTGGCTACAACATGCATGGGCACTCTTGGCAAATAATTTGCCACGGGTGGCATGTCCTGAGAGGCTGCTAAGGTGTGTTCTAGATATTTAGAATTTTCAGACCCTCCTATTCATGCAGAGATAATCACTGTCTCCTCAGTAACAGGTTTTGCCTCTGCCAGCTGGTAAATTAACACTCCTCTGAATACTTCTATCTCTGCATCTGCCTTGTTGTGCAGCTCTCCTCCAAGCTACCAGCGGCATCCTCTGCCCATCTCTGAAGAAGGTTCAGCTGGCAAACATACGCTTTTCCTCACCCTTATGGGGGTTGCTGCCTTTCTGCTGCCCCCCTTCACATCTCAGACACCTCCCCGCAGAGGGTGAGCTGGGAGAACAGCTTGGGCATGGCTGGGGCTCCTCTGCTGCAATACGGACCAGGCAAGAATCCATAAAAAGCAGAGCAATACATGGGGGCTGTGCAGGGGAGGTGAGGCGGCAGAGCAAAGTGTTGCTGGTTCAGTGCCCATGGAGAAGCGAGGCCCTTGGATGAGTTTGTTACAGAAGCACCTTAATCCTTCAGAGGGGGTGGGATGTGCTGCTGTGCTCGGTCCCCGTATCTTTCCCATTCCTCCCCGTGTAAGGTGCCTGCTGAAATCCTTGATGCAGGCAGGACCCGACTGCCTCCGCTGGGGCTGCTGAGGGCTGACTTTAGATTGCAGTCTTGGATTTAATCACTGTTTTGACAGGCTGCAAAAAAAATATTATTATTGGCACCAGGAACAGAAGGAACGTGAGCAGCCCCAAATAAAACGAACCCAAGAAACAGCGCTTGTCTAGCTGGGGGCTTTTCTCTCTGCTGAATTTCAGTGTCTGCCAGCAAATGGCAGAGGTTGTAAGACCTTCTCGGAAATTGGTGGCAGGCATAATTTCTAACAGAAAGTATTAGAAAAACTCAAGAAATGGGTTCTGGGGAAAGGTGAGAGCTCTGAGGTGGTTTGCTTTCAAATACAGTTCCCATAAATAATAGCTTGCAGGCTATAGGTGCGGTAATGATTTCAGTGTTCCTGTCAAAGACTAAATGAGCTGAGACCCTGTAAGCTTCACTCCCCAGACTTGCATATCTAATATTTTGTAAGATGTGAAGTTTTCCTCGGATCTTTCTATTTACTTGTGCACGTAAATAATAAATTATATTGAACCTGTTGTTTCTGTCAAGACGCAGTCCTTGCGGGGAAGATCTCTGCGTGTGTATGAGGATGTGCTGAAGGAAAGGGAAGCATTCCCAACCAGTGCTAGCTTGCTGTTTCTTATTTTCTTCACAGAAATGTAATATTTTTATGCTCATATTTCTCTTGACTATTCTGGGGTATCTACCTAAACAAATCTGTATGTCTGTAATGCAGAGAAGTGTGGCAGCTATACTCACTTCTGTGTGCAGTGTTATGTTATACAAGATATTCCATAATTAGCTTCCTTCTGCTGTAGTTTTTCCTTGCAGTTTTCTGTCATCCAACTTGCATGAAAGTCTCCTAACATTACTGTAAGTTAACAGATTTTTTTATAGCAGTGGTACAAAATCAGATCCGTAATTGTGCCTGTAGATCCTTTTCTACGATGTATTGATTTTTATTACCTGACATTGAATTAATATGTGGGGGAAATGGTATTACAGATTACTTTTATTGCCGCATGTGAATATGTAGTATGTCATTGTAGTGTGTTTCACCTTTCTTAGCAAGCTTATGGGCTGTTTTGTTCAGACATATATTCTCCATCACTTGCCTGATATGCATAAATGTGGGTGATTTTCAAAGTGTGGCATTTTAAAATGAACATGTTTTAACATCTTGCTGTCAGTTCTCCAAAAGAAGGTGATTCTATGAAAATGGAAGAAAACAGCCAAATGTTTAAAAATTCTTCCTGTGAGATGATTAATCTTTCTCAGATAGTACATGCTTGAATTGCTATTGATTTTATGGTAAAAAAACCCACAGTTTTATTAGTTTTAATTTTATTTGGCCTTTGGTCTCAGATCCCTCAATACCATAACTAGTTACACAAACAATTTATGGCCTTATAATAAATAGTCTTCACAATTTAATTAAAAATTCAAGAAGCATAACAATTTATCAAGCCCAATGAGTAAAGATCCTGCCATTTTTATGTCATAAATCAGAATATAGACTGTCATTTTAATCTTCTCTCTTTTCAGCTGATGCACCCATGGCATAACATTGTGTTGGTAAGAGCTCTTGAGCAATTTCTAAAATGCTTCAAAGTTACTCCAATAGCTGCCGTAAGCCCAGGTTGTATTTGTATTTCTTATTGCCCTCAGCAGTGCGTTATCCCTGCTCTTTGCTGGTGCCTTCCTAGGCTGAACCGTGTGTGGCAGCAGGTAATGATGAGTGTGGGGATGTGTGGCTACAGGTCTCTAAATAAACATCTTTTGAATGCCTGTCGGCTCTTGCCACAAGACAGTGACATTTTCTGGGTGCAAATATGTTGTTTAGTTACACAGAAAGCCACCAATGCCTATTGGCATATTGACATTTCACTGCTGTAAAACTCTTAATTTAATGGGTTCTATCATTTCTTGCGGACAAATTGATGGGTTCATTCTCCTGTTTTCCGCGGAAAGGTCAGTCATGTCTGCCTCACTGGGCAAGGCTGGCGTGTGGCGAGGAGGAGTGCTGGCTCTCGTCTCCTTCTACCACTGCTCATTAGGATGCTGTTTATTACGCAGGGTTATAAAATTGTCTTCTGCTTCAGGCCTTGGCTGGGCAGGCTGGCCCTTTCTGCAGAAATCACATATTAAAATGCATCGGTCCTTTCCAAAAGGACCCGCAGAGCTCTGCAGGACCACTGGAAACAGGTGATTGAAAACGGTGGCTGCCATGGGAGGCTGCTAGCTGGGACAAAGAGGATGCTGCAGCCTCTTCATGGGAAGAACAATGTCACCTCGGCTGCAGGTGATGTCCTTGCACCATTTCAGCTGTGATGACCAAGCTGGGTTCCTTCCATGGCACTGATGGTGCCAAGTGGCTCCTGGCATCATGGCTTTGCTGGGGTGTGTGGCTGTTTTGGCGTCACAAAATTTGAGTTCTATTGCTCTCTGAATAAGGTTCCATTTAAATTTCTCATGATGGCTCTGTGAAAAGATGTTTGAAGAATAACTTGCTGCATGGCTAGGTTTCTTTTGACTTAAACTTCTGTGCTGCACCTGAGTATATGGTTTCTTCCCAGCTGCAACTTGCCTGAGTAGATACCTGAGTGAGTCTGCACTGACCTGTCCTGTTCAAATTTATCATTTGAAAGATTTAAAACTGAAAATAGGAATGTGATTTCTAAGGTTGGTTACTTCATGCTGGGCAGATAACAGCACACGTGCACACTTGTGTGTGGGCTCTGCGGGAGTCACTGGTGTTTGGGTACTTACCAGTGATTACCTGGATCTAGCTCAGAGGGCTGTGGTTTATAATAGGAGCTCTAAGAAGTTTTCCAGATACTTCCTTAACTGCCAGAAAGTACTCCCCCATCCTCACAGCACAGGGCTTTAGCTCTGGGAGAAAACTCTGTATTTTCTAGATAGATGAAGGTTTAAGTGTAGGGCAGCTGTAACTGCCTCAGTAATAACGGGACTGGGAGATTTTTCATCACCATTCTCCATCCTGGTGAGGTGCATTGTGGCTCTCACCCTTCACTGGGATTTCACCGTCATTAATGAAAGAAAAATTTTGAGGGCTTGAAGTCTTCTCGGTTCATTTCTGCAGTACTATGTAATTTTATATAAATGCATTCATACATTTCCAGAAGTTTATTCCTTATATAAGAGCATTCATTAAGGTCTTTTCAACAAATAATTTAAAAGCATTATAGCACAAGTTTTGAACAGAATAGCAAAAAATTACTGTATGACTTTATCAAAGTGGAGTTAAGCCTATTGTTTCCTTGTACCTCCATAAGAATACAAAGAAGTCTTGAGTTCACGTAGCTAAAAATCTAAGCTAGTCATTTCTGTTATCAACTCATTGATCCTCTAATTTGATCAAATTTTAGGCACTGTAAAGAGCAAAATACATGTGGACGTGTCCTTTACACTGAGCTAATAGACCCATCAGGAGTGCTGCGTTCGTCACCAAATTAGTGGACTCAGAAAAAGTTGCTGCTCCTGAAGTACTGCTCATCATTAAGTCTACACAATTAATACACTGCACACGCCTTTCAGGTTTATCTTTCACTAGTGTATAATAGTGGCCTACTTACAAGAGTTTTATCCTATAATTTGTTTATTGGTAATGAAATAAAAAGAAAAAATCAAATGTGGGTATTGAACCCATGATACCTACCTACAGTTATTACAGATGTGTCCTGTTTGAATCAGTGTATTAATGTAAGGGTAATAATATACTATCAGTAAGGAATGAGTATCTTTTAATAGGTTTTTATTCAGTAGACAGTATATCCAATTGTTTGGACACTACTGAGTACAAAGGGCAGGAAAATTTGTCTTTGATCCTTCATCTTTCTTCCTTTTGTGACAGCAGAGCACTTGTGTAGATGTTGTGAGTGTATCAGGTAAGCGAACAGCTGGAATCACCTTGAAGCAAAGTAGGATTTACAAGGTGTGGAGTTGGTGTTCAAGCTTCAGATAAAGTAACAAAAGAATCCTACAATGTGCAGTGCGTAAAGTGGAGTAGTGGTTTTGATTCTGAGCAGTGGATCCACCTTGTACCACCTCATTTCAAAGTCTCCTGAATTCACAGTTTGATTATTAAGGATCTTGATAAAAGGAAACTGAAACTGTTATTTTCACTGACTATTGTTCAGTTTCGATTGTTAAATACATAATTTCTTGTAACAGAATGAAATCAAAGCTTCTAAATGTTCTGTGCTATGAACTTTTAAAACAAAAGTTTTTTCATGTGACTGTAAGATTTAAAAATATTTGTAGTTGTTTATTGAAGAAGTGCCTTTTTGTCTTAGAACAGAAGTCTACCACAATTCATATCAAAACACTTGGACCTTCCATCCTCCTTGAAACAAACTCTTTTGAAAATCCCAACATGAACAGTGTGTGACTGAAGTTGGGGCACTTCCCTGCCCATTTCAATGAAAACAGCAATTTAAACCCCAGAACATCACTGAAAACCCTCTGGATAATTTTCTGCTGACATCGCTGAGACCCCTCCACCAGCTGGGGCTTTGTGGAAGGGACCTGCTGTGCTTGGGGTGCTGTTGGCATCATGAAGGTGGTAAGAGTAGGGTTGAGTCCTTAAAATATCCTTTGAAGGAGATCTGTCGAGCCCCGGATGCCCTGCTGTGCTGCTGATCCCCGTTGCGCCCTTTTTCATCACCTATTGCAAAAGTGAGCCTCCTTCCCTCTCTCCATACACTCCCCAGGCTTCTCTGTTGATGTCTCCATAATTGTCAGAAAGTTATCAGAAAAAAAAGAAAAAACAAAAAGAAAAAAAGCTGACCCCAACACCCAGCTGTGAGCTATGGGCAGATGTTGCTTCTGCATCAGAATAATGGGGTGCGTTCAGGGGACAGCCTCAGGCACAGGACAGTGAGCATCCTCGTAGCTGTGGGATGCTGCCCTGGTCTTAAAGTGTAGCCGAGAGTGCTGCCTCTCCCCAGCACAGTAAACACAAGTTTTTGCCTGTTTTCCCTTTACTGTCTGCTCTTGCCGTTTGTCTGAAAATGGAATTTCAGTGCTCTAGCTACTTTTCAGTCTGCTGAATACATGTACTTGTATAGGAATTGGTGGGGGACTGTATAGCACCTCTAAGAAAAATATCCAGCGTAACCTGTTGTTTTGTTGCACATGATGTGTTATGCACATACCAATGTGATTTTAGGCTTCCCTCGATTTTACGCTGGGAGAGAAATAAACTGCATCCAGACAGGAACCTGAAACGCCGTCTGAGTTAATTGCATGGACTGGGCCAGGCCAAAGAAAGCCTTGCAACCAATTCACTGGTCCTCCTGGTAATGACATGACGAATTGTAAATTGTGTGTGAGAGGGTAAGAGAGATGCTGTCTAGTACCCTGCTAGCCTGATTACTGGAAAAAAAACGTAAGTAAAGCACTAAACGTGTGGGGAATTTAAATTCAGTTGAAGTGAGGCTGAGTAGGTGTTTGTTCAGCAGATTGTTTAGATTTCAATCATGGTTAAATCTTTTAGTTAGATAATTATTCTACCACCTGATAATTTGAATTGTGTTGAAGAACAATGCACTAAAACATCTTCATTGAGAAGCAGAAAACAAGATGATTTTGGATCCTTTTTGTTCATTTCTTGTACATCATCGTGTCAGTTCTGATGTTTTCTAATTAATCTAATTGCACTACATGCATTTTTCCCTACAGTCACAGACTCCGAATACACATTTACTGTGGCTCAGGAAGCTGGGACTCACCACCAAAGTTCGAAGCCTCTGTGAAATTTGTCTTGGGTAAGGAGATGTTGTTCCACTTCCAGCTGTGCTGTGGGAATTGGGGAAAATATGCTTGGGGAGGATATGCTTGTGTTTTCCATTTGTACAGTTTTAGTATTTGGGGTCCACGTTTCTCACAGGCATTGCTCTACTAAAAGCCAAGGTACTTGGTGGTTTCAAAGTCCTTGACTAGAAATCATTTTTTTAAAGTGAAAATGAATTTAAACTGTGCATTGCTGCTGTGTTGTCTTCATTTTATAGCATTGCAGTGTGCTAGGATGAAGAACATTACAAGTGTCATGGCTTTTGCATTGGTCCTTCTGTAGGACACGAGCCTTTGCAGGGGCCTCTTCAGTGCGTAGCAGCGAGCCTCAGCCATGCTGGGCTGGAGGTGCTTGGATGCTTGTGTTGACTGGAGGAATTACTGTTTCCACCCAGTTCCCTGCAGCGCCCTGGGCTGATGCTACAGTGAGGAAATCTGTGCACACTGCAGATCATGAGATGTACCAAGTTCTCCATGTTGCCAGGGAAACTTCCAGTTTTAGGCACATCCCTAAGTGTGCTTTTTGCTCAGTTTGCTCAGTCCCACCTCCCTCGTGGACTGCCAGTCTGGCTGCAGTTGGCAAGAACTGGGATCACTGCAAAATCTGAGAGGGAAGACTGACTTTAGACGCATTGGCAAAGAAGGAACATACAAAAGAAATTGGAAACAAATAAGGAAAAAAATTATGCATTTTGGGTTTTTCTTTGGTTTGGGTATTTATGCATTTTGGGATTTGCCGTGCAGCTGCCCAAAATTATGTGTTCCCAGGCAATGGATTGTGAGGGCTCCATGGCCTCTGTCAGTCCCCTAGGAGAGCTCATGAGAGAGGGTTGAACTGGTCCTGGTGATGCTGAGCACCCAGAGCAAAGGGCCAGCAGTCTGTGATGTGCTTCCACACGTGGCACTGTCCTCTGTCTTCATGCTGGGACTCAGCTTTGGGCAGAGCTTTAGGGCCTGAGTGCACAGGGCTGTTAGAGGGCACCCAGCCTGCAGCACAGCCAGCTTTGGGAAATGAGAAGAATAAGCTTCACATTGAACTGGGAACCGGCTCCTGCTGCCAGTGAAGCCAAGGGCAAAGCGCTGACTGATTTCAGCAGTAGGGAGACTGAACCAAAATTTGCTGCTGTTACGTCTCATTTGCATGGAAATTAGTTACCTATACCTCCAGGTTCACTTGCCTTTTTGGAGATGGGCATTAAGTCTGGCCCCTGCTGATATCTAATTCTCTTTTGGACTGCTTTCCAAAGGCTCTGTGGCAAGACCCATTTCATGTGGGTTTTTTCTCATCTTTGCAAAAAGTGTCAGTTGGTGACAGTCGTGCATTTCTCCCTGCTCTGTTATTCAACCTATATGGAAACTTGCTAAGAACACGGTAGTGAGATGGAAAAATCTGCTTGGGCTGGTAGTACATCTGCCAGATCTGAAACTTGTAAATGGTTGCCTGAATACGGTCCAAAACGGGGTTTCCAATGGAAATGTTCTGTCTGAACCTGTGACCCCGAGAAACCTTGTACAACTCTGGATTTGGTCCTGCGTTGAGCAGGAGTTGGAATAGAGAACTCCAGAAGTACTTTACAGCCTAAGTTGTTATTCTAATCTAAATTATAATACTGAAAATCTGAATTACTAATAATGGTAAGACATATATGAGCTCTGAGTGAATGTAGTTGAAATATATCCTGTGACATCCACATTCTTTGTATCCTCAGCAAAGCAAGATGATGAAAGTTTCTGTGCACTTTGTGTAGACAAATATATAGCACTTGTCTAAATGGAGATCTAAAAACCCAGTTTCTGGTTATTCTAAATGCAGCCTACAGTGTTTGGGGGTTTTTTTCAGTTCACTAAATAAAGAGAGAATTAAAAAAAAGGCCATATGACAAATCATGAACTTGGTAATGAAGGTAGGACTGCAAATTGCCCACGGCTGTGTGAGCTCATTTCAAGCTGTCGGCAGCTGTGATTCTGCAGTGGAACTTTTTGCCATCCTGGCAAGTAAAATGTAAAGTCTGGTGCGTGTCTTTAAGATAAAAGGGAAACCCTCTCCTTAGATAAGCAGCTCATTTTCCATGTTAGCCTTTCTACTGGGGGACAGCCAGTTAAATGTGCAAGTCAGTGCCTTGCACTGGGGAAAAGTGATGCCAACTATTTCTGCAGCTTTATGGGCTGATAGGGAGTGATAGGTGAGCTGGGGGGTGACAGGGCAGTAATGGGGCTGAGATGGCTTCACTGTGCACAGCACCTCTGAAAGCAACCCAAAGTTAGGGAATATTTAATGTCTTGTTTGTACCCCATCTAAAAATATATTCTTTTCCCTGTTATCTCTGCTTCCCTCTCTCATCTATTGCTTAACTAGCTTCACAGATGTAATAGTTAACATTTACCGTGAAGAATCAAATGAAGTTTGCGTGAAAGATGATGAAAATGAAGTATCCTGTAGCTTGCATTTGGGTTGACAGTCTGTTTTCAGGCTCTCTGCTGTCAAGATCATTTAACAGGTGGCAGGTTCCTCCTCACTCTTTTTCTTTATTTGGCAATGGAAGGGGAATATGAAGGCAGATGAGAACAACAAAAATCAAGTCAGATTAATGAGACGAAAGCTTTTCAAGAAGAGATGGCACTGTTTGTTCATGCTCATGTAGTAAACACTAGAAAATACACACAGAGCTTAAAGAAAGCTAGATGAGAGTAGTAAAAAAAGCTAGAGAAGCAGCTCTGATGTTTTCGTTTATAGAGGAAAATAGCTGGGGTGGTAAGGGTGAGTGTTCCCTGAGTTGCTGTTGGACAAGGACTGTGGCAGAGGTTGGTGTTTAGCCCTGCTGGCAAGGGAGTGCTGGAGAAAAGAAGAACCCACAGGGTGAAAGACACACATCAAAAATTCAGAAGAAAACGGCAAGCAAAGGTTGGGATGAAATAGCTGGGTTTTTTCATGGCAAAAGTTGGCAGCCAGGACCTCCAGGTCCTGCCCTAGGTACCATGCTGCTCAGCACCTGTTTTAATGATCGGGATAGGGAATAACAGAACCATTGTGTAAACAACACAAAGATTTAGGAAGAACTCTGGGATATTCAAAGAGACTTTTAAAATGACTAAAAAAAATGGGCAATATGAGGGAAGCCCTCTTAAACCTATTCTGGATTACCCTCAGCATTGTTTTGCACTGAATGCGCTTCTTTTTTCCCCCTCTTTGTGGCTATTAATAGGTTTTTTTCTGTTTCAAGATTTTAAAAATGTTTATCAATTTCTTCCCTAAGCACAGAAAGTCAGAGCGCTGAATTTTAGCTATTAAGCTAAAGCAGCCTAAATAGATGGTCGCTGCTACATCAGGCAGCAAGCGTGCACCCATCCATGCGGCCCTAGGAGGGGAAAATTACTTCTGTTTCATATGACTGAGTTGATTAAAATATTTAGTAGTTTTTTCGTTCACCGTTTATCATGAATATTTGCATTCTATTCTAGGTAAGAAGACAGCACAGATTTCTTTTTGGCACAAAGTGTAATAACGACCCCATTCTTCTGCAAGTGTATTCAATGTGCAACACGTGCTGTGCTTGTGGCCAGAAGTTCGCGCAGATGTTCATGCCTGTCCACTGTTTCGTTCAGTCTCTACCCTGGAACATGCCTACATCTCTTCACTGCCAAAATATTGATTTTTTGGCTCACGTGGACTTGGTGTACTGCATGTTACTGTCTCTGCAGGACAGCACAGGAGAAGACAGGAGTTTGCCAAGAGCCCTTCTGTGGGCCACACCGTGGTTAGCCCAAACTGTAATTGCACTGGAGAAATCTTGCATTTGTTTTGGTAGATAGGTTGTTTTGGTTGAGTGGTCGAAGCCAAATGCCTGACTCTTCATGTGTGCCAGGGAAAGGAGGGTCACAGGCTGAAGACCAGAGTGGGGATAAGCACCCTGAGGCTGCTACAAGCCCAAAGGCTGAAAGAAACTGGGAGGAGGTGTGTGGGAGGATGCAGTTGTCATTGGGGTCAGGAGCATCCATCTATGGGGTTTAGTAAGGCTTCACCCCACACCTTCAGTAAGCCACCGGATCCTAAATTTGCCAGGGAGGTGTCTGTAGCCACCCCCCGCGTGTATGGCTTCACTAGACCTGAGTGTCCCTGGACAAAAGCTGTTTTCCGTATGCCTGTCTTGCTCCCACTGATAGCTGAAATTTATTTGGGAATTATTAGCAAGTCCCTCAAGAAGACACCATCACGATTGCCTGCAAGGAAGGTGCAGGAGAGCCATTTCTGGCTTCAATTGTGATTAAATTTACCTGGTCAAAAATTCCTTGGAAACACTATTCCCTTTTCATCTGGGCAGATGAACAGCTTAACTGCCTTAATCCTACAGATTCATAACACCCACATGATCACAGTATTAAAACAGCATAAAGTGTTCTATAATTCAGTATCACCTCATTACAGTTAAGAGAAATGTAATACCAACAGTGACAAATGCAGAATAACTCCAGTTGCTGGTGGTACAAATTGGATTCGGCTGAAGCTTCACGCACACTCAAAAAAGATGAAGAGAATCAAAAGGCTGTTTAACATACTTAGGTGTTTGGGAGTAGTTATAAGGTAGATGGCATTTCATGCTCATTAATCAAGGGTTAGGGCAGAAACTGAGCTGTTCAACATTGATTAAAACTGTCCTTGCTACTCTAACTAAAATGCATCTTCATTGCAAAGCCTTCCTTAAAAAGATCATGTGTTCCAGATTGTATTAACAGTGAGTCATGTTTGGGTTTTGCTGGGTAATATTTAAGTTCTCAGAACTGCAAGAAGGGCAGCTTTTAGCTGATACAAGCTGCAAGATGAAATACACAGCGTGAAAACTCATCTCCTGGATCGACCCATCCGAGGTCAGTTCTCCCCATGGGCAGGAGGAGGGAAGACCGGGAGTGGAGGAGCCGTGCCGGAGACGGGAGCGGGAGAGCCTTCCAGGGTCTGCAGAGCCAGGCCCCCTCCTGCGCCCGGCAGAGCTGGGAATTCAGCTTTGTCTGGGCTGAGAAATTAGGCCACTGTAGCAAAACACAAACACAGATTCAAAGCTGTTTTAGTGAGCAAAATAAGCTCAATTGGCAAACGCAATTCATGCTGGCGCTACGCATCTCTGTTGTGTATTTTGCCAGCAGAGAAGTGTGGCAGATAGAAGCAAGTGTATTTTTTAGAAATTCCACCACTAGTAGAGCTTGGCAGAGCCTGGCGCAAACTTGGCATGAGATGCCAGTTCCCTTGACCCCTGGAGTGCTAAGGGAAGGATTGAAGCAAACACCAGATCTTCCCTGGACTCACTGATAAGCTTAATGAGGGCACTAAGCAGAGGCAAAGCCCCTCTCCATCTCCCTGCCAAAGCGCTCCTTGCTCCCAGAGACATCTGGGAGAGGAAACGCTATGCGAACTCCAATTCTCCAGTGTGGCTAGAAGCAGGGGCCTGGGGATGTGGGGCAGATCTCCGCAACCAAAATATGCCAGAACAGGGTTCAGAGCCTGGTGGTCACTGCAGACTGGGCAAGGCCTGTGGCTGCATCGGGTTCACAAACCCCCAGGTGACCAGTGTTGTTTCTGGGCGGATCCAGGTGCGGTCAGATCCCCAGAGCCATGCATTTCAAGGGACAAGAAAGGGTCTTAAATTTTTTTTTTTCCTGGCTTTTCTGCTGAGTGCAATCTCCACATCCCTTTGGAAAGGGAAATTGCAAACTGGTTTTCATTGTTGGGCTTTGTGAGTCGGGCATTTTGTCTGCTCTATGGTACATCGTGCTCCATTTCTCAGAGCTATTAGTCTTGTGGATGTTTGAGACTCAGTGATTTAAGCAGTTTTAGTGTTTTCCTGGGGCCTGATATATTTTTGCTGCAAAAGTATCATTACAAAACTTTATTAGAAGAAGCACTGCCATTGGCAGAGCTCTCTTCCAGCATAGCCCAGATCAGAGATGTATATGACGTGTTGAAGTTAATTTTCTCAGCTTGTTACACAGATTTTTAGAAGTCAGGATTTTGGACAGGGGAAGGAAGGTTCTGTCCTCTTTTACCTGCTGTAATTAATTATAGCCAGAAACTGTGAAGTGATGAAGGGATAGAAACGAACCCAAGGAAGGAACAGGATGGGGCTGCTGCATGTCAGTGTTCTTCCAGAACTCCTCTCCGTTCTCCCTTCATCTTCTGTCCTTTAGGACTTTCTGTCATGAAAGTGGAAAATAAGGAAAGCAAAGGAAAATGGCACTAGGTTACTTAATTAGCGAGTGTCTGCAAGTGCAAGAAGGGTCTGTCTGGTCCCCAGGGCCATGCCCTTGGGGCATTAATGACTATTCTGCAGGGGCAATTTTTCTTTCCTGTCCTGTTCATTCCCAGGTGGAAGTGTTGATTAAAAATCTCTTGGTGTTTTTTCTAGAAGAAAATAGCTGCAGTGGCTTGATTAATGTCTCTCTAAAAGCTGCAGCGCAGGCTCCAGCACTGCAGGTAGTGGCTGTTGTGGCTGTTTGTTCGGGGGATCGCAGGACCCCCATGGACGAGCTTGCTGGGCTTCATGCTACTGTTAGCATTGCTTCTCTCCTCAGTGCTGCATGGCACAGTCCCTTCTTGTGTAGTTAGTACTACACCGAGCTCTTTCTGCAGTTTTTATTTTCTCTGTACATTTCCATGTCTTTCAACACCTGTGTAAGTATTTTTACAAGGGCATGTAGTGGTGGGACAAGGGGTAATGGCTTTAAACGAAGAGAGAGCAGATTTAGATTAGATATAAGGAACAAATTCTTTACTATGAGGGTGGTGAGGCACTGGCACAGGTTGCCCAGAGAAGCTGTGGCTGCTCCCTCCCTGGCAGTGTTCAAGGCCGGGTTGGATGTGGCTTTGAGCAGCCTGGGCTGGTGGAAGGTGTCTCTGCCCATGGCAGGGAGGGTGGAACTAGAGTATCTATAAGTACCCTTAAAACCCAAACCGTTCTATGATTCATTAAAAATAAAGTGAAAGACTAAGTAAAATGGATAACCACATGTGTATATTCCCCCTTAATCCCCCAATAATTTTATCATCTAAAGTCCTGTTTATATGCTGCATCCAGACCTTTTCCACCAGCAAGCTGCTCTGCTGGACTCTCAGCCAGCAGCACATGGCAAATGAATGAGAGGGGTGTGAAACAGGGAAGAGCGTGTTTGTCTCAAAGCAGGAAAGAAACTGCTACTAGAGCAGAAATGGTGCCATATTACCCTGTGCAATTCTCTTTCCTGAGAGAAGTGCTTCGGAGGAAGCCTGGGGGGCTTTGCAACCCCGACCTTGCAATCTGAGCAATCAGCATGATTGAAAATGGTCCATAGTGCATGGGGTAAAACTCTCTGACCTGATGCACTGCTGTGAAGATTTTGCTTCCTTGCTGAGGAAAGAAAACCAGGAAAGAAACGACAATGAAAGAAAGGCAGAAAAGAAAGGCAAATAATCTGCTTTCTTTCTGAAAGGGGAAGGACCCGTGGGATGTTCGGTGGGGTTTGTTGAATGAGATGCCTCCTCCACGTCTCAGGGTAGCTCACCTGCCCTGCGAGCACGGCTGCGGTCCTGGGGAGATCACAAGCCATGGGATACTGCGTGCTGCTGCAGCCTTTGCTGTTCCCACCCCTCCCGGGAGGCAGAAGTTTCTTTTCCCAGTTTTCTTTGTGCCACTGCCGAGAGCATCATTTGCCCAGGCAGAAATTGTTCTTACGAGAATTATGTTCCTTTTCTAAAATTGCCTCCACCGCTGATTGCTGAAAAAGAAATCGAATGGCTGCCATGCCAGCTCTTAAATGAGTGCTGCTCAGAGAGCAACTCAAGAGCTCTCCAGAGAAGTAGCAAATAAAAAGTCTCTTTTGTTTCTAATCTGCTCTAAAGGAGGGCGGTGAGCCAGCAGGCATGGCGAGAGCCGTGTCCCTCGGTACGGTGCCGAGGGCCGGGCAGGCTGGCTGTGCTGCATGGCTCACTCAGATCGAGACCTTGGTTGTTCATTCTCCTTCTGTGCCTTGGCTTTCCTTTTGATTTTAAAATTATGTTTGGAGCCAGAGCGGCAAATTGGAGGCCAGCTGTGTGCAGATACCGTGGGGAGAGACCTGGACCAGAGTAACGCCTGCGAGCTGGGATGTGTCTTGTGGAGCTGAAGCCTGCAGAGGAGGGGGAAAGCTAAGTGCCTTGGGGTGGGAATACAGTTAGTCTTTCGTGCCTTTGCCTACCAGAGGGATGCTGGGGATTGAGAGCTACTGAAAAGCAGAGAAGTTTTCTGGCAGAGGGATGCGAGCCTCCTGGCTACACCCTGCTGCGATGAGGATTTGGCACCCAAACAAAGTATTTCTGTGCTGAGGCGCTCTCTCCCAAAGGTCTATATAATGGGAGAAAAATAAAGAGAAGGAGAAGAAAAACAGCCAGGAGAAATCCCTTAGAAAGAGCAGCTCCTGGTTAACCCTGCGCTGCAAGCTTTGAAAATCAATGTTGACAATTGCAAGGTGCTGCACAAGAGGAAGAATAAAATGAGTTGCAGGCAAAGAGCTCCAGATTATTTGAAAGCAGCTGAGCCATGCTGGCGGCAGCTGGGCAAAAAAGCTGGGTGAAAAAGTGCAGAAGTAGAAATGTCACAGTGTGAGTAACAGGACATGTGACAGCCCTCAAAATGTTACAGTGACAGTGTTAAATATCATGCCCGGAGCTCAGGGATGCCTCGGGAGAGGTTCCTGCTCCCATCTTTTGGCGAACAACCTTAAAGCAAACAGCTATGTCTTTTAGGTGGAGATTTCTGGCTTGACACTATGTAACTCTACACTTTCCCCAATTTTCTCCTGCTCTGAGCTTTCCCAGCCTGATCACCCCCGCACTGGTGCAGGGACACTGGCTCGTGGGGTGGCTTGATGCGAGGGGCAGGGAGCTGCAGGTGCCTGGGTCTGAGCAACTGGAGCAGGGCTGAAGCTCTGAAGGGCTCAGACTCAAATACCACTAGTGGCCAAGATAATGCCTTTGTGGCTCATCATCCTCAAATTTCTCTCTTACCCAAAGCTGCTTTTTGAAGTCTCTCTTCTATTAAGATCTCAGCTCTATCTTCTACTCTGAGCACTGTGCTGGAGAGGAGGCATCCCTGATCTCTGAGGTCGCTCCCCTGGGTTTGGAGAGCTCTGAAGTTATTGTCAGGCTGCAGAAAAGCTGGTCTGGCACCTATTAGTTTGGCTTCAGTGGGAATGTTGGCAGCAAAGGCTCCGAAGATCTCATTTGTCTGCAGTGACTCATTTGAATATTTCTTTTCCACGTGCACACAGATTGAAATATCATTTTTTGGTAAAGGGGTGAAATCTGCAAATTGAATTTTTCACTTTGGATCCATCAGATGTAGGAAATGGAAGCAAAAATTAATTTAAAAAAACCCAAGAATAAAATGGGTGTTTGCAAACCCAATGCTTATTAAACATTATTTTCTATTCTCAAGAAACAGCATGCTGGCTTTATTATCATCTAAACAGACTACGTTGTCTATATGGCTAAATAATGCCAACTGTACCCCCATTGCTCATCTCCCAACAGTTTTTAATTTCTGCTGAGAAGGACTTGTTTGCTATGCAGGACTAGGAATTCAGAGAACACTGATTTTTCAGCAGAATATTACAAAGTGTTGAAGACTGAGTGGGTGCCACCAGTCTAAGGCTGATGTTATTTATATCCTCTGTGTCTGGTACAAGCGATAAATCTGTAAAGACAGTGAGGATCATATCCTGCAGCCCATACTGGTAAGGGCATCCCTTACACATAAATTGAAAACTAATGTTTATTTCTCTTTAATTAAATACTCCAATAGCCAAAGACTGTGTTAAAATATTTTAAAAGAAGTAATGTAATCAATATATCAACTGTGCCATTACAAAAATATTTCATATTCAATACGTGCCAGTTTTCCTCTCTTTGCTGAATTATGAGTTCTATGAAATGGATGAGGGGAACACTGTAGGTTGAGATTATCTGTAAATGCGAAAGCAGTATTTTTTTTCTTGACTCTCATGAGTGCATTTCAACAAGCTGTTGTCTTGATAATGCCCAGGATATTAATTTGATTCAATTTTTTGATACACATCATTTCTCCTAAACTCTTCCTCTGCTTCTCGGATATCTTTGTGTGTGTGTGTATATGTATAAAAATATTATCAAAATAGGGTAACTGTTGGAAGCAGTGGATTTTGTGCTCCTCTCAGGCTTAGTCTTCATGTTGATAATGTATTTGTTTGTTTGTTCTGTTTCTGTTGGATCATTCATGCTCAGGCTAGAAGCCAATGGGAGCACTGGTGAGGGTGCTGTTGCAGGGAAAGGTTTCCTCTCGAATGAGCCCTGGGTGAGATGGGGGGATGCTGGCAGAGCCCGGAGGCTCCCTGCTCCCTGCCCACAGTGCTCACAGCGAGGACAGGCTCCCGCTCCCTCTCCTGCTCCTGCATGGCCGCTGATGTCCACTCAGGCAGAAGAGGTGTCACATCTCGAAGATGCCAGGTCCTTTCCCCAACGTGCCCAAAATGGAAAGGGAGGGAGGAGGAGCATGGAATTCACCAGGCGGAGGAGTTCAGAGAGTTTTCCTGCTTTGATTCCTGAGGGAACCAGGATAAAATTGGGTTTTAAAGCACTCAGGAAACAAATGCTTTATTTCTAGTAAAATACATATTCTGCAGTCACTCCAATCCCTTACTGGTACCTGGAGGAGCTAAGCCAGAAGCATAATGTGTCTGATTTAGTGTCCACATGTTCTCAGCAGGTGCTTGCTCCCCTCCTGTTACTGCCTTGCATGGTGTCGGTTGTATTGAGGTAATCAAGGTGAATTTTTGAAGCTGCTTGCTTTCCCCAGAAAAATATTCCTAATGACGTGATAGAAGAAGTCCTTTGTGGAGATAGTCTATCAGTTGGATTAGTTTACTTGTGCTTCTAATGCCAAGAATCTCAGACTGCTTAAAAATAATAAAAATGAAATGTCAAGCAAATAAAAGTTAATTAAACGCACAGTGAAGGAGGCTTAATTTTAGTCCAAAAAGAGCCGAGGATTTTGCAGAACATATCTACAAAGGTAGCAAAATCCCTGACTGCAAGGTGTAAAACATCCCCCACTCCCTGGCAAGAAATGAGGACGGCACCTGAAGAGCATCTATGCTCCAGACACTACTAGCTGTGGAGGTGATTATTTGCCAGGGGTTTGGGGAAATAAGAAGGGAGTCAACTAACACAAAGACTCAGTGAATTGTTGTATATGCTTAATATACTTGAAAATCGTTGCACAGAAAAAGCTCTGAGTTATTATAAGCCTAATGCAACATGAGATTTAAAGGTCAGCTCCTATTCCCGTTGAAGTCAATGGAGGTGTGTGTTTTGCAGGAAGTAAGTCTGAGCTCCAGACTCTTCCCAGTACACTTGTTCCAGCATTTTGGACATGCTGAGACAATGAGGAGAGCCAGAAGAGCAAGTGAGACAAGGTAGCAAATATTGCACCTGACTGGAGGCTGTGGCATGGACAGACACCTAAGGGAGTCTGCTGCGACAAGCATTTTCCTGACTTGGGCACGATGGTGAAGCTTTTCACAGGAGTGCTCATTTCCCTTGCTGACACTCTTAGTGAAGACAATAAAAGGGTAATAAAATGCTTCTCCTTTAGTGAAGACAATAAAAGGGTAATAAAATGCTTCTCCTTTACCATAACCAAATCAAGGATGCAGATGACATGTGTGTGCCCTGGGCCAGGCAGCAGCCTCTCTGGGGCCGCAGGGTGCTGGTGGGGAGCTGGGCTGCAGGCACCGTCCTTCTGCGTCTGTACCTGACCCTGCAGGAGCACAAATGGGACAGGGAGTGTTTCTTGTTAAGTAAGAATAAAGTACAAAAGCCCATAGAGCAAGGAATGCAAGACCAAGACAAAGCGATGCCAAAGCAAAATTACAACGGTGAGCGGGGCTCCGCTGATAGGCAGCATCCTGCCCCGGCCAGGACCCCCAGCCTGCTTACATGTCTCCAGCCAATGGTCTTATGCTTGAAGCTTCTCGCTCTATGGCCAAAATAAAGATGCAAGGACTTGTTCACAAGCACCCCCAAAACTATTCACTGTGAGGGTTGTATCTTCAGGCAGCACAAATGCCAGGAAGAGAGAGAGGGAGAAGAGGGGTTTATTTCCAATTTTATTTGTGTTAAAGGGCTGGATACTACATTTCCTGATTAATTTTAAAAAGACGTAAGTTAACAACAGAGGATATGAGACCCATTGCATTTAATCTTGGAGTCTACAAGGCTTTCCTCACCCTTGACCCATCACGGATGTTGTGCGTTAGGATTATGTGTGCTGTGGAATGCCGAATTTCTTAGTGGATGGGATAACATAATTTCAAATCCCAGGGAGTGAGAAGATGCCCAGAATGTCAGAGCTTCATAGTGATGGGCTTCTGTCAGGCTCTTTTCTTTAGCCTTCCTCTGTGTCCTGTTTTCTTTTTCTTAGCATCATCTAGGCACCATTTACACCAAGCGGTTGATATTTTGGTAAACCCTTCACATTTTATCTTTAACAATATAACAGCTTTGTTAATCACTGTCATAGATTAAATAAAATGCTCCCTCTCTGAACTGACCTAGTTTGGATGTTAAAATTATGCAGCCTAGATTAAAAAAAAAGATCTGGGGGGGAAAAAAAAGGCACTCTCATCCTATTTGTGTTATTTTACAATATGAAAGGAAGAGGAAATCAGCATCATCAGGAAAGCAGGCTTCATCTTGACAGGCAACTCTGTTTTGAAGTGTAATTATACGACCACACTAGCAGCACAGGAGACCCCTAAGGAAAATCAATTGTGACTGTGCTGCAATTGCAGGCAGTGTGGCCTCTGGAAGCACTCCTATCCAGTCAGTGACTCCGAAGTGTCACCTCTCACTCAGCTAGAAGTGGCGCAAGGGCTGGAATTAGAGGCAGACTGGGAAACTGTTTATCTAAAACCCAGGCTGGATGCTTCTGGGTTGCTTCTGCAGCTCCCAACCTGAGTGCAAGCTGTCAGCATCAAATGGTATAGATCTGCTGATGCTGTCAAAGGCATGGAGCCATGGGATGGGATGGAGTGGGTAGTTGCCTTTTCTCTGGAGAGGAAGTAGATACAATGCCTTGCCCCAACTACCAAAGTCCTATGGGCTCCTGCTGGATTGCACAGGACAACATGCAGAAGCAGCAGCAATGCGTGTGAAATGTCTTCTGCTAATGTGGACAGAGCAGCTTGGCCCTGGGATAATCCCTGGTGGGCCTGTAAGGCTGATACAGCTGTGAATATACAGATAAAGCAGGTTAAATCTGATCCACGGTCCAATGTGATGATGCTTGTGCTGGTGAAACCTATCTCTCTTGTGGTCTCCGCACTGGTCACGGCAATGTGCTGAAGGTAAACTCTCTGTATCGAACACCTCCTCTGTCAGATGTCTGCATCCTCGAAGCATGGGAGAAGGAGCAGGGATGAAGAAGGGGTTAATAATGCAATCACAGTATTTTTTTCAGTTTTCCTTATCAATACTTTCAGAAAAGGTAGATCTTGTTACTCTGTTGATGAGCTTGTAGTGCAGTGCCAAGAAAAGCAACCAAAATGTTGCCTTTAGATGGACAATATATTAAAATGCATGAAGACATGAGCATGCAGACGCTTTACTAGGTAGTGGCAGACAGCAAACGAGTACAGTGATATATCAAACTGTTCTTTTGTGGAGGAGCTGTGTAATTACCTGTACATCTTTGTATGATCACTCTGAGTTAAAAAAAATGGAGACTTTGCTAGGCTTTCCCCCAGCAATCGATTGTGTGGGCTCAGGATGAGAAGGGTTGTTCAGCAGGAACATGCAGTAAACCTGCTGTACCTGCTATGGTCTCCTCACCGTGACAGTCCTTTCTGTGTCCCCTGACCACTCACAGCTTCATCTCTCAGCAGGACAGCTTGCAAGGACCTGCGTGGAGGTGCCAGCCAGCCCGAGGCGTGCAGGGGTGGCATTGATTTATTAAATGCCTTTCCTAATTGTATGCCATTAGAGGAGTTTAAACCAATCCTGGGAAAGGGCATTTGTTTGGCTGTTGAAGTCATAAAATTAAGTGACATTTGAGTTACTGCTTTACTCCTTTTATTTCTAAAGAGAGGTTTATGAACATGTTTGCATTTAGTTTCCCCCCTCGAAGCGTGTGTCTGTTCCTTGTGTTGTCTTGCAGGACTGGGAACCAGAGTCTTTCCTGATGCTGTCTTTGGTCCCAGCATCTCCAGTGACTATGCAAAGCACTGGATACTGCCTGCTCCTTTCCGATTTACCAGTGCAATTCGCATATGGTTGATATTTGTGCCTCACTGATGTAAAACTTGATTATTATTGGCCTTTATTAACTTTTTTTGTGAAGGTCATTACATTGCTTTATGGAAGTGTTTAAAATGTGCAGAACTTGATGTAGACACTTTGATTGCATGCATAAAACTCGTAGGAGATATTGTAATAAAGTTTATTGAGCAGCTAGTAAAGGTCCTCCTGTTTGGAAGGAACTGTATGTGCTTCGTGTTTCCTGATGAGTGATTCATTGGCTTTAAGGACCAATTTTCCATTAATCAGGGTGTATCTCAGCCACAGTCTGCCCCGTGTGTCTGTGTGGGTTAGTAAAGGAGCAAGTGTCATTTCCTTGTGAGACCAGGTCTGCTGCTGGCCATGCTAGGAGCCTTCCACCACTGCCTCTCGCCAGTGATGATCTCTTCTGTTATATACTATGTAATTCTTCAAATTTTCTCTTTCAACAAGCAAGCAAACATAAAAAGCAACAAAAATTTAGTACTGAAAACACTCTTGGTTTACTCGGTGGCTGGATATTATTGTTTCAAAAAGGAAAAGAAAAAGACTTCTTGTTGGAATAAGAACACAATTCAGAAAAGCATAAAGCAATATGGGGGAAAATTTCTCTACCAGATGCAATACATCCATCCAAACAAGCCTTCGTGTCTGGCCGTACAACTCCAGTGATCTCTTATGGCTGCTGAGGGTGTAAAATGAGGAAGAATTGGACTGGACAAGGTTAAACAGTCTTTCAATCCTCCCCAGTACAAAGCTCTACAATATCCTGAATTATCCATAATTTATCTTCTATATAGAGAGGTTCCTAGTGACTTATTTCCAGTTTGCGTGTTCTGAACTAGTGTCAGGAATTAATGTTGTGCATTTAATTCATTTATCAATCACTTTTAGTAAATGGAGACTGTCTGACCTGAATTACAGAGAGAAAAATTAGGCAGATTAATGCCTTCTCTCAGCTGAAGCAAAAGCGGTGATCAGAGCTGGCTGAATGAACCACAAAATGAATTGCCACCATTTCTGCAGACACAAGTGTTTCTGTTGTGTTTGGGGTCGTGTTATTCAACGTCCATGAAGCAGTCGGGCATGCTGGCAAAGCTGGGACATTTCAGCATGTCAGCCTGTGTGGTAATTCATGCCAGCCTGCCAATATCCATTTTTTATTGGCCTTTATCCTTTCAGATGTGGAGGAATAGCTTGGTGTTTTCATCCCTCTCCCTGCCAGTGCCCAGCTGTTGTGGAAAAAACTGATGATGGAGCCAGGGGGTTTAAGTCACAGATCACTGGCATGCAGCAGAGCAACCTCCCTACCACAGGGAGAGCCTCCGCCAGCCCCCCAGCCAGGGACCTGAGCCCCAGTGCCCCGGGGGGAGGCACCTCCCCTTGCTCAGGCCCTGGGCACGGGGTAGCAGCGGAGGAGCCGACATGCTTTGCATCAACAGTGCTGTGTCCAAAATTGTGGGCTCCAACAGCAAGGTGTTGGGCAAACTGGGCCAGGCACAGTCCTGGAAACGAGCATTGCTGGAGGTAGCAAAGATGCCATGAGCCAGGTAAAGCATGTCTTACCTTGCATCCTGCTGCTTATGGGAACGTGCTGTCACACCACGGAACCATCTTCCTGGTGCCCTGCTGCTGGGGAAGCGGCTGAAGACCTGGAGTAGGAGTGGAAAGTGGGAGAGTGGGAGTTTTGAGCTGCTGAGTATAGAGGAGATGCAAACTGAAGAACCTGAGTTCTTGGCAAGCTCAGAAAATGCATTCAAGTAGGCCAGTGGGGTGCCTGCTGCCCGCGAGTTATCAGCTCCCTGTGGCACCTGAGGTAGGAACCAAAACTGGTGGAGAGACCTGAACGGCCTTGGTTCAGCTGGGGCTTTGAACTGGTGATGCACTCTGGAATGCAACAAGGGAAAATGGATCCATCCAGGCTAGCGAAGGCTGAAATGGGCAGTCGGTGACTTCCCCGCTTGGGCAGTTCAACCACTGCCCAAAAACCATATTGCCTCTTGGGAGCGATGCAGAGGGGAGAGGAGCAGCCAAGCCGATCCACTTAGCCGTCACCTCCTTTTTATTCCTGATCGAGCTCACTGCATTTAGAGCTCCCAAAAACAAAAGCCTGCCCAGAGCTGAGCGGCTTGTAGGAAAGCAGCTGCCTGCCTGCACCCCGGGGAGACGCTGCCGGTCGAGCTCCTCGTGGGGCCAAGTTTTGCCATGTACTTTCGTGCAAGCAAGTTACCCACTGAGAACACAGAACTGCAGAGCTAATCTCTGTTCTTAATTTGCCATTAAAGTTTATTTTCAGCAAATTATTCATAAAATCCATAGTGCAGCTGTTCCACATTAATCTCTTCCTTCTTGCAAATTTTTCTTTGGCAAGAGGCAGTTTCTCTCCCTCTTGTGTTTTTGTTGCAGAGCTGCGTACAAGAGACAGGAGTCTGACTTGAGCTCTTGGGGCAAGGAGGGAGCCTACAGAGGTGATTTTTACCCAGAGGGAATTTGCAGAGGAGGTGAGGCAGGGAAACCAGTCACCCGAGACTCCCTGTCCTCCGTGCCAGGGCGGGTCAGGGGGATTTGCTGGAGCACAGATACACCAGCCTGCTCTGAGGTTTGGGCAGAGAGGATTTGGTCTGAATTATGCTGCCAGGCTCATTGCTAACAGCTGTAAAGGCCGTGCACGCCCAGTCTCGATTCCCTCTCTGATGCCAAGAGGAGACGAATGCTGAATGTTTATTTAAAAATCAGACTAGCGCTGTGTTGGTCGTTGCACCAGAGAGGGCTGCACTTTTGTTTTGTTGAGTAACAGAGTAAAATAAGGAATTTACATTTAACTTTTTAAAAGCATCCCTTTGGGTAGGTAAAAAATCACCCACTCCCAGGCAGAGTGGAAACTTCCTGCAACAGAGCAGTGCAGCCCCAGCCGCTTCCAACAGGGCATGCCCCTTCTCAGCGGGGTTATTTTGTAAGTAAGCCTGGTTTCTACGCGTTACCAAGCTCCGACAAAGACACAGCACAATGCTGTAGCACAGGTGCCAAGACTGCATTCCCTGGCCAACATTCCTCTGAAACACAGACCTCGGTATGGCAAGCCCTAGCTATCGGCATAGGTTAGGGGCCGGCTGATGGGAGGCGTTTGGCAGCCCTCGTCCCCAGTGCACGCACCCCTGTGCAGGGACCGCGAGGATCGGTTTTACGTCTGCCACTGGTCTGGGAGAGCTTCACGGTGTCGCCAGCAGAAGGTTCATTATTTCTAGCAGTGACTAATTCAGGAGTGCCTTAAAGCAGTAATCCTCACTGACATTAACAGAAAGGGCTGCGTAACAGTTGATAGCGTGATTCAGCCTGTGGGTTAGGAGTTTTTCTGAGTCTTTGTAATTAATTTCTGGTGAGCAGTTTTTGAGCTCTGGTGCACATTCTTCCCTGGGAATACCGTGATGTTGCAATAGTTCATTGATGTTGTAGTCTTGAAAACAAATTCTCTTTACACAGGGCCCTCAAACATTAAATAGGGGACTTGAATTAACAAGTAACTATTAGTGATTTTAAATATTTAATATATGTATTAAATAACAGTTTCAGATAACATTTATATAAATAATATTTTTATTTGTTTTAATATTAGTTGAATTAACTATTAACTGTTATTCAGTATTATTAACTATTACTTCAATTAACTATTAACTGTTAACTATGAACACAAGAAAAATTGATGCCTTTAAATACACACAAAGCCCAATTTGTAATGCAAAGTCACTTTCTCCAGGTACTTTTAAACTTATGGTTTGCAATTCCTGTCCCCTTTCTCAATCCTGTTACTCAGAAACATGCCTGCACTACTGTGATCTTTTTCAAAAAGTAATTTATTTTCCTGGCCAGTTCTCTTTTCCCTTGTTAACAGGCTCTGAAATAGTCCAACGCAGAAGGAGAATGGGCATTCAGTCAAAGCAAGGACTGCGGGAAATGTCAAACGTGTAAGCTGGTAAATGTTGCGTATCTCAAGATGGGGAGTTTAACACAGACAAGAACTGGAAAATATATACAGCATCATTTTTCCTACAAATTTAAGACTGAACTCTTCTGACCCATCTATCCTGTGTGCCATGTTAATAGATGTAGCACTATATTGGTAGTACTGAAACTGGGAGGGGGAATATATATCTTGTTAGAAAACATGTCTTGATAGAAATTAGTTTATCCATTCCACTTTTTTTTTTTTTTTTTTTTTT
>Ga0065711_1029056_pt1 | contig 37844 bp, 15 predicted proteins | sample Hoacrofraction12_FD_59098 | JGI IMG/M metagenome (GOLD analysis project Ga0065711, IMG submission 59098) | Hoatzin crop microbial communities from Cojedes, Venezuela - Epithelial fraction 12 v2 (version 2) | ecosystem: Host-associated > Birds > Digestive system > Esophagus > Crop | place...
GCGAGAAGAGGCTGAGGGAGCTGGGCTTGTTCAGCCTGAAGAAGAGAAGGCTGCGAGGGGACCTTATAAATGCTTACAAATATCTGAAGGGTGGGTGTCAGGAGGATGGGACCAAGCTCTTTTCAGTGATGCCCAGCCACAGGACAAGGGGCAATGGGCACAAACTGAGACACAGGAAGTTCCGTCTGAACATGAGGAAGAATTTCTTCCCTCTGAGGGTGACGGAGCACTTGAACAGGCTGCCCAGGGAGGTTGTGGAGTCTCCTTCTCTGGAGATATTCAAGACCCGACTGGACAAGGTCCTGTGCAGCCTGCTGTAGGTGACCCTGCTTCAGCAGGAGCGTTGGACTAGATGACCCACAGAGGTCCCTTCCAACCCCGACCATTCTGTGATTCTGTGTGATTCTGTGATTCTGTTTCCATGTGAAATTGAACATTTATTACAAATTTTTGAATAGAAACTATCGACCTAGTGTTCATTTTTAGCACAGCACTATCACCTATAGATATTCCATAAATCCCTATACAGCTATATTCTATGGAAATATTTTGGAAATCATCTAGATATTATACTGAATATTCTGTAAATAAAACCAGAAGACACAATATGTATATCATTAGATTCTGGTATTTCAGTTATCACATTTTCACAGACTGTGACGAAGATGCTAAACTTTGATCTAAATCACTGAGTTCATTCACAACAATCCCATGCAACACTACAGGCTTGGGGAAGAGTGGCTGGAAAGCTGCCCAGCGGAAAAGGACTTGGGGTTGTTGGTCGACAGTTGGCTGAACATGAGCCAGCAGTGTGCCCAGGTGACCAAGAAGGCCAACGGCATCCTGTCTTGTATCAGAAATAGTGTGGCCAGCAGGAGCAAGGAGGTGATTTTGCCCCGGTACTCAGCATTGATGAGGCCGCACCCCGAGTACTGTCTTCAGTTTTGGGCTCCTCACTACATGAAAGAGGTGTTGGAGCATGTCCAGAGAAGAGCAATGAAGCTGATGAAGGGTCTAGAGTACAAGTCTTATGAGGATCATCTGAAGGAACTAGGCTTGTTTAGTCTGGAGAAGAGGAGGCTGAAGGGAGACCTTATGGCTCTCTGCAGCTACCTGAAAGGAGGTTGTACTGAGGCAGGTGTTCGTCTCTTCTCCCAACTAACTGGCAAATGAGACAAGAGAAAATGGCCTCCAGTTGTGTCAGGGGAGGTTTAGACTGTGTATTAAGAAAAATTTCTGTACTGAAAGTGTTGTAAAGCATTGGTACAGGCGGCCCAGGGAAGTGGTGGAGTCCCCATCCCTGGAGGTGTTCAAGAAACATGTAGATGTGGCACTTCAGGACATTGTTTATTAGGCATGGTGGTGTTGGGTTGACAGTTAAACTTAATGATCTTAGAGATCTTTTCCAACGTTAATGATTCTATGATTCTTCAAGTTCATTGGAATCATTTTTTCAATTCTGCCATAATAACCAGATGCAGTTAGTAAGTGTAGAATTAGATTTTTTATTTTTTTTGTCATAATTATATATTTTGTTTATTTCTATGTGTGAAAGTAGCCATTATACTATGTTCAGATGAAAACTGACTGTTTTATATGAAGTTAAGGCTGTATATCAATTCATAGTAATATGAAGCCGAAACTTTAACAATTACTTGAACACACAACAATTGTTGTTCCTATGACAAGTCACATAATGAGTCTAGTATACCAAACAGAGAAGTTCTTTGCAGGACTCCAACACTGGAGCTGAACAGGAACAAAAGCGCTGCAGGCCATTAGGGAAAGAATACAAAAGAAAAGTTTAAATTGTCCACATTCTTCAAATGTCAACATGTATTTCCATCAGCAGTGAGAAGCCTTCTGACTGCTATTTTGTAGATCTAATTGAGCAACTTTTGTTAAATAGAAAAGCCAGTTAATATTACTAATTTTTCATTTCAAAATTTTCAGTTAATAAGGATGCTCTTTGTATTCAAGAAGCTGTATAACTGACCGTCTCCTATTTGTCACATAAATTATTCAGTAGATACCAGCAAAATTTGTAAAGTGATTTATTTATGGAAGTGCTTCTTTGGTATTCAGCCAACTCTCCATCTCTTGCTTGTTTGTAATGTCTAAACTGGAAAGTGTTCAATATCTGGGAAACAAACTGCTGCCTTATTTTACACCATGTTTCATCTAGATTTTCTGAGCACGGTTCCCATGGACTTAATTTTCAGCTCAGGCATAAGTAGTATCTATGACAGTATGCAAGAGGTCACATTTCTTTAAAGGATTAAGGTCTAAAGCAAATGAAACTGTTTCAGAATATTCCCTTCATAAATGTTATTAAGCATTGTGCCAAAAAGGGTTACATAAAAATCTTAATTATCATCTAGAGATTTATTGTGCCAAATTTTTAAATTAAAGATTAAATTTAATCATTAAAGAGAAAAAAAAAGAGAAATTTTAGTCAGCTATTCAGTGCTAATTCACTGTGTGCCCCATCTGTAGGGCTACTACTAAAGCAGAGAATTTACCAACACATGATAATTAAGTAGCTCCAATATGAGCTCAGGGAAGTAAGCAAATTAATTTGCATATTTCTCTGGTGTACAAGGGGTTAATTAACATGCTTTAAAATATTTGTTATGCCATTCAAAATATGCTTTTTCAATTAGTTCTATTAACATGGGCTTTTGATGGAAAAGAGAGAAAGATATTGCCACAGCAGGCAAAGATTACTACAACAGAGATTTTTACCCCAGAGCAGGTTTTGTGCTTAGCAGTATTTTCACACCCTTAGGCCACCTGAGTTGTTAGAAACTCTGAATCTTTGTGAAAAGTAGATTTTCAAAACAATGGGGGGATAAAATGATGTTAACATGTTAGCTTCATTATAAAATCCACTATTAATTAATTAGTTCGGTGATAATGCAGTTTCTGAAAAAGATTTGTAAGCACATCGTAATAGCTGGAGGGACAATGGTCCATTTTTTTGTTAAATTTTCTTTATAGATCTTTTTTAGGTTTTGATTTTATAGTAATTATACAGAAGTGCTTCTTTCCAGGATTATTTTTCTCCCATTTCAAGCTGGACATCACAGTGTGTGAATAAGCAGACAGAAGTGAGAAAATGTCTTGAAGGAGATAAAATAAAAAGAAAAAAATTACAAATCTATATCCAAATATCAATTATATAAGAGGAGTGTAGTTAGCTGCACATGAATGAAAACAAAGTGCATAATTTGAACAATACATTTCTGAAACCTACAAGCATATTCTCCAGATTTTAAATTGAAACAAATGATATCTGATAAAGGCAAGCATTAAAGAGAAAGAAAACAAAACAAATCGAAACAGAACACAAAGCCCAAAAACACCCAACTTACTCCCATTACAAAGAGAAAAAGGAAAACAAAGCAAAAACCAGATATGCCGAGTCCGTCATTATCCACCACACCATCAGACACAACTAAAAAATTCATATGAAGCAGGAAATTTAGCCACAAAACGTAATTCATTCCATCTCCCCACTATTCTACCAGTCATATGGAAGAAAAGGGCCAGGTTCCCAAAAGCGTTGAATGCCCTTGCGGTTAGATCTCTGATATTGCACAAAACGTGTAAATGTTACTGGTAAACAGCATATGTAAAAAGAGAAGAGGTTTGCAGGCCCCTTTCACCTACCTCTGATTTGTCAAATTTCGCATAACCATGCCATTTCATACCAAATCTAACCTAAAGTACACAAAGTCTTTGTTCTAGAGTGCCTGTTTCACCAGGCATATTCCAAACTTAAAACAGAAATTTATGGTAGCTTTTCATATTTAGAAAGTATTAATTTCCATTCTTCCCACCATGTGTGAAGCCCAGACCTATGGTGACATAAGATGTGGATATTCTTTAATTCCTTCAAAAGAAGGATCATCTTGGGCACATTCTGTTGCTGACCCAACAGGAATGAAGCCGGAAAAAGACCAGCAAAACTGCTCTTGAGTCCAGGAACAGGAAGTAATGAGGAAAGCTTGTAAATGGGGGTAGGAGTAACAGGACAAGCACTACCTGCCTTTTAAACCTCTGCATGAAAATAAAACTGCTGAAGCGTTTTGGAAGAGTGCAGAATGTTAAAGTGGGTATAGAAAACCTGAAAGCAAAAATGGCAAAATTTTAAGGAAAGAAGTTTCATGAAAGCCTTATGATAAATTATAATTAAAATTATAATTAAAAAGAAGTGATTAAGACTGTGTATTTTTTCAAATAGTGTTTCGAATCCATCTCAAAATTATCATCCAGATAAATAGAAAAGTCATCTCAGCCTACTATATGAAGAGTCAGTTCCCAGTAGCGTTTCCCAGCCATTCTTAGCTTCCCAGAGACCTATCATGTATTGCTACTACTAAAAATACCAAGTGTTATAACTAATATAGATAAGTGATAATGAATTAATAAACTAGAAATCCTGTTTAAAAGGCAGATTCACATGCTTTGGCCAGTACTTGTAGTTCTGGTAGTTAGTCAACCTCAGCGTTTTCCAGGCGAAAATCTCTTCTCCTGAAGTTTCATTTTTTTTCTACTAAATATAAGGCTTTAAAGAAAAGTAATCCTATTTTGTGACTACCGCAAGTAGAAGACAAAGATTCTTACACCTTTAAGTGTAAAGGCACAAAATCAGAAGAAACAAAGTGGGAGACAGTAGCCTGTACAGACATAAATCTCAAAGGCTTTGGCTACCAGATTATTTTCATAGTAATTTAAATGGCATTTTAAATTTCTCACAGTCATTGACTGCCCTTTGTACAGCCCCAGGCTGGGGTGGGCAATTGTCCCAAACATCGATCCTGAGAAACTGATAAAGGTGATCGAATTAATCTTTCTCCTAAATCAGGCATTGTGCTTTGGGAACTTCCTCATCTTGATAAGAGAGTGTGGAAGACTGAGTGAAACCCTTCTGGAGGCAGGGTGTCAGCTTGTGAAACCCGCCTATGTCAAGTAAGTGAGAAAGTTGAGCACTTTGCCTGTGGTGGAGGAAAGTGAGGACACCAAGACTCCCCTCCTCATGCCCACTGACTCATTTTTGAGAACTTTCAGGAAGCTATGAAATGGGCACCCAGAGGATATAAAAAGAGAGGAGGCCAGCCCCTTGCTACATGCACCCACCACCAGAGGACCCCTACCACCAACAGAGACTGCAGCTGGATCCATCCGTGGTAGTATCTCTTCTCTATTTCTTCTCTTGTTCTAGCTCTGGCTTTCCTGGCACATAAGGGTAATGCTGTTAGAAGTCTGTCAACCCGCTCTTGTGGTTTTGTGAAATCAGACACAGTGTTGCTGAAATGTATTGCCAAGTCAATATCCATTTCCAGCTCCACTGCACTGATAGTAATGTTATGAAGTTACAGAGGTATCTTTTGTAATTCCGCTGCCATTTGATGGTTATTTGCCAAGACAGTGTGACGTTCCTTCAGTTAACTCTCTTTATTTTTATACTTCTACTATTGTACATGCTCATTCTAAATTAAGATTATATTACAGGCTAATATTCAAAAGCACTCTGAGTTTCCTTAATTCCTATAAGGATTTCCTTATTATACAATACCATCGAATTTTTTAAAATCCTCACTAGTGTAATTAGAAATAAACAGTTTTTATACGCTATGCTATGTTCCATGTGGTTCAAATCAGGTTTTAGGCCCATAAATCAGTAAAAAAATCTTATCTTTCCATCTTCTAGACTAACTTGTTTTGTTTATAGAATATTGTTGCTTCCAAAGTAGTTAAAGCATTAATTGTAAGCCTCATGTTGAGGTGGTTACATGACATAGTTTAATATTGGGTCAAAACTCTTAGGGGTGGACCTATTTTGAGAGCAGTATTGCCCTTAGGAACATGGAAATAGGACATGCACATCAGTAACAATGATGTCACTGCAAGGAAAATCGTAACAGAAGTGAATAAATTTTTCAGTCTCAAGACAATAGAGGTATACATCAAACCACTATGTTATCTTCAATATTTTACCAGTTTTCACAGCTATCAACTCTGCAGAAGAGTAAGTTCGCTGGCTCATTGTATGAAACCCTTATATGTATAACAAACTTACAAAACATTATGATGTCTGTCTTTCATTTACCTTTTTTACTGTAGTATCACTTAGCGTGACTATACAAGTGATTTTACTGGTGTTAATGACTTGAATAATTAAGAAAGAAAAAAGAAGGAAGAAAATATATTGAAACATTTCTCATTTCTTTCCCCAAATCTAAAATAAAGTAATTTAAATAGGACACTGTCTAACTTGCTATTAGTGTGGAATCAGATTCCAATGCCAAACACTCAGGAAAAAAGAGCAATAAAGTATTCAGAGTTCCACACATAAATTAAAGTTCCTCTTTATTTTGAATCTGCTAATATTCATATTAATATACTCAAGGCTAAACATGAAGCAGAATTGGGAGGAATTTTTTTCTTTCTATTGAAATAATTTTATCAAAACAAAGACGGAAAAAACAAAAGGAATGTTAAACATATTGTTTCAATAGTTTGAAAATTTTTCATTTCTAGATGTTATGTTTCATTTCCAAGCTGACCATTGCACTCTAGGTTCACTTGTGGTAAAAACCTACGTGATGAGGAAACATGTTGGTGTGGGAGAAACTCATAGGGTTTTGAATGTCTGCATAAAACATAATTTCTTAGAGGTAAAAGTTATTAGACCTTGATATCTCAATCTGAACCTTGATAAACCAATCCATTGTCTTTTCTTCATTTTACTCCTCCAGTTCTTGAACTTGAAGCAAATGCTACTTTTAAGTACTAACAGAATTTTCCAACTTTGAATGTCTAAATGAAATATGGAATTTTTCCTCTGACACCTCAATCAATTATTGTTTTTCAGAATATGAGCTGTTCATGATTACTTCATTCACTAGTCTATGTAAAAAGAAAAAAAAACACAAATAAGATATTGAATATTTTTTTATTAAAATTAGGTCAAAGAACTCCGCTGGGATTCATTTAGTTTTGGTTTCTATACCTAACAGAGCTCCCTCATAGATGAGTGGTTTTGTTCATCATTAGGCAATAGTGAGAAAGATAATTGGTCCAAAAATTTAATCTATTTTCTTACTGGTTCAATACTGGATCATCTGCTTTTTATTTGGTTGTCTTGTAATCGTAATAACATGACTACAGGAACACATTTAAATATAAATTGCAAGAAGTGAGAAATGAATTTTCTGAATGTTGAACAAAGTACAAGCCCAGCTAATTCTTAGAAGAGTAAATATTTTCGTATATTTCTGGTAAGGCAAAGTGAAGCTTAGTCACAAATCTTATCAGTGTCACTGCAGTGAATAAGTAAACTAGTTGCAAAATCCAGGAAAAAACTAAGATAGATACAGTTTCTTAACAGTTTGAGGTATTGTCCAAATAGTCCATTGTTCAAAGTGGTTTAATTATTTACTGACACATCTGCACTTTCAAATCAAAGTTAGTTTTCACTTCTTGAGTAAGGGATTGCGGAGCTTGAACCGAACCCTTCTGAAGGTAAGGAAGAGCCTGCTACCAAATTATATTGATTCAAACCAGGTCTTACCTGCCCAAACATGCAGAGCTAAGATGGCTCAGACACCTCCATTTCTCTCAGTGTAAGTTACAGCATGCTCTCTTTTTTTCTGGGTGCATTTGTCTGTTCTGTTTAGATAGTGTGTAACTAATGCAGCCTGCCCAGTAAATTTAATTTCTCTCCAGTCCCTCCTTAAGAATGCTTCTCCAGCTAGGAAAGTTACCATCATGCCCATCCTTTTCAGTGACTTTACCACAAAAAGCAATTTGTGAACCCCCCAGAATTCATTCATTAGTTACCTGAAGATCCACAGAAGTGTGTTGCTGTCAGCCTCATCCTAGCTTCCACCTGAGCACCCTTCATCTTTTCCATTCCTCCCTTCTCATCGTTTTCTAATCTGAAGCAGGTGCCACTTTCATACAGGAATAATGACACAGAGGAACATGATTACTCTATCCTAAGTCATATCTGTACACAGTTATAGCAGCAAAAATACTGAGATGCTTACAAGAAATTACTTACAAGTAAGCAATTATCTTACGTATTATGTATAAACCCAGGCAAAGGTTCCTTCTGCTGTTCAGGCAGTTAGAAATTTAAGGCATTAAAACAAGCACTTCCTTTGCAAGATGATGGTAACAAAATGGCTCCTGACATACTCTAAACCAAATGGAGCTTTCAAAGCCACTTGATATGTGTCAGCTGGTTAATTTTCCTATACCTCATTTCTCACTGCCATTAGAACAGTGAAAAAGTTTGTAGACAAAGCCTCAAAATCAAAAATTTCCCAGATATACAGATGAAGTATGCTGTGCTTGGTATCTGTTGACTTTTTTGAGGTATTTGTGCATCGCATCCTAAGAATAAAGATAAGCACAGTCTTAGAGCCATCTACAGGATCGCTCAATCCCTCAATCCTGCCTTGCTGCATGGTGCATCTAAGAACACAAGACCCCAACTTCCAATTTGTGCCCAGCTTTAGGAACAGACATTAGACCCAAACAAAACACAGCGGTCCCACAGCAACCAAAGGCACTCACATCCGTAAGGATCTTATCATAACCAGTTAAGCTTGTTTTATTACTACAGTCATTAAACGAAGGAGGGAAGAGTACGGTTGCATGTAAGGAAAAAATATCTTACATAGTGAATGCAATTAAGTGTTAGAAAAAGTTGTCCAGAGAGACAACTGTGTTTAGAATTTCTGTCTTTAGAAGTTAGCAGGACCCAGCTGGACAAAGCCCTGAGCCACCTGGTCTAGATTCAGTGCTGGCCCTGCTTGAATCATGCAGGACTAGACAAATGCCAGAGATCGCTCCCAACCAGAATGATTCTATGGCTCTGTAAATTGCATGTTGGTGGAAGAAAAGGATCGTCCTAATGCTGTGCAGAGCCTAAAGCTACAGTTCTGTTCTCCTGTAAGAGTGAAAAAGGACTGTTTTCCTTTAAAAGAATAAGTGGTAATAAATTAACAGGAACAAAATCAAATCAGATACATCACATGAACACCTCCATATCTGTTTGAATTCCCGTTCTTTTATACTAAAAGAGGTTCATCAAAACAGTCTATAAAAATGCTGTACCTGTTCAGTAAGGAAATGCCTTAAGCTTTTCCTTTACACCTTTCCTAGCGGATTCATTATTCATTCTGTTGTAGAAAGTACCCATTTTTTGTTGAAGGTTTAAGCACAGTGCTGGTTATTACTGATGAAAGGGAAGGAGCTCTGAGGAATGTGTCCTCCGGTGTGTCTGGAGAGCTAAAGGAGGAGCAGAGTTCCAACACTTATTTTTGTCCTGGGGATACCCCACTAAAGGGGTCTTGCAAGTGTTCTCTGTCATGAGCCTATACAATCAGAACCAGAAGTAAAAAGCGTTGTCAATATAAGTCAGCAGAAGGCCGAAAATAACTTTCAGCTCATCCAGAATCACATGTCAACAAAAGCAAATTCATTCAATAGCTCACAAAAATATGACACTAAGAACAAGCAAAGAAAACCTATATAACCTATATAAAAATCCAGAACAAAACAGAAACATCTGAAACCCAATGTTTTTATGTTGTCATCTACCATTGATATTGCTGTTGATAATGAGTAAAAGGAACCACCCTGCTAAAAGCTTCAGCACAAGCTTGACTCCCATTCATGTTATCATTGTGTGGACTGCTGTTTAAAGGTTATTTAACTCCTCTTTTGTACTCTGTACTCTACAGTACATGAATTATAGTAGTGACTATATCTCAAAAACAAATTACATGCTTATGATCTCTCAAATATTTCATAAGTCACAGTCAATAAGTGGACTGCTGATTGGAAGAAAGAAAAAAAGCGAAAAATAATTCCACGTAAAGAAGTTAGGAAATCGTTATTTCAAGGATAGGTTATGAAAAGGTTCTCAAAGAAAACCTGCACGCACATGTCTCCCAGGCGGTGGCCTTGCTACACAAATGTTCTATGGTTAATTCTACCATTCCTTCTACTTAAGCAGAAACAGATATCAGAGATAGAGGGTGGAAGACTAGAATGAATGAAGTTGGTAATGTGATTAGAAGAACTCAAATTTAAGTTTGGCAAAATATGTTATTTAATAAATTAGTGCCTCAAAGGCCCTAGGTAATATTACATCCACAGCTTTAATTGATAAACTAATTCAGTATTGAATTTCTGAAGTACTCAGTGAGGAGTATTTTATAGTTGCATTTCTGTACCTTATATCTAGGACCTTGGACCCAGGTTCTCATGCTACAACAATATTAGTGAAGTTGACCTAGATTGTCACATTTTCCCTCAATGGCCCAGAAAGCATAACCACTGCACTAGTCACATTGCAGCTTTTGACACAAGACGCTAGATTTGTGGAGCTCATTGAACTTTGTCTCTTAAGGCTTATTTGACATCCAAAGACATTTTTGAATTCTCTTCACATCGAGAACATGAAGAGCAAGGACTGTACACAATGCTCATCAATACAGTTTACTATTCTCCTGGGTATTCTTCTTTCTCTGTTCCTAGATGAGTCTTGTATTTAAACAACATTAAGAGGCACATCTTTACACTGCAACAATTTACCAAAGCAGAGCACCCACTATTCCTCATTGTTTGTTTCTATAGCTCCTTTGTGTCATCTGTAAGTTTAAAAGCCAGAATTGCATCTGCATTGGCTAAATAGTATAATTAAAAAATGAATATTGAAGGAACTCCAGTAAAAGTAGCACTTGTCAGCAACCTTACTAGAAAGTGCACCTTTCTGAGATCAGTCAGTAAACTAGATTTCATGTGAGACATATCCTTTTTATTCCATATAATTCTGATCAAAACATTAGGCAATTTCAATACGGAGGTCAACAGTAATTTCATTACAAGGGTTTCACAACTGAAAATTTAAATTAACTTCAGTATCACTTTCCTCCCAACGCCTACACTTCTTAAATCAAATCAGGATTTCTTCTATAACTAAACATTTTGAGATTCCTGTGTTCTCCTATTATCTATTTACACTTCTTCATTCTACTTGCTTTTTTTTCCTTCATTAACTTTCTTCTTCCGTTCATTTAGTCTTGAAGTTCTTTGAACTAGTTTCCTTCCTGCAGAAACCCTCCCTAAAATACTAGTGGTTCACTCACATTCTGACTTCAAAGGAAGGTCTGAGTAGTTTACAGAATTGACAGCAATTATCATTTTATTGAAGTAGAATAATCAATCTGTTGGAGCAGAGTAAATCTCTCTTTTGAAAAAAAGAAAGTGTAAAAAAAAAAAGTTATTTCTACTAAGTTCTTTACCCAACATTTATTTCAATGATTCAGTTAAAAAGTTTAATACATCTAAAATCTAAAAAAGTCACCATTTATAAACTGAAGAATTGTATTTGTTCTCAATATATTTTTATTAGACTGATAAAGTTGCCTGAGGCACACCAGATAAGTCGATATGTAATACCCCATTCTTTCTTTTTAAAAAGATAAAGTTTGTACATTCTGTAATGTCACTGAGGTTCAACAAGTTGTCAAACCTGCTTTGCATAAGGCATTGCTCAGACAGACATTTCAGGTATTTCAGAATGACAGAAAAATTCAGTGCAACACAGAACATACAGGAGATCTCTCATCTCATATTGCTTTATTTGTTCTATTATGCATGAAAATCCCATTGGCAACAATGTGAATTCAACATAAAATAAGAAGAGAATATGCAGTGAAAATCTTTAGTACAGACAGGAGTGAAAAATTTTCTTTTAGGCTGATAGGGCTGAATCAACAGCTGCACAAATCAAGTAGAAATATGGAGAAAATTTCATTCCAAGAACAAAATCTTCTGGGAGGCTGGTAATCTATACAATGTCTGTGACATCAGGATGAGCTTTATAGGGTGTCTCTGTTGCTTTTATTTCTGTAGGCCTAATACTGGAAGGTTGGGAGGGAGGTTCAGTCTACAGAAAAACCAATATATTTGAAATATTGAACTAAATGTAAAATAGCCTCTTGTCATACCAGAAGTTTCTACTTAACATCCCCTGAACTTGCTTTTTCTGTGTATAAAAACCTTGAAACTCAGTAAATAAATTCAACAAATTCTTCTACATAATATTATAAGCACTTTTTAATCTTTTTTTCTGCTTAGTTTGCAAGTTATATCTTATGAAGCAGCTCTGCAAAGTGTCATTTAAAAATGTAGAAAATATGCAAGCAAACACAAAAATCCCTAAGCTTTGGCTTACAGACACGCTGAAAAGTATCCAAGTAAAATGTCATTTTGGTTATTTCAGAGTCTACACAGCAGAAGTCATGATTTAAACATTTGACTATTGTATGTGTATGTGAGTTCATGGCAAGACTACCAAGCATTCATCTTCAAGTGTTCATGGAGCCCGAGGTCTAGAGTAGTCAGTGTCTGGGGAGATTAAACTAGATATCTTTGTAGTTGTTAGTTGCACCCATGAAAGGATAAACTAAGATTTGTTGAGTACTGTATGCAGCATTGAGAATAGAAACAATTTTAAAGCTTTTTAATATTTATAATTATATTTTCTATTTTTTTAATTTTTGCAGACAAAGTGCTCTTAGTAAAATGAGACACTGAAACTGTCAATGTGTTTTCACATTGAAAGGCTACAGGTGCAACCACCTACCTGAAGATAAATGACATATTAAACCTGCAACATACTCTTCATTTGTTTGTGATTACTGACAGACATACTATCTAAGTGTTGGACAGCTTGCCGTGAAAGTCATTGATTTCGAAAACAATTTACTAAGAATGTACTTTGAAACCATATCTATAGTGCTATATCTGTAGCTCACTCATGTCAGGGAATCCCCTTGTATAACAGGCAGACAGTTCTTAAAATGGAAAAAGTCACATTGCATAGAAAGCAAAGGCAGAAATTAATAGTATCAGATCACGAATAGTAACTTCATATTAACAGATTATTTCTGACAATCAAATAGAACATGACATTTCAATAATTAGTAACTGAAACGCAACAAAATCTTATTTTTACCAACACCCAGGTTGTTATAGTAACCTAGCAGATTGGTTAAGAGAATTATTTCTCAGATTCTGAAAATTACCAGAGCTCTGCTTAGCTATCAAAAGAGAAAAATTAAAAATATACATCTAAATATGCTGTCTCTCAGTCACCCAGCAAAGGACAGTTAATTCCTGAGAGGGCCTCACTGATGTCAGCAGAGATAAGTGAGCACCCCTAGGTATGAATCATCAACCGCAACCCTCCTGTCTCTATGCATTTCAGCTACATCTGATACTCCAGAACAATGACAGGTATTCCTGAAGAAAAAACAAATTCACAGAGCTACTGTAATAATAAGCACAAGGTTTAGCTCTGTCTACCTAAAATAAGCTAGAACACATTTTGTGTGTGTTTGAGTACTGAAATTATACCTTATCCCTCAAATACTTTCAAAACAAAGCTCCATTAGAGTCTCAGCAGTCTTCAGGAATGAACATCCTGCTTAACTTCACTCAACAAAATCTGCTTGCTTAAGCTTTTATTTTCACCTGTTGAATATGTGCTCAAAAAAATTTATTCACTGACAACCTTCCCCAGAAGTGATACTAGTGGAAGGTTCAAAAAGGCATATTCCAGAGTTATGTTTCATAAAAGTCAAGTTCAGAAAGTGCTGTAAAATTTCTTATGTAAGAACTGATATTCTTCCTGTGTATCACAAGCCATTACATTTCACTCCACTCTACCCATATTAGACTCAATAAATTTAGGAAGATGAAACCATTCCTCAGAAAATAACCTAGTACCGGGATTTCTAGTCTCAGGAACCAGCTAAATGAGGGGTGTTTAGATACCTTTCTGTACGTATTTGGTTCTACAAAAGGACTTAGAAAACCCTGTTTCCCAGGTGAGCATGGTTGAATATATTTTTTTTTGACAGAAAATTTCCATATCATTTTGACCCCAAACACTTGAAAAGACCTACTAGTGAGGTAGCAGTAATGACCATCTATACCATCTTAGAGTATGAGTTCAAATCCTTTGATTTCCTGTGTCATATTTTGACAACTCCCAAAATACTTCAAAGAAAATATTGCAGACAGAGAAAGAGAGAGAAACAATGATAAAAAAGAAAAATGAACATGTATTAAATGTTCAGCTTCCTGCATCATGGTTTAAACTAGTTTCCACATGACCTTCATGTAGAATATATGATTTTGGAGATTATGAACTTGAAACTGAAATTTCTTGAAAACTCTGTTTTACCTAGGGTATGAAACAAGGCATAAGGCCAGAGGACTACAAGTCTGACCAAGCATAAGAATCCCAGTAAGTGCAAGCAAGAATAATTTATTTGTCAAGCAGTGATAATTCTCCTCCATGCAATACAAGGATGATAGCGTAATGACATATAGTCCCAAAATACAACTTCTGCGTGTGCTTTCTTCTGTCACATATTTACCTGTCTAGAGTCATTTGTTTTCTTATACATTCCTTTGCCATTTTTTATTACACATAAAATTCAGTCTTTAGTTCTGGATTAATCTTCAGAAGACTTCATAAATAAACAACTGTGTTTTAGATGAGTTTTGTATGCATTTAGACTTCTATTTCACCTGAACAAAGCTCATAACTTAATGTGTAATACAAAAATTCAAATAACAGCTTTCATCATAACAGATTGCTAACCCACAAACATTAAAAAAGCCATGCTTCAATTAATAATATGATCAAACACATAATTTAACTTCAAATACAACTGACAACAGGCAAAACAAAATTGACAATACAAGACAAACATGTATTATATAACTTATGCATTTTACCCAGAGTCGTTCTCATAATTCTAAATAAAAGCAAAATAATCTGATGAGAACATAATCAACTAATGCCTGAAAAAAACCTAAGTTAAAATTAAAAAATACAAGTTTTCTGTCCCAACCATCAGCCAGCAATCAAAATTTCAGTGTGCATCAGTAAGGAAAACAATAACAAAAGCAGCACTTCAAATATTGATTATTCTGTGTCTAAGGTCAAATCCGGCATTTTTTATTTGGTTGTGTGTTAGTCTAGTCTTCCACTGACCTGCACATATTCCTGCCTCTCAGCTTTTACCCTCAAACCAGTAGTCAATTGTTTGTCCTGCAAGGAAGAATGTTTAAGAGCAGAATCAGAGAAGTTCAAGTTTTTTCTTCTATTCATTACCTGAAATTAAGACTCTGCTCAAAAAATTATCTAGATTTCTTCTTAAAGAAGCAAACCTATGAGTCCAGAAATGAATACAGGATAGTCGTGATCAAGCAGAGCCAAATCTGTCTGGTTTTCATATTTCAAAGAATTTGCCAACTTGAGCATCAAGATTATAAAGGTGAAATAAAAGATTCTAAAATACTATTACAAATAATCCCAAGTGAAATAAAATAATTGAAAAAATTAACATAATATTGAAAAAATAACATAAAATAACTATTGATCATCCAGACTTTAAGGTTGCATTGATGAGAAACTACTGCTTCATATCAAGCTTTTTTATCTTTTTGGGGAATAAACTTGAATTTGGATATTCACAGGGATAAAGAGAAAGGCGGGGAGTTTGAATATTTACAAAATTCATGCAAAAGCACAGAAAAATTAGTGGCTGCTTCCCCAGATAGCCTAAAATGATACCTCTCTGTTTTAATGAAACTACGAAACTTCAAATTCTGTCACTTATACGAAGTCATAGTAGTCTGTGTTGCAAAGTTATACAAAATTTTTTAACTATTCAAATACCTACATAGTCTTCTGCCATGTCTTCAGGAATAAGACATCAAATACATCATAATTAAATGTATGTTCATAGCACTTCGTAATTCAAGGTATTGAGATTACCTGATCACGCACCGCACTTACATTTTACTATGAAATCCACAATTCAAATACAATAGCAAAGATCTGTCTTTCTTAATCAGCAAAAACTAAGACATACCTAGATGTTTACCATATCTTCATTCTAACTGTACTGATGTTCCAGAATAACAGCCATAAAACACCATTGAAATACATTAAAGGAAAAGTAAGAAATGACAGAAAACCACAGAATAATAAAAAAAAAAAAATCCACAGAAAAATTTCTCTAATACATAGAACCCAATTAATTACATAGGGCATAGGAAAAGAGTTATTTAGTTGTACTTATTGAACTTCTCACTACTTAAGCAAGGTAGCAATGTAGAAGATTGTGTAAGGGAAACACATCTGAAGAAAGACACTCTTTCTTTATTGGTGTGCATTGACAGTGGTGCTTGCCAGAATACTAGAAAAACAGATCATACAATTATTTGTTGTGCACTTTTTCCACAGGCTGCCATTTCAATGACATTTAACACTTCACACCACAAGGCACTTACAAAAAGATGTGACAGATGTTTGATTGCATGGAGGGCAACAGTGTCCAGACAAAGGTTTTGATCTGGAGAAAGCAATCCTTTTCTCACCAGCAGCAGCTATGAAATGAAGGAAATTGTTGAAAATACTTTAGAGGGTACCTAACTATGAAAAAGTGGGGGTAAAAATACAAATAATCTTTAATAAAGTAACTGCAGAGTAATGTAGGTAGCTAATCTCCCAGAACTGGAGAAAACTCCAGCAGTCGGCCAGCTATGCTCTTTAAATGGAGTATGAGGGTAACGTGCTTACAGATCTGGGGTTGCACTCAGGGAGTTTTTTTAAACCAACAGATTGGGAATACAAAACAGAAAGTAAATTAGAAAAAAATAAACACAGTTAAAAAGAAAAACATTGAGAACAAACCAGTTATCAGACTTGCAAGTGCAGGCTTGAAATGCAGGGCTAGAATCAGATTCGTCTGCTAGAGCTACACACAAGCTATGGTTCTGATCTGCAGCTACCTTTCATACTGTTGCGTTCATAACTAGATGACAAAAGTGGAGCTTAATATCTGTTATGAAACTAGACGAAAAAAGATTAACCAGGTTTGAAGACTCTAGCCTGACTTAAACTATGTTGACAATTTACTGCAGTTAGCCTTAACAGATTAAGTAATTTCTAGTTGGTAAATGACGAGATATAGTTCCTTCAAGCACTTCAGGTAATCTTAACTATTTAAACAATTTCAACAGGAGAGCTAGCAGGGTTTTACAAAATGCTTGATATATGGATTCTTAAAGGATAAATTTGTATCTGCAACTGCCATTGATTTCAACAAACCTAAAATGTCAGACCTAGAAGTCCTTAAAGCCACTCATAAACTTCTGATACCAGGCTAAATTTCTTTTTTCATTAAAAAAAAAAAATAATCTGTGTACTTTGTACTCTTTATTCTCTGTATTTGAGGTATTCCAAATCACTCCAGAGCCCACAGTTGTGGATAAACTGAACCCACTTTAAGTACATGTCCTATCCCAAATTGGAGCTATTACAAAAGCAGCTCTTTTCTGCCACCCTGCCATAGCCTTGAACCTTGTGTTTGTTGGCCAAATGGTAGCAATCACCATGTTTAATTCAGATATATCAAAAAAATGGACAAATACAGAATAGAAAATTTCTTCAAATGTCTCAGATATCAGGTAGTAACCAGGCAGGTGGGTGCCACTTGGCAAGGTCTAAGCTTTGACGATGATTCTAGTTTTCACATGTTCCAGATACCTATGTCTCTGCATTCTGAAATTAAATTCCCAGGAAAAAAAACAAATCACAAATATACAGTACACTACTGTGGATTTCTGTAACAGCTAGCCCTAAGTAGTGTGGACCACTTCCATGAAGAGATCAAACCGCCTGCTACAATTATACCTATTGGGGATCTGAAATGATCAGAAGGGAGTAGAGCAGGAATGTTTGAATATACTGGTTTACTATTCTTTACATTGCTTCTTACTGTCTTGTCACATGAGACCAGGCATAATGCAATGTGCTCTAACAGAATCTGACAGGGTATGGCTAACACACCTCAAGAGAAGGTGGAGATGGAAAACAAAGAAAGCTCCCATGGTCTCTCTGCTGAGTTCACTCCCAGTGTTTCCTGTGTAAATGAGAAACTCGAAGTTTACCAAGTAAGAAGACCCACCTCAAATACGAAGTGATCAAAATTTCGGCCACCATGATTCTCACAACAGATATTTAAAACAAATAAAACTATTCTTGCTCTACATGAAATTTCAAAGAATTCTTAAGAAGGACTCTGTCATATTAGTAGCTGTTGGACATACAAACTTGATTCAAAACATTGGGAGTACATGTTATGGCACACTACTAAATTAACAGAGTCATATTTTTGCTTCTTCATAAAACCCCTTCTCTTTTAGTATACAGAATGAATGGTTCTCATTTAGTGAACAGTTATTTGATATGCTGTTCTTTCTTCATCATTAATTGGATAGCCCTAGGCCTTAGATATCACATTTTATTCAAATGCTATTCAGATGACAAAGCTATTAATTTCCTCATGTTTCTTTCTAAGCCACTTATTATTAGAACGTCAAGCAGAATTTCTATCTAATTCAGTTGCAACTGCATATTAGTCCTGAAAGCATTGTCAGGCTGGCACCCAGGAAAAAAGGAACACGCTAATGAAACTCAGGGTTTGTTCAGTTTGGGTTCTTTTGTCAAAAAAAAGAAAAAATAAAAAAATAAAATGGTTGACTTTAGCAGCGCTTCTAGCATCACACAGGACTTGCCCAAGAAAACTGGTTCTATCCCAGCTTCTGCCACAGCTCACTGTGAGACAGTCTCTTCTTTTGCTGTAATCCTCACCTACAACAGCTGGGCAACTAACGGCAAGAGGAAGCATATTCATAAATGTCAGCCACTTGAGGTGAATAGACAGTGGAGAAAAATTTTCTTTTTATAAAACTGGTTCACATTATTTTGCAACCCCTCCCCAGAAAAGAGAGCCCTAACCTTTCAGTGATTCCTTTAAAAAGCCCAATATTTATGCACTATGAGACAATACATTTTCAACAAGCCTTATCTATTTTGTCTTTACTTTCTGCTTGCCCTGTGAGATAGAATAACAAGATGTTAAATGTTACTTATAGTCATAAATACAAATATCAAAAAAGGGATAGGAGTAGCATACCGAGTAATACTAGCTTTTCCTACAAAATTCACATCTGATACATACAGAGAGAGATGCAAGGCAAAAAAGTCCAACAGAATTCTAGTAAGGAAACAGTAAAAACTGTATAAAAGTAACCACCAGAAGTCCACATACCTTAGAGATCTTTCTTTATTATGTCTGCAACCTTTGAAATTAAGAAGTGGACAAAAAAAAAGAGAAAATATTTGATTTAGTTCTTCGTTGTCCAAATGAAGAAGCTGGTGTAAATTACCTCTAAATAATGTTAGAAATTACAGCCTATGGTGCTACACCTACCACTGCTTCCCTTGTTCTGTTCATTTGGTTTTGAAAGGCTGTTTCTAAAGGTCACTTATATCATGCACTTCTAGGTAACTGCATTCAGCATAGCTTTGACAGTCAGTATGATACAATATGGGCAACCCTGAGATGCTCAAAGGATATGCAGGTTTTATAAAAAGGATTTTAAGATTACTAATGATGATCCTACAGTTGTTTAAGGAAGGATTTAGCTGTCTCACATCTAAAGAGACTCCAGCAAAACTGTGAAAGAGAAGAGTTTCCTCTGTTTAGCTTATAAATGTTATTATATTTCTGTCGGCTATTATTTTAATTGCTGCTGAAATTAATTACATCTATTTTAGTATTAACATGAGGCAGCATAATCCAAATCGATTTATAATGTGAAATCGATATTTAATGAGAACTGTGATATTACAAGTGTGGCAATATTTTTGCTAGAGTTATTATGTCACATTTATAATTTTCCCCCTATTGCCAGCCATCTTTCTGACTTAAACAAAGCTCTGTACAGCATTTCGATATCCAGGATATGAACTAAGAATTTAAAACTAAAAGTTGTCATTATAAATAGTCAGGAGACATTAGAAGAAGATAGATTTACCTGTAATTTCAGTCTTCTGATTCTTAGTATGCTGTTTAGTCTATGGGAAAAGCAGTTTTCAGACTGCTTCACTAATTCATTAATCCTACACTGTCATTGATTCTATATTGTCCTGTTTTCCAAGGTTACAAGAAAACTATATTGTAATTCAAGTTTAGGTGCAGCCGTCCCCCTAGTTCTAGACATGGTTCCTGGGGTCTGTGATTGCAGTTATGCAGCACAGTGCTGCAGACCCAACTGGTAATTCTATTTGTTTCTTTGCAGAATTAATGCTCCACGAAGTAAAAAAAGAATGCTTTGCAAGACATGAAGATACAAACTTGCAAAATAAGAGATGAAAAGTGTTATGGACTGAGACTTCAGAAACTGCCAGAGTACAAGAATAAAACAACTCTTCATTCACTTAGTCTTTGAAATTCAGTTCACTAGAATTATACTGAGGTTGCACATCATTGAAGTTCTGTTGGGTTTAATTCTGCAGATTTCTCTTTCTCTACAGATCCTCTCCAGAAGAAATCAGCATTATTTCAAGAATGAAGAGTTCTGAAGAACGAAGAATTGTCATTATTATGCATCTTTTAAGAAGAACTTTCAATTTTCTTAGTCAATTTCAATATACAGTAATTGCAGACTGACTTGAAAGACGGAGCTTTTAAGATTAGTGTGGACCTTGGTTTCTGCATTAACTTTAAACCTTTAAAGACCATTATCTGGAAGGAAGATACATCACAACAAGAGGTATTCAAATGCTGAATGATCTTGATCCCATTTTTTGCTGAATGGAAGTAGTAAGTAAGTACACATTGCAGACATCCTTATAGGTTTTTTTTTCAATTGCTCTTGCTTGCTCAATATTAGAGAGTATCACATGCAACACAATGCTCAAAGCTAATATTTGAGGATCACCATGCTTTTATATTTATTGACCATCCTTAATGCTCAAGATGGCATGTAATCTCTACAGATATTACAGGAGATAGAAATAGCTTTTCCACCACATTAACTTATTTCTGAGAGATCTAATGTTTCGGATCGTTATTAGTTCAACACTACTTTCAGAAGGAATATCTTTGTTAAATATAATGCCTGCTTGAGGGCTGCCACAGGAAATTACTAAAACTTAACGTTAGTCTTATTCTAGAAAGTGCACTGTAACACAGCAGGGAATATTTAAAGGATGTTAAAGCTGCTGGCAGAGATGTCTCTTTCAGGATTTTCTCACAAAGTTTAGAATCATCTTGAACTGTTAACAGGCATGCTGCCCAGCACTAGCAATGCCTGCTGCCTTGAACGGCTAAAAGGCAAAACAGAAAGAAAAAAAGGACTTTCCAGAGACAGACAATAGCTGCATCAAATGTCAAAAGAAACAGCAAAATTAAATTAGAATAAAAAAGCTGTTGAAAAAGTAAAGTAATTTCTCATGTATAAGCATGCAGTAGCTAGCAATGCTCTATTTGTGCAAGTAGACGAAATCAAGAAAATTGAAAATGTGTTTGGCAATCTCAGCAGAATTTCCTTTTGTCTCCAGCATAAAACCACAATTTTATACGATTTAGCATGTCTACCAAACTTGTTGGCTCAAGAGCAGCCTGGGAATAAGCTAGACAGTTGATATTACAGAATAGGATTGAAGTACATTGGCAGAGCTGTGTGGCAGTTGTGTATAAAGTACCTGCTTACATTTTGACTTGCCCGAATCAATGCCATGTACATTTTGCTAAGCTGGCCACTAACTGTATAACACTTGGAGCATGGGAACTAAAAGAAGGGAAGTAGAAGTGCCTTGTATATGAATTTCCAATCACATTAAGATTTGCAACTGGCAGATATTAGTGGGCTACTTTTTGACAACTCTGAGCTGAAAACTCACAACATTCATGAACATAAATGTGCCCAATGTAAATAAATGAGCACTTTACCACACACTGGCACACTCAAAGAGTTATCTGGAATTAACCATTATTCCATTATTATTAACCACTACTCCTTTTGGACTAGACAGGGTGGGTATGAGTTACTTTATCATGTATGCAGCCTCTGAGATGCCCAAGGAGATCACCTGCCTCATGCTATCAGTCCAGAATGAAGCAGGTCTCCCTGAAATCAAATGTCATCCCTACAGGACTTCAGCTGTACTGGGGATAGGGTGGCCCTACATGTAAGTAACCAAATGCCACTAGTAGAGTTCCCTCTGGTGAAATCATGCATCTCTTGCAGGTTTCTGTCAATTTTTACCCACTTTGCTTGTCATTCAAGTGGAGTAACTGGTGCTGCCAGATGCTGTGTGTGTGTCTGCATCTCCTCCTCAAAAATCTTCTGACTTTGGAAGAACATACAAAAAGATCACTTAGCAGAGTCCGAGTCAAAATCCACTTGAAGAAAGCAGGTGTCTTAGCTCAAATTCAGTGAGTTTTGACCTGGCTAATAAAATGGTCAAAACTAATTAAAACATAACTACACAATTCTATTTCTACCTCAGAATTTATGTTGTAGAAATAAAGACGGGTAAGACACAGGCCAAACACAATTCTTGCAAGAAAATATTAAGCTTACTTTTGGTGTCCTGAAGTTTGACATAGATATGTATTACAGACAGAAAACCTGAACACAGAACTAAGGGTCCAAATCAGCTCAACTCTTAATCAGTTACCAGATTAATCTTCTTGCTTGCTTCTACACTTATAATCAACCTGGATGTACTCTACCATCCAGCCAGAGGGTGGCTTCAGTATCCAATAGAAATGTTCATCTTCCCAACACACAAACATTCCTCCTAAAGGCAAATCACTTAAATAATCCTCTCACCTAAGACTTTTGCTTCCTGAGCCTTCCATCACACATAAAGAGGCCTGAAAGTTCCAGCACCATTTGAAACCAACTCAAACTAAACACTAGCCTAAAACTGGATAAATGATTACATTTGTTAATAAGCATGGATGTGGACAAATAGTTGATTAGAAGCCTTTTATTTAAATTACTAATACTTCTTCAACCTCTTTTGAAGTTTTATGTGATTACAAACCCAGCAAATTCATGAAATAACTGCATAGTTATCGCCATTTGGTATTTTAACAAATTCGAACTTTTGAAGTATGCAAATACATCTACAGCAAACACACTTAAGTTTTTTCCTTTGATGACTCGGTGTCATTCATGTGTAGTATCTGATATATGATTACAGTCTCATATATCTCAGTCCTACTTATGGCATTAAGAAATGAAAAATTTAAAGGACAATAATAGTTTTCTGACCATGTTGCTAAAGAAATTATAGAAAATAGTTCAAAGAAAAAAAATATGTACACAAATATATAGGAGAGAGAAAACCCGTTAATAGGGAAAGCATGGATGATAACATGTAACAACATATTGAAACCTCAGTCGTGATTCAGTATATGCCTATACAGTGAACAAATTTTAAACAGGAATAAAATTTATTATAAACATGGCATGAGATCTCACAATCACAATCTTCTACAGGGTTCTTAATCAAAATGCACTTCTAATAGAAATATATAAGAAAAATTCATCCAGAAAAAAAACCGGATTCACATGCCTTTTAGAACACTTCACAAGTTGTTGGTTTTGGTTTTTATTTTCATTCCATTATATGTAACAGATATAACAGACTGTTCATCTAACCCTATTTCTTACGGATTGGGGATGAAAAGCTTTATTAGAGCAAAGCACTGTGAGCAGGAAATCAACAATCACCCAAATTTTTTTGCAAACTTTGTATTAAAAGAAAAATCAATGAAAAAATAATTTTAAAAGGCTAAATAAGAAATAAAGCTTGGCTGTGCGTACTGTCTATCAATCTTGAGTGAAAATGTTTCCACTTTTTAGTCACATGGAAACAGCTCTGCATATTTTATATTTATATTCTCAGCTCGGTTGCATTTATTTCTTAACAGTTTTTCTTTAAGAGACATGTAGGTACATTTGACCCACCAAGAGGCTCTCAACTTAACCACTCCTCATTTCCCTTGTGGAAGCAGACATATGTTGTTATGAGCAGCAGAATTTACACACATAGCATACAGGCAAATAAAAAAACAAACCACTTTTCTATAAAATCTATAAATTCCTCTTTATATGTTTAAACAATATGAAACCTTCAGGCCTGAATACAGAATGTGCCTCGTAATCCTCTCAAATCTTCAAATGAAATAACAATATGTGATTATTTAATGAAATAACACCATTTAATGCCTTTAACTAGCCTTCTGATCCTAATCTTAAGGTTGGAAAAGGTAGCCTGTGTCTTGCCATAGTTATTCAGTCTGCTTGAAAATGTACTTGCTTTCTTTCAATTTTGGTGTTGGCTACATGATAATCTTGAGCTCAAGGATATTACTGCATTGTACAATGCACATGTTTCAATGCAAACAACCTTGATAGGTTTATTAAATTCTTACAGAAAATACAGTTCAAATGAATAACCAGTTTTGTTTTGCAGGTCAAAAATGAATAGAGCCAGACTGTGAATTTGTGATCAATTCCTGTTTAAATGATGAAAACAGCATCATTAGAAATGAAGCTGAAATTGCTGTGAGGAGGTAACTGTTTTGCACTTACGAATTTGTTGAACACTGATTGACTGTTTTATTTTGGAAAAATCAATAATGTTATTGGAGAAGAGAGAAAGACAAAATAGTTGTCCATTTGAACAAGTCAATAAAAGAAGAAATGCTTAAAAAATTGCTCAAGAGGAATAATTACATTGAGGGGTTTTCATTAGTGTGGAGATTATCTTGAAGTAAATTTCAGCACCAGTAATCAATAGTTACCCTGAGTGTTTTGTCATTATTTTGCCTGTTTCCACTAGAGACATACTTCTGTAGTAAAGACAAGATAAGGTAAATAACTAAAATCTGCTACAGTATTCTGAATAGCAAAATCATTTTTTCTATATGGCCATGGGGTTTTTTGTTATTTGCTTGTGTTATATGTTGCCTTGACAGTCATCGCAAGGGATTAATTTTCATGTCCACAAGAAGTTCTAATTCTGTCTTGTATTCTACCATACAATATGTTGTTTAATATCAACCATTAAATCCTGAGCACATGTTTATGGTTTTTCAAACATTTTGAAGCCGGAATAGTCTCAGTCCTACAAGGAAACTGAGTTGGGAGAATTAGTCTCCTACTCAGTTTTTGGTCTGACAAAAATCTGTGCGGTTAATATTCATATTTAACACTTGGGTTTATTTCAAGTGCTTTTTTGTATCTGGAAGAATTATAATATTTCATCACTTTTTGCTTATGTCTGATTAAATATCACATGAATTCTGATGGAAAAAGGCAATGGAGGGATTATGTCTGAGGGAAAGCAAGCTCATTTGTTTTCTAATTAGCAACCTGTAAATTGTCATGTTTTACTAGTACGATATATATGGCTTTTTATGTTCTGTGCTGGTTTTCTGAGTTTAAATTCTTTGCTTACTTGTATCACACATATACTTAATCAAGGCAGAATGAAGATGTATGAAAAATTAACTGTGAGATATGCTTAAATTTTAATATTGCTTTCAGTTACAATTAGAAATACACTTAATGAACATGCATTGGAACTGCTTTTAGATGCAAAAACAACACTAGAGTTTATAAGTAGAGATGACTAGATCCAATAGAAACAGATGAGAATTAAGAGGTTATTTGTCCATAAAAAATAATTTAGTCAGTGTACTGAGGGGCTTCATGTACTAGTATGAGTATTTTTATCCAGGTTAGCCAGAGTAACAATAACAGTGTAACATGTTGTCCAAAATAATAACTATTTTTGAGACAACTACACTTGGGATTAAATACATCACTTTCTTCCCCGAGATGAGTGTCTATGTTGATATTTAACATAATTTCACTAATCTAGTTAAGTTCAGTGTTCAGGTTCATCTGTAGAAGTTTTCATACTTTTCAAGCCCCACAGATTAGGATTCAAACTTACAAGAATAGTACGAGGTTCTATAGACTGAAGCCAGCGAGTAAGCAGAATGTTTACTCCCCCTGTACCCACTCATTAAGGAATGTTATTGAAAGCTTTTAAGTTTTACTAAATTAAGTGTTCAGTTATTTATACATAAAGTTTTTTTCATTCCACATTCAGAGATCCACGTCTCAGTTCTTATTTTTAGAGCCAGATTTATACTGACAGGATTGAAACATTAAATCATTTGGGCTCAGTGCTCAATAATAATTATCCTGCCCTTACTTTTCTGTTGGTAAGGACACTCAGTCTGTAAATTTCTTTGAATGATGCACCTGAACTAGTTATAAGCACTGAAGCTTGTAACTAGCAAACATACTCCATTAATTACCCACTGAAAAATTTCCTTTTTTTTCTCTTACAGTATCTTTTTTTAACAGCTCACCAATGTCAATACTCGCTTTCCTTTAAAATCCACTTTTTGCTCAAAATTACCACAACGTATTATTATGGAGCTGAAGGATAAGAAGATGAGCTATCAGACTATCTTTGTGGATACAGTTTTGGAGGAAGATACCTAGGCACTCCAAAATTCTTTTTTAAGTATTGCTGCTGCAAAACCCAGAAACCATTTGATTTATAGTGGATCCTAATTTCTACCAGATCTCTACAGAGAACCTCTTAAAATGAATCAGCTAATATTGTGTTTCTTCAAATCTAAGCACCGCATCACCTGTGTGAATTCAGAGAACACGCCTTTTAAGTGGAGAAGAAATACTGCCATAGACTCAGATGAGTTGTCTTCTCCCTCAGAAAGAGAGCTTTCTGTCCCAGAATTTCATTTAGCAAGGATGTATTTGGAGACGTATCACATCAACTCATCTATACTCCTTCTCTGGTGAACAGAAAATGAGTCAATTAGCAAAGGCTAATTCATAATATCCTTTACCAACTTTTTGTCTAAATTAACCCTTGGAGTATCGCACTCTTTTTCTGTCATCTGTAAAGGCATTTGGAGAAGAGTGGGGAAAATCTTATCTAGATTGATTAGCTCTATTGCTTACTGGATGGTATGACAGTAACATACAACTCTTCTTTTCCCTCCCCATTCCTAATTACTGTTGTGGTCATAAGGTGATCTAGTCAAACACCCCCTAGATCAGCTTGTTTTGTGTCACGCAAATACAGCAGTATGAAATTTGGTTGCTTGCATTTAGCTAGTGCCTTCCAGAATGCAGATGATGTACTTTGAGAGACATGAAGGATCCACTACTGCTTGTTTCAGGGCTTAATTGCTCTCACAGTTCAAGATGTACTAACTAGTTTGATTCCTGTTTCTGTCTCTGGATTTTGTTATGTGTTTCTCTGCCTGGGAAATTACAAAGTACTTAAGAGATTGGCTTTTTCTGCACGTGAACGTACTTACAAACTGCAGTCAAGTCACTTCTCAGGCTTTTCTCTCTTACGTAAAGTGTAGGTCTTTGTGTATCTCCCTGATAATTATTACTGTTGCTGTTTGAATCATTCTGTGACTGTTTTTTGCACCTTGTTCCATTCTGTAAGTTGAATTTTCAAATGGTCTGTACACAGCATTCTGGTTTTGATAATGCCTAACTTGTACTCAACAGAAAAGTTAGCTTCGTTTCTTAACTCACTCCTCTTTTTATACAAGCAGATGATGCGGATAAAAATCAGGGTCAAAGAGAAATTTAAAATCAGTTATGCAACTTCTGTGATCTCTTGAAACTGCTTAACGTGCATCATTTCTTTACTAAAACAACTGAAGAGTTTATGTCTGTGTAATTTCACACAATGCCCTGTTTGCAATATTTTAATGGAGCGAAGTATCCCCCAAACTGGACTATCACCGTTTTTCCCTAATAGACTCCCCATGAATAACAAAACTGGAACCTTAAGAATAAACTGCAAGTTCTTGCTCAGAAAAAATCTCAAAGATAAAAACATACCCATTCTGAGAAACATAATCAGGAACGGTACTTACTTCTTTAAGCAGAACATACAACTCATATATTGCATGCAAGGGGCTCTTTTTTATTTAAAAAAATCACATTTTATTCCAAAGAAATAAAGCAGGCCCAGATTTAACTTCCATTTAACATAATTTGGCTTACATTATTATTATATCCATTGCTGTCAATTACACATTCTGCACTACATAGTTGAAACAATTTGCATAGAATAAATTGCTAGTTATTCTGAATCCATTTTCTCTTAGTACAGTACTCTAAATGTGCTATAATTGCATCTGATATCTCTCTGACAGGTCTTGGTATTTCATACCTATTGAATGAAAAAAAAATGTAGTCTGTCCAGCAGAATGCATTAAGAATAAAATGAAATCTGGCATTTACATGCCACTTCCATTGATATTCATGCAAGAAAATGTTGTAGTTTAGCAACTCGGTCCAACCCTCCTCAAAGTGAATGGGAAGAGTCACAGCAACATCAGTGACAGCTGGATCACAAACAGAGGTCCAGCAAAGGCAAATTACTTATGGCACATGAAAATGAGACGTCTAGCCAATGACCCAAACCGAATGGCAAACAGCAAGACTTTTTTTAACACTGTTAATCTCTCTCTCACTGAGTATGTAAGAGCCTTCTGCTTAAGTTCAAACAAGTAACCTAGTCCACCAATAAATTATTCAGGCATTCTTATGCTGCAGGTTATGGACCAGACACTTTCCTTTGACTGTCAGCACACACACCCCATCAGCATTCTTGTAGCAACTTCCTCCTTTTTAATGAGACCAAAGTCCATTTCTTTCCTCCTTGTAATTTATTTTTTTTAAACTTAGTGCTGTGGCAACATCCAGTGTCACTCAAGACCGAAATAACAACAGAAGTTTATGCTACTAAATGAATGGGATTTTTAAGAAGTTTGCTGACTTATCAAATGATACCAGTACCACAAATAATTTCTTTGTGCCTTTGTAACTGAATGTTTACATTGAAAGTGCATGCATTTTGGACAAGTTTAAATTTTGGAAAAAATATTCCAAACCTCGGAAGTTTTTCAAGCACAAAAGTCACATTTATTTCTGTATACATCTTTATTTCACTTTTTCCAATGAGAGTTTACACCAAGAGTTTTCAATATTTAGACAGATATCTATTCTAGTACTTGGGCATGGCTTTTTCCTTGGCTCCTGTAAACGTACTGGGATGCACCTTGTAAGCCACCTCTAAGATGGTGGTATGTTAATTCATAAGAATTCCTGCCATTTCAGTGTTTTCCCCAAATTATAACTCATTTTATTAATTTAGCAGGATTATTCATATACTTAAAGTTACTTGTACACTTAGTCAGGTTATGAATCCAGATTCAGTTATTTGGTCTAATTTCCACACAGTTAATAGAAATTTTCTATTTGATTTTTTAAGTGAGAGTTGATTTCATCTTCCCGAAGAGCACTGATTGTCTTCCTTGTTATTATGTGAAATTTGTTGCCTTTGATCTACTGAAATTTTGCCTGAAGTTCCTGACCTCTTGGTGTCAAGAAGCACAGGTTACATCTACGTCATTATAGAAATTGGCCCTAGTTGAATTAGCTTCTTCCTGGTTAACAGAACAGTTTTTAGTCTTGCCAGTAGTATAGCATTTCCAACTGTGTTAACACTCAGGGGATAATCTGGGATTCTTCAAGATGTGACCATCTGGTTGTAAAATTAGACAAACAAAGCTCCAGTGTTGCTTAGTATAATGCATTTTCCAAAGCTGCTGACCTTTATATTGACATTTAAAGCTAAGGGTAGTAAAAATTTTGAGGTGACTGAAAGGGTTACACAATCATTGTAGTATAAATTTTAAATAACCAGCAATATTGTTATTCTATAAATACAAATATCTTCCTTAAATAAGGGTTAATTTCTGCATACTGCATGCAACCTGCAAACCAGACAATTACAATATTTCTGTATTTACTTACCCAACAGTTCTTGATATGAATAATCACTATACAAGTAATTAATTAGGTCATTAAATCATTAAAAGGAATATTTTATTGTCATTGTCATATTTTATTTTATTGCCTGGACAAGGTCCTCTACAACCTACTGTAGGTAACCCTGCTTCGGCAGGAGGGTTGGACTAGATGACCTACAGAGGTCCCTTCCAACCCCTACCATTCTGTGATTCTGTGGAGACCATTTTGTACTTCATGCTCTATTGAAGATCTGAGTATAAGGCTTAACTTCTTTGCCTGCTTTTCCCTGTATATTGCTTAATACTTGATTTAGAGGCTTATGCTTTATATTAAAAATATACTTGAATACACACATGTGCATGCATGTGTAATTCCTTTGAGGTAAACACGAGACAAGTACAAAATCTTTATGAAGCCTTACTGATTGTCAGTTTGAAGGCATTTCTTAGGAACAACAGTTCAGGAACTTTGCTTTCAAAATCTTTAGCAACACTGATTCTCAGTGACAGATAACTGAGTAATAGCAGAAAAGAAGTTACTACAAAGCAACCTTTATCTTACATGAGGGTGATATTGTGAAATTAGAATGCTGTGCAGCAAAGTCCATTCCATTTTGATGAAAGATGTAAACCCTTACCAAGACCAAAAGGACATTCAAGTTACTCTAACCTGTAACATTTTCCTTTATCTAACTACTAGAAGTAGATCCTAGATTACGTTGTCCATGAAATCACTGCTGTCTTCTGAGATGGCAGAGAACAAGTGTGACCTCAAAGAAGTTTCTTTACAGCACATACATCACAAGATAAGTATTTCTATGAAGTATAGGACCCGGGAGTCACAACTGGATTCCGATACTCTGTGGTTTCAGTCAAGCAAATCAATATCTTGTGAAAATGAAATTCACATACAACCAGTTTGAAATTAGTTATGTTAATTAATTTAAACTAAATTTTAAATTAGAAACAAAGGTCTGAATTGAAACATTTCTGAAAGTTTTGTTCTCAGAAAAAAACTTTTCAACTTTTTAGATTAACCAAGGATAAGGGTACAATGTGGAAGTATTTTCATTTCTCTAAGGAACAGGAATTCTAAATTTATTTCAGCTCAAACAGATGCTTGAAAGTCTTCAGGAAGAGTAATATTATCAGTTATAGCTTCATGGCCCTGGAGTCTTCTAGATGCTTTGGAAGAAGGAATATATATTTTCTGTACAAAATGTGTTGTACAGGGAATGAGCAAGGAATAAATGGTATTTGAAAGTGTTCTGTCATGCATTCGGGAATCTAATAACATGTTTGTCATTCCATCTTATACGTGCAATTTCCTTCTGTCTAAGGTTTACCTGCACACAAAAACAAGGATATATCACTTATTTCTCCAAGCACAAGAAAATAACATACAGAGAAACAGCTGTGGGAAATTTGAGCAGCATATATGGTGGAAAGCAATACTCAGTCCCAAACATGTGCAGAGAAGTCACATACCTACACACAAAAAATCTCATTGAAATAGCTCACTGAAAAATGTGGCTCAGATGACTAAAACTTGTCCCTTTAAAGGCTACCGTAACCACAGGAGCACTAAAGCTCCACTTTCATGTTCTGTGTATGTCTTTTAACATTATTTCATAACCTGTGAAGCAGGTTTTTAGAGCATGAGCATAGCACTCAGTGTCTTTGAACCTTCATATTTTCCTTCTATGTATTTGTCCCCCACCATTCACCACATTTTCCAAATCTCATCTACCTCTACACAAGATTTTGAAAATGTTTCAAATTTATTCCTTGAAAAACAGAATATAATTTGAAAAGAGTTTTATAAAGCATCTCTAGACTTCCTAACCACCCACAAACAGGGAAGAATAGCTTTCATCCCTTTAGTATTTTTTTCCAAATTATTCAGTTTTAACACACAATACTTGTGACAACAGTTGCCTTGTGAAGACCCTGGGACAAAAAGCAAGAGAAACTGTGCATTGCATAATATCACTTCACATTAATACTTGGAGTCTGGTGGGAGCTCTTCAATCTCTCTCTTTAAAGAGGCAAAAACATCAGGTTTACACAGTGCATAAGTGTCCTAGAATCTCAAAACCACAAATCATTAACTCTGTATAATCAGAAATCAAGCAAGACAAGTGATGAGGAAATAATGGTGGGGGGAGGGGGTGTTGTTTTGGGCACGTCAGGGCTTTTCCTTGACCCAGGTTGTGAAACACTACACAGACTCCCTAGACAGTATAGCATAGACCACCAAGTTGCTTGTCAGTGTATGAGCTATTATTTCACATCTATGCTATAGATTTGGCAGGGATATCTAAGTAGAGAACCCCGTAAAAAAAAAAAAAAAAATACAAGCTGCTCCTTAGAGACTACCACTTGCAACGGGTGGTAGTTGGTTTCAAGCACAGGTTGTTGACAACCATCTCCATCTTCCAACCCGTGAGTTTTCATACAAGACTGAGTTCAGACTGTCACAGGAAGGTTAGTTTAAACCAAAATCAGATACAAATGCAAAGATACAAAACAACCCTAAATCTTGGACTTTAACTAGCATGTCCCGAGTAAGGAAAATAACAAATAATATAGCTGGTGCAAGGACATTTGTCCGAACCTTCTTGAAGTATGCTGTAATGCTGGACATGGTAGCAGAAAAGTCAGGTTAGGAGACTCTTCTCCTTCTCCCTGAAAACATCACTGTAAAGGGCTCCCCCAAATGTGATACAGTCTGAGTGTAAGCACCAACACATACAGAAACAGAAGACAGCTCTGTTCATCTCAGGTTTTCAAACGTCATCTCAAAGTTATCATTCAGTACATGTTGAAAGCAGGAAAAAATGTTACAGGTATAATTGTAAGACCTGCAGGAAATCATGATGTGCAGGAAAGCACCATACATAAAGTGCAAGCCTTCAGCATTACATATGTATTGTTCTGGTTTGATGTGCTCACAGAGTTTGAATTGAAGGGAAAAGCATATGTAGAATTCAGCCCATAAACAGACAAAAAATGGAGTGTCGTGTACCTCATATGAACCATTAGTAAGGCAAAACAGTCTTTTTCAAACAATACTGGCAGATATGTGTGTATGCACATCTGTATGCATCCTCATACTGTCAGTGAAATTAAAGCTAACAAATGATAACTTTGCACTGCACAATGTTTTGCAAATTTGATGAACCTACCGCAGGAACCAGCCACCCATTATGTTTGCATTTAACTTCAAATAAGTAATTGCCTTTTGTTTAACTGTGAGCAACAGGGATTAAAATTTCAGCTAGTAGCTGGATTTTTCATATTGATCCATTTTCCAGACTATCAGCCTAAAAACTCACTAGCAGCATCAGTTACAAATATATACAATATAGACAGAAACCTAGGAATCTTCTTTAGATGCAGTTTATGGTATACTTATTGGATTGGTTCACACTTCACAATATACATAGCCTCAAGAGCTCAATAAACTGATGTACTGAATCTAAATTTACGGTTTGGAAACAGCTCTTTTTGTACTGACAGTACACTTTATATTTCTTAAAAAAATTTGACTGTTCACAGAGCTTCTATACGTAACTCATGTTCATATTCTCAGGCACGATTAGAAAAAGGACACACCTTTTTGCTGACAACCTTTTCTGGAGGATTCAAGAAAAGGCCTTTTAGTCAATAAACTGAGAAACAGGGGCATCCGTTATCCATTTGAGAACTTCCTTCAAAACGAGAATCTTTTCCAGTGCTTGTAATTCCACAGTCTATTTAAAGAAAAGGTGACTGTTGTCTCCCAGATTAGGATAGAAACAAGCGTTTCCTTTACTAGGAATTAAACTACGATCTAACTCTAGCTTTTGGATTTTGAAACCATTATTAGGCAATGCTTAAGAGCTCTTAAAGGAAAGGTGTATTATTCCCTTTGGACCATGTTGGTAGTGCTTTTATAGTTACTAACAGAAAAAAGGCAACTTATTTCACCACTTCTGCAGCAGTGAGAACTTCCAATGTCTCTAAGGGAAGCACAAGAATGTAAAAAATATTTCAAGCTCTTAGACAACAAAAGGGCTTTAGATATTAATGGTTTTGGCAGTTGCTGCTTTATAACAACCTTGCATCTCCTTCTCTTCTCATCATATTCCTGCTTTGGATATGGTATTTCTTTCAACTTCATTTTATGCTTCTTATTTTTAACAGATATCCTGCATTCTTGTGTTCGCATCTGCTTTTCACCCCGTAGAATGTAAGTTATCAAGGTGAACAGGCCAGCATATAACTCTGCATTGCTTTTTGATCTATGTTGATTTATTTTAACAATGTGTACTCTCAGCATTCTTGTGCATCTTATCTTGTATGCAACAGAACAATGACTCTCTGAGAACTCATCATTATCCAGCCTGGTCATCAAGGGTTTTGTGGGTGCAGAAAATTGTTGGGTTTTTTTTTTATAATTCACATGATGCATAGGAGGTCAATGTAAATTACCAAAGGCCTGTAATTTAAACATTTTCTGGCTTTCTGCTTGGACATCTTAATCGTACAGCTAAGATTATTGAGGAACATAAAGATCACTCTTTCTAAAGAGTTCACAGCTGCAAACATTCTCACAATAAGCTTCAAACTACATTTGTATTTTCTGTCAGATATAGTTAATACCTGCAGAGTGTTTCTGCCACATGTATTATTAACTCCACCTGAAATGTAACGATCCATCCCTTGTAAAATTAAGTGGAATGGGCTGAAGCTTTTCTTCAGTGAACTTCTGATATTGCAACGGATGTACTTTACTGAAGCTTTTTTTTTTAGGATTTTTACAGACAAATCCAGGAGAAACTATTGATAGTTTAATATTAAATGAATGGCACAAACAATGACAGATTTTTTATTAAACAGTCTGGCAACCAATTTTCATCAAATTGGGAGGCTATTAAATTACACAAAACTACTTTGCTCTAGAACTCAGGCTGCAATCTATGTTTAATAGTTACTGAGCATTCTTCTGATGTCTAAACTATTTCTAGACAGAAAAAAAATAGATTTTGTAATAAAAGTAGATATAAAGAAAATAAACTGATAGGAATCTATTAATTTTTATTCACTTTATTTTGTACCATCTGTATGCTACAGGGTTTGCAAATGGTATAGTAAACAAGTGCACATATGGACAGGAATGTGTGCCAAAAAAAATCTCCCACAAACTGAGAGTTAAAGTAAAATGATAGATAGGTGAGTATCTAGTTGCTGTTATCATATGGCAGGAATTTCATTATTGGTGCATTTACTAGTTTTTTAGAGTTTCATTTTTAAATTAATGCCATCCTTTATTTCATCTACTCAGTAAGACTTTAATTCTCTCCCACGACTGCAAAGAGAACAGAAAGCAGTACCAAAAAACTGCCACCTCAGGAAAAGACTCTTCCCATCAAGGCTATTAGCTGTATTCGTAATTCTATTTTACTATGCTTTGCAAGTTATGAATTACAGTGATAGGCGCTCCATCTACACTCTGCTAGTACTGCTTTCTGTTGTGCCTGAATGATGCTAGCGTTATTTGCCACAAGTATGATGGGAGGCTTTTCCTCAGTCTTGTCGTGCTGCATGATACAGCCAGGTTTACATACCACAGCAGCCCTTTTTTCCCTTCAAATAAGAACTAGAGACACCAAAGCACTACCAGTTTCAAGGAGTTTTTGAGCTAACAACAAAAAGTCATGTCCAAAGGATACAACAAAATTACCTTTCCTTCCAGCATCACCCTGTGCTGAAGTTTCTGTCAAGGGATGAAGTACCTCAAGGAAAAGTGCAGGACCACAAAGATCAGAGTGTCTGGTGATAAATGGTGGCAAAAGTAGAAAAACCCACCTGTCACTGCTGCTTGAAAGTCAAAATGCCCATGCCCTAATGGCCTACTAGCATTATGATTTTGTATCTATCTGTACTATAAAATATTCAAATGCAAGTATCCACCTCACATGAGGGGCACGTCAGCTTGACCACTGATGTCTGGGTTAGGAAATGTTAAGTCTTACTTGCAGGCAACATTGAGGTTTAACCTACTGGAAGCCACTTCAACTTGGGCAAAGACATGGATAGAGACCCTGTATAGAGACCCTGCCTACCTCAGAGCACAGGAGATCCAAGATAATATAAAGTTTTCCCTCCTTTTTTTGCTGAGAGCTTTACGGAGCCTGCTCAGCCATCCATGAAAGCTTTTTCCAGTTTCACCAGTAGGAATACACTTTTGCCTGAGTGTGGATCTTAGATGGAGGGTGCATGTTGGTGACAACAGAAATAAAAAATTAAATAAAAATTCCCTCATTTTTTTACTGTTTGATATGATGTTATGGTTTGGCTGCGGCCGGCAACAAAAGCGTCACGCCGCCACCACTCCACTCGCTGGGGTGTGGAGGAGAATGGAAAGAAACAGGCAAAAGCTGGTGGGTCGGGATAAGGGCAGTTTAACAGAACAGCAAACAAAGGGAACAAGAACAACAACGATACAGGTAAGGGGAATACACAAAACAAACCGCACAACCCACAGAGCCACTCTTCCAGACTGGACTGACGCCACCCACGCTCCCGAGCCGCGAGTGAGTTCCCGCTGCCCAGCTCCCCCCCCAGCGTAACCCAGCATGACGGCACATGGTATGGAATACCCTGCTCTGTTTGGCCAGGTGGGGTCAGCCCACCCAGCTGTGCCCCTTCCTGGATTCCGGTGAAAATTAACCCTGTCCTGGCCAAACCCAGGACATATGACTATTCAGCAAAATGTGGAGTGCAAAATCTGGACTCAGCGGGTGAGATCTCTGTCCCTTATCCTTCCTCAACCAGTATTGTCTGTGCCAAAGCATGAATGCAAGCTGCAGGACGATCATTTATAGCCCTAAAAGACACTTGTATTAGAAGTGAAAACACTCTTAGCAATTCCTGTGGAGCTATAAATAAGTTCAAGGGACATCTACAGAGTGATAACAATGCATTTAGGCTCAAGGAAATATTGATAGCTGCAGACTATTTCTGAGTCCCACAAGACAGTAGTCAGGCTCTCAATCCACTCCACAAAGCTATCACAGTAGCATTAAGCACTGTTGCTGGAATGGCAGTGAGCCATAAAATCAATGCTTGCTACTACCAGAAAAAATCCTCCCCTTCTTTTCCTTGTGCAACTGCTCCTTCCCCTCTCGATCCTGCAAGCAAGGAACAGGCATGCTGAAGTAAATACTAGCAAACCTTGACCCAGTCTCCAGCTTCTTAGACAGAGACACTAAGGCAGAAGAAATAGGGAGCTATTTTTTAGCTATTAAAGGACAGGCACATGCATTTTCTCTTTCTCTCTCTTATATGTGTCAGAAAAAAATGACAAACCAACAAGCATGATGCATCTCCTCTGTGATTTAGTAATTCCCAGGCTGGTCCTGAGGAATTATGGGGAAGTACTGCTTTTGCTTCAGAGGAAAGGGAAACTCATTGCATAGCCCCTGCTTAAATGACATTTCACAAAGACTTTTTCTGTTGGTGTAGCTCCTAGCCAAAAGTAGCAGCTTCTTATCTCAAGAGAAAGTACCCTAACTATTTCAGGCAAAGAAACATATGTTAAACAATGTAAGTTAAGCCCAAGCAAAACAAAAAGGAAAAAATCACATGGCATGGTTAGTAAGTTTAATTTTTGTTCTAGTATAATCACAAACTACAACCTTGTGTCAGTGCTGCTGGTAGCATCAGTACAGCCAGGCACCAGCCAGGTTACTCAGTCTCTGCTAGAGAAATGGTGTCATGCCTGTTCAAGTACATGCTCCTTGAGAATTTAATGTCTTCAAGACAGTACAGTAAAATGCAATCCAGAAATTATGAGAGCAAAGGACAACTTTTAAAGAGCTAAGGTCCTGTGTAGCCTGATGTAGGTGACCCTGCTTCGGCAGGAGGGTTGGACTAGATGACCCACAGAGGTCCCTTCCAACCCCTACCATTCTGTGATTCTGTGATTCT
>Ga0065711_1002282_pt1 | contig 37840 bp, 30 predicted proteins | sample Hoacrofraction12_FD_59098 | JGI IMG/M metagenome (GOLD analysis project Ga0065711, IMG submission 59098) | Hoatzin crop microbial communities from Cojedes, Venezuela - Epithelial fraction 12 v2 (version 2) | ecosystem: Host-associated > Birds > Digestive system > Esophagus > Crop | place...
CTCCTCATCTTTCTTGAACTGGGGAGCCCAGAACTGGACACAGTGCTCCAGATGGGGCCTCACTAGGGCAGTGCAGAGGGGAAGGAGAACCTCCCTCGACCTGCTGGCCACACTCCTCCTAATGCACCCCAGGATCCCATTGGCTTTCTTGGCAGCCAGGGCACACTGCTGGCTCATAGTCAACCTGTCGTCCACCAGGACACCCAGGTCCCTCTCTGCAGAGCTGCGAGCTCCCAGCGCCAGCAGCCTCTGTCCTGCTGGGAAATCCCTCTGGGACACGTCTCGCATCGGGCTGCGATGGGCTCGGCTGATCAGGGAGCGGTATTGCAAGAGAGAGAGCAGCTTAAACTCTTCAAGGTACTGCAGCACTGTGTTTATTTAATCCCTTAACCTCACACATTGCACCCCACAGCCAGCCCTGCCCAGGCACCACTTCTGGAGGGATACGCAGAGGGGAAAAACTGGAGCACACTAATTTAAGCGTAAGAGGAAAACACGTATATCCAAGGACGCATTAGCTAGAAACAACCTAAAGGCAACAGACTTACTGTCTATTCCTCAGATGATAGTGTTTCATTTTACCTTACTCCTCTTCAAATAAACAGATAAATGTGTTTTTCCCTAATTCCCACATTTGGTTATTGATTTCCAGGGAAAACTTCCTGCCTTGCTAGTACCTGAAGTAAGACGGAGTGAATAATTTACAAGAAATTATTTACGTGACAAATTCAGTCTTTCTCTCTGCTCCTGGAATGTACATGAACTAATTCTGGTTTCTTTCTGTTGAAAATTATTCAACACACTGGCTGGTGATTTTGAGCATTTCTTTTTCACTGTGTGAGCTGATTTTCAGAAGGTATCTGATGTCAATACTGGATATTTACAACCAGATGATTGTGACTTGTTCGTATTGCTTTCTTTTCTCTCCTTTCACAGAAAAACAAATCCATCTAGAAGTTGCAGCCAGACAAGCATCTGAGAATGTATGCCAAATAGTCCCTGTCTTAACTATAAAAAATTTGCTCAGGCCACCATATTAAAAGCCTCCCAAATCACACAAAAAGGCCATCGTGCCAAAGGCTAATAAAGATCGCTAAGTAGCAATTATATTATAATTACCTATCATCTCATTTTCAAAAGCACGACCAGCTAAAAGCCAGCAAATGAAACGATACCAGGCTTCTTACGCTTCCCATATAATGAACAAACACATTGCCCATGGCAAGCTCAGAGGAACATATCTTTCATTATGATAAAAGTGTCTTAACCTTGACCAGCACACTGCTGTTCAGCTGGTTTGCTTGTCTTCACATCAGCTGTTCCAAAACTCAAATATCTTGTTTTCAAGTTCTTTGATCAACACAAAATATTACAAAATAAAATATTTCTTATTCAATAGATGCAGACAAGTTTTTTCGTATTTTTTCAGATCTCTCTGTCTTATGCAATTTAGAGCAGAAAATGTCTGGCATAAATTCATGATTGCATTATTAATGTAGAAAGGCGAACATCTGAAGTTAATATATTCCGCTAATGGGTGCTATATAATACATTAAGTCAGGTTAAGCATGCTGTATAATAAAGATCTGTGGTGTGAGATATTTTGAGAATACTGATTTAAGTATAATGGTTATTTTGGTCAATGGTTATAGACTTTTAACAGAATACCCATCTGAGAGCTGTCTGAAGGTGTAGAAAACCTCGATATTTTGAAGCTGTATTCTGTACCAAAATGAAACAACCTGTTGTAACATTAACACTTTTTTGAAAACAAGTCCCCTGGCTATTTCTAAAATCTTTGTCTTAAAAAAATCAAAATGTAATACGCTGGCATCTGGTCAAAGCGACAAGAATTTCTTAGCCTTCATACGATGCAAGTCATATGGCAGTTCTGAAGGTGAATGTAGTCTATGGGCTGATCTTGAATATACAAGGAAAAGTATCAACTGTTCTTTAAGACTTTTTTCCCCTTTTCTCTCTAGATCAACAAAACTGAACGTGTTTTACAATGGAGAAAGAGCTGCCTCCTAGTTTCAAAAGGTATGAATAAGCAGATACATTTCAAGGACTCGACAGGCAGCAGTATTGCCCTGAACACTTTGCGTTGCAGCTTCCATTTTACTTGTCACAAAAGCAGAAGATATTAGCTTAGCTCAAGCTAAATGAAAAAAAATAATGAGATGCTTAGAGAAATCTATTCTTCAATGCTATATTCCATGGAGATTTACTAGAAAAAAAATTCAACCCTAAAAAAGCCCCATTCTAAGTCTGGGTTGAAACCCCTGTGGGCTTCCCGAACAATTGCAGTCTTCTCCTCAACGCTGTGTTTTACTCTGTGCCAAATTTCCCAGGGTGAGTTTTGAAATGCAGAGCCCGATAGCCCACAGCAGTATTGCAGAGCCAAGCAATTAGTGGAGGGAGGATGGATGTGCACAAAAAAAGGATCCTCAGGTTCAGCTTTCACAGCTATTACCGACAAACGCAAGGCTCCCCTTCCCCTCCCATGCAGTAATATTGTCAGTGATGAGTGAGAGGAGCTTAGGCTTAAGCACTGCCCTCTCCATCCTCCGCTGGCATGAACTGACACAGCCCCACTGAGGTTAACAGAGCGACACAACCGCAGCTCCCTGCAAAGAGAATCTCTGAAAAAAAGGTATCAAAGCGTTGGGCTAAGTTCAGGAGTCCTCGTTAACAAAGTGAAGCCGCCACTGTGGATTGCCCCGCTCCCACAGGAACCTTTCTCCGAGTGCCGCAGGGTGAGAAGTGCACCGTGGGGTTCGTTAGCTGGATGGAGCACTAGAGAACACGTGAAAAGGGAAGAGTAATCCCGACTCTTGGCCATGCCTCCAGATGACTGACAGTGGCCCTTTCCAAATAACAGAGATGTATTGNGCAGTAAATCTGGTTTTGAAGTGTCTTTTTTTTTTTTCTATANNCCATGGTCTTGCTGAGGTANACAGAAGACAACACAACGNATGAAGCTGAACAGTAATCCATTTTTCTGGAAACCACTCAGTAGCATGAATAAACAGAGACAGAGCTACCATAAGTAGTTAAGGACATGTGTCTGTGAGTGAAAATACATATGAGGTGCACTTACTCAGCTCTCCGAATTGCAGATTTGGCTGTAAGGCCGGCTCTCTCTCATCTAACTAAGGACAGGATCAGACGCATCTGCAAGTGCAGGTCTCCCATCACTGATGATAGAAGTAACTCCCACAATGAGCTTAAGACAGATGCTTAACTTCTCGTGAGACGAGCTGTGTTTAGCGAAATGAACACTGCCCTTTGTGTCTAACAAATTTCTGGTGATTTGAATACATTTTATGACTTATTTTGCAAGCTTTACAGGTGGCTGAATAACAATTGGTAATTCATATACAAAAGACTTCTTCATATTATTTCTGATTAAATTATCCTCAAACAAGCAAATGTATTGTGCAAGGTTTTGCCGCACATCTACCAAACACCCTGCTGTGCCCTCTATGTGCCTGTAATGACAACGAGCCATGGCTCCACGAGTGTCTTGCAGGCCCATGTCATGATGCTGTCACCTCTTCTGCAGGGAAAAGGAAAGCTCCTTCCAGCCTGGCAGAGACCCACAGTCCTGAGACAACTCCGGAGTTACTCGCTGGTAGGTCCAAGCTGTGGGCGAGCTGAGCTAGCTGCCAAATCTTGGTGCTGGCTGCTTAGCCACGACGTGCATCAACCAAAAGCTCGGCTGACTTCCCAGCACTGTTTGCAGAGGCTCATTGGCAGTCCTTGCACAGAGCTTCTGGACTTGTTCAGACCACATGTCCCTTCCAGGAGACGGCAGAATATGGAACCAGAAGCCCGGATGCTAAACACTGAACCTGACTGCTGACCCTGGGTGTGAGTCTAACACGACGTTCTCTCCAGCTAGTGCATGTTTAGTCAATGCTAAAGCCCTCCTGATTTCTGACTGTGTGATTGCTGCGATCCCTGGACACCAGAAGTATTAAACTTCCGTCTGTAAAGGGCAAAATCTGCTTATTTCTCAAAGATGTTTGCAACAGCTGTGACCCCCCTCCCATCTAGGTTGGGTCTTGTCAGGCAAGGGTCGCAGCTGCTGGGAAATGCCTCTGAGTCTGCCCACAGGCTTTCAATGTGGTATTCACTACGCTGATCACTGGCAGAATTCATAAGCATCTGGCTCGGTGGAGGAGAGCTCTCTCAATCGCAGGATGATCATGTGGCTAGTATCTGCTCAAGTAGTATCACTTACTAGAGGAGGCTTGAGTTGGATCAGCTTTAGTTTTCATTTTGGATTTGCAATCTGCAAAGTAAACTGGACCTAGTTTGGTGTTGGATTTAGAGCTGGTGGAGAAAATCTTCCCTAGCTGCTGGAAAGGTCTTTCAAAAATAGTAAGAGCGAAAGGAAAAAAACTTAAGAGCAAAAGCATGAACTCAAACGAGGAGAGAAAAAACGCAACCCAGAGCCAGCAACGAGCAGATCGGACTATGACGTTCAAGAGCTCACAAAGAGCTCAAGCCAAACCCACTCACCTCAGAAGCTCGAGAAGTGACCCCGGAGAATTTGGGTCTCCTTCTCTGAGACGCCCTTTGAAGGATGTGCTCTCTTGGAGCTGGTCCTGACAGTCCATGATTGCAGAAGGAGCACTCCTTCACAGACGAGCTAATCTGTCACAGTGGGGACATGTTTACGAGCAGCTGACAGCCCGCTCTGGGAGGTGATTGATACTGATTTGAATTGTTATGCAAATATACTTCTGCTCCTCTCTTTGCTACAAATTCTCCCAGGTTGCAACAGTGGCCATTTGCTCTGGGAATTTTTCTTTTCTTTAATAAGGAAGAGGTGAGCTGGACTCTGTGGCCTCAAATGTTCTCAAATAGAGCAAATAATGTGACAGACCCTGAGGATTGATATTTATCAGTGCCGTGCAACAGAAGAGTCTCTTTTACTTTCTCTTTTCTCGCCCTGCGCATTCCTTCGCAAGTATTTGTCACCCTCTGTTGATAGATACAATTTTCAAAGGTATCTGAGCAACTTACAGGGCCTAAGCCCCACTTTCAATGCCAAATCTGGTTTTCTTACAAACACGGGTTTGTCACAAAGTGCAACAACAAAAAAAGCGTCGATCAAAGCCAATATGAATCCCTGAAGACTCATCCTGGCGCAGAGCTGGAAGAAGGGCAATTTAAAGAAAGGGAGAAACTGGGAACCGTTCATGCCTAGAGACTGGCGAGCAGGCTGTAGGGGCTCAGATTGTCCTTGTAACTCATGGAAGAACACTTGAGCAACACCAAAATGTTATGTTCTAGCGTCCTTGCCAGCCACCTGATCACACAAAGAAATGAAAAATTATTTTTAAAATTTGGGAGACATATCTGCACCACTTTGTCACTTTTGCCTGCCCTGGATTGCTCTGGAGTACAGAAAAACACTTCCATCTAGAATGAAGAGCTTTGTTTGTATTCAGGAAGAACCTAACATTTAAACCTAACTTTTGAGTTAAAATGGAAACCAAAACATTTAGATATCAACTAACAGACTAGGTTCGGTTTAGACCTACTACCTAAATATTCAGCTTACTGGAAATTATTTTTTTTTTCACTTTGTACCCTTTACACAAACACTTGTGCTCAAGCCATCAGGCTCCCTGGTGCCCTGCAGAGATATGGCTGTGGTAAGGCGGCACAGTGCAGAAGAAATGAGAGAAACCCCAAACCTAGCACTACCTTGATCTGCTGATTTTATTAAACCAAAAGTGATATTGAGCTGCAATTTTGAACACGAGGAAAACCAGAGTCAGCATCCTTTTAGCTATGGCCAAGGAGAAACTGAAGCAAACAACAGAGCAGTTGGACTCCTGAGAGCAGCTACAACTGGTGACACCCAGAAGACCCTCCGAAGGACCCCAGAGTGCTTCATGAGGACCGTGCAATATGCCGCTCAGAAGACAACTCTTCTTAAACCTTGCTATTCTTTGGTGGCCCAACACCCTGCATCCTCAGCCAAAGGCCTACCACACTCCTGACCTCATCTCACTCTTTTTGCTCTCATTCGCAAAACCCCTCTCTTATTTCTAGTAATCTCCTCTGGTCTTGACTGAAGGAAAACAATAGTGTCAGCAGCAAATCTCACAGTTTGTGCCTCTGGGCTCACCGAGGGCTGGGTGAACCACCTTTTGCAATCAATTACCAGGTCTCCTTGTGGTCTTTACGTTAGGCTGAGGGCTAACAGAAAAAAGAAGATAATCATGACAGTGGGATTTCAGAAATCTGGCCTAGAGCTGTGCTTTGTCACCAAGAAAACCCCTCTGAAAAGCAAGGTGGACCTTGGACCATGATGCATGGAAGCAACTAACTCTCTGTACCTCTCCCCACTCAAGCAGAAGTCCCAGAGTGTTGATCTGCTGCTCCCTGGGGATTGTGCACTCACTGCTACATCAGCCACGTCCCTCCCACCAGACCTGCTAGTTTCCAGTCGCTCTTCTCTTCAGCCACCCAGTGACACCCACCGTGCTGTGCAAACGCATCCCTGTCCTGAGCTGCTGGCAAGCGCAGCGCCAGGCCTTTATATTCAAGGTGTGCAAGCTGGGCGTTAATGAGAACCACCAGGACCCACGGTATCAGTCCTCTGCCTACGAGTCCCTTCGATCTGCTGCTACCTCCGCTCTTTAATCAGACACCTTGTAAGGGTGGAAAGGTACATTTATAGCCACACTCCTTCTCCTCCCAGACAATCAATGGATATTAACTGCATCTTTCAGGTGGGTAGACAAGGAAAGAGACAGAGATTCACATTGCTCATCAACCCGAAGAAACTTCATTTTCTATTAGGTCTGATAAACAAGCTGAAAAAAAAATCACCTACCCACTTCTACCTGACAGGCATAACCAAGGAGCTCCATCTGCATACGATACGCAGTGGTAGGTTCAGAAGTGCTTATACGTACACTGCTTCTACTAAGGGGAGGCACTGCTTCATCGCTGCTGTGCATCTCTTCCTCTGCTATCCTTCCACCCAGAGGTACCTACGTGCTAGGCTACTGCTTGCATAGGGGCAAAGAGAGCATTGCCTCGCGCAGAAATACTGGGGACGCAGGAGTGCTGACAGCTCCCCAAACGGCTTCTCATTTTCCCCTTTGTGGGAAAAATGCCTGGGAGGCCGATCTGCTTCTGAAGGCTCTGGAAAAGGCATTCCAATTTGAACCCTAGGACTGGCCAGGGCCCGGCCAAAAAAGCCCTGCAGGGAGCGAAGCCTCCCAGTATTAATCAGCTTGCAATACTGGATGCTCAGAGCTTCTCATCCTGCCCACGAGATGCGGGAGCTGGTCGAGGGCTGGATGTCAGATGGCCTCTTTCAGAGCCCAGGGTCTGACCCTGGGAGGGGGCACCTAACAGAGCAGGGTCCCACCACTTCAGGAAATATGTGGGGCTGCTACATGATCATCACGCGGTTAAAACCCCTCGCCAGTCAAGGAAGGCAACACAGCCAGCCCCTTCCTCATCCCGGAGGGTGTGAGAAGGGATTTAAATCCAGGCAGTGCGCCCCAATGCTAGGCTGAGTCCAACCAGCAGGCAAGTCAGTAGGCAAGGGCAGTACCGAGATCAGAGACTACCCGTTCAAGGCTGTCACAAGATAAATCAAGGTGCTGAGCTTGTGAGAAAACATTTTCCTTTCACGCCCGTACCAGGGCTCCCACAGAACAAGTGCAGTTAGACAGCTTGGTTCCTGATTCACTACACCCCTCCGTAGGAGCGTGAAACAAATATGAGCGACTTCTTAATAGGAAATTGCAAACGCTCCATTACACACCCAGTTATTCATATATGTCTACTGCCTTCTGACTCGTGGGCAAGCCTTCAGCTCTGAAAGAAAATTTTCAGAAATATCAACAATGGCCCTTAATCACTGCAGTAATAAATCATATCTTATAGCATGGGAAGTTCAGTCTGACCAAAAAAATGAGATCTCACAAAAACCAGTGAATCATTCATGCCTTCTGTTTCTGTGCTACAGAGAAGAGTTACATTAGAATAATGGAAATTACAAAGAATTTCCAGGACTTGGTGGAGTAAGAGGAAATGCTCCCAATCACTGTTGTCAAAATAAAAAAATGCAACAACAAACACACCTTGGTCAGCATACTGCCTGAATGCAGATCCTCTGGCAGGAAACATGTCTCTCCACCTCAAAACTCTGCCATAACAAGGCAGGAGAAACAGATAGCTAATTCTGGGAGTGCTAAGTGAGGCAAAACAAGGGAGTTTGTGGCAAGGATAACTATAAAATCCAGCCATTGGCCTCTGCGCATACATGGAGCAACCTGTGACCAGCAAATACCATCCTTTGCCTCTCCCAACACTGTACATATGGGTTAATTCCCAAGTGCTGGTTTTGCAAGCCAGTTATCAGTACAGAAAAAAGACACTAAACATTGTTAGAAAATTCATCATTTATACTAGTTTCAGTTAGCTGTAATGAAGATGCAAGACCTTTCAGTTCAATTCAATCAGACCCATTCACAAGCCACCTTATGATCCATTAGTTCATTCTCTCCAAATTTGATTGCACTGTGTTTTGATTCAAATCAATTGTTTTCAGCTCTTCTCCATTGATTTCCATGGACTCACATTATTCTACCGAGACTTCAGTTAAACTTGAGGATTTGAACCAAGACAACATGTCACCGTGAGCCCCATGCTGGAGGCATCTGTGGGCTGAGCCAGCTCTCCCCGGGACAGGGCAAGAGTAGCATGTACCTGATGGGTCCCAACAGACCAATACGAGATGACAACTTCAGCTTCTTTCAAACCATCTTCACTACCCCATATCTCTACGGCCATGGCTTCAGGGGCAGCTCAGAGAGCAGAACTGCATGCAGGAACAGAGGAAGCCTTGTCCCTAAACAATTTGTGATCTAACCAGGCGTGACAAAGAGGGAAAGGGGGGAGAGACACAGACAGAGGAGTCTTCAGTTATTTATTTAGAGTCACAAAGTCTGTGGGAGGAATAACCAGAACTAAAGCAGAACTCTCCCCAGCCCCAGTCTACTGATATGTCCGGAAATTAGCGGATTATTGGTCTAAAAGCCATCAAGAAAATAAGGAGCTTCTCTAAGAAGAGGTCTGAACGGGGGACAGCCACTTCTGCGGAGGCAGAAGAAAGCTGAAGGCACCTCTAGAAGATGGGGAGTTTGTCTCCTGGAATACCAGGCTGCATTCCCAGATGCGAGTACATCTGAATGGACAAGCAGCACAGGGACTGCTGGCTTATTCAGGAGAAGGACTTCATCTCCCCGAAGGAGATCTCTCAGAGGAGACTGGTTTGCTCCTCTCCTGCTGACACTTTCTACAATCTGATCGACAGGGCATATTTCCTTCTGAAAACCTCTCAAGTTGGCCTAACTCGTGCAGAACTGACATCTATCCTAGCAGGATTCTCCTTGAGCTTTGTCACAAAATCAGGTCAGCGAAACAAACCCAAAGAGAATCTTTCAGATTCGGTGGAAGGGCTGCTGTCAAAAACCCAGCACTGCATTTTCACGAGGAAGCAAGTCTGAAATGTAAGCACGGGTCTGCAGCAAGTTTGATGCAAACCCCAGGTTAAGGCAAAAGCAAAATTAGCTTGCCTCCTTCCTCTGCAAAGATGGAATGTTGACAACGAAGACATCTGGAATGTCAACGACTTTTCTGAAGCTGAAGCCTGCAGTGTAGATCAAGATCCCCAAGCCAGCAAGCGGTACGGAGGCCAGGGTATGTCACTGTACCCTGCAGTTCAAGGAAGGGGATGTCCAGTTTACAGTCCAGTTACCACGTTGGGATACCCAGTCAGTCCACCAGAACGTGTCGCTTTGGAAGCCTCAGGTTTTACAACCACGTCAGAGACCAGGCTGCAAGCACTGCAGATTATGATCCGTTCTGCTCACGGGTACCTGGGCTCCTGAGAGATGACTCGCTATACGTGACTGGGGGAAAAAAGAACTAGGAGCGAGGAGGAGAACCTGACGAGCCTGCTGCTTAATGGAGTGAGAATGAATTGGACAGCACTCCTGCTAACGTGTCGGGATTATGCTTAGCAGTGTGAATGACCTTGTTGAAGCTAAAAAATGAATAAATTCACAGCTACACATGCAAGACCATCTCGGATGCTCAACGCAAACCCTCAGCGCTACCGTTCTGCTGCTGCCTCCAATGTTGTGGGTGCAGTTCTCCCCTGCTCCCATTTGATTTACAGCCCCAAAGCTGCAGAGGAACGGAGCCCTTTGTGGAGGGTATCGAGAACGTTCGGGCAACTGCTTTTNCTGTCTCAATGGAGAGCGTGCTGCGTTCTAACTCTGCCCTTGTAGGAAAACATCAAACGTAACGGNATGGAGTTATAGGATTGCATGTGCACTAAATTAAGCCTGTGAGCATGTGGTAATGGGTCTGACTCCTAAAGAGCTCATTTGGTTCAGCTTCAGGTTTGCCCATCAATCTCACAAGTATTTATCAAAAACTGCAGTAGAGCAGCTACATACGGAGTTACCTGAAAAAAAAAAAAAATCAGTGGCTCCTTGGAACTCCACGTGTGCAGACAGGTCATGGCCTGTGTGGTCCCATGACTGCACAGACACAAAGCTAAACTTCGTTACTTGTTTAGTATGCAATTATAATATGTAATTACCCCCATGTACCTAGATTTTTCATGTTGGCTTTTTAAAAAATGTCTCTTTTAATAAGAAGAAAAGACAAATACATAAAACTACTGAAATTTAAGGTTTACTCTTGGTCTTTGAGCACAGATTTTTGCTCAACTCTGCATATTTTTAAATTCTTTCAGCCAAGGAGTCAGAAATTGTACTGTACTCTATCTGTACTTGCACAAGCATGGAAGAAAGCTTACACAGAATGAGAAAAGGGGAAGATCAGCACATAAATCTCCATCCTGGCAGACAGTAAAAGGCAAAGCGAATTACCAAAAATCAAGCTGAGTTGGCGCATGCTGGCTTGCTCAGATTCAAACTCTCCTGACCTGTACCCACCTACGCTGCCAGCTGTTAAAAACCTTCCCATCTCCGTGCTGAAAACGTTCCAGACACGCAGGTGCAAGATGGTGCCCATGCGAGCTGGTGAGGCTGCACGGCGCGCAACCGTGACGCATCACTTGTACTGCCCTCGGTGCAAGAAGCAGAGACCTACAAGCGCCTGTATCACCGTTACCAGCAGGTGCTCACGCAACTTCTGTGTCCCGGGCGGAGAAAAGCACCCTTGTGTATAAATCAGTAACAGGGCTTAAGGCACAGGAGGGCAATAAAATTAGAAAGGGCAGGGGAAGGATTGAGGTTTTTTTCTCTTTCCTCTTCCCTCCCCCGATCCCACGTTAATGATGGAAATTCCTCACCGCGCTGCTCTGTCTCAGAGGGAGGGAAGGGCACCCTGCTGCGGTTTAGCATAAAATCCTCTTATCGGGAACAGGAGGCTGCTGCCTCTCTGTCCCTTGCCCAGAGGAGCTCAGGCTTTCGCTGCTGTAGTGCATCCAAGCACCGAGATTTTTCAGGGAACATTACAGCTTAAAGAACATTGATTTATGCCCCCTATACAGTGTTCTCCAGTGCGTCTGTACGCTCTGAATGCATTTATATACATAGTCCCTAACAAGTGCCCCGACGCACTACTTAGACCAGTGTTATTTAAAAATGACTTTTCAATGACCTATAACACGCCTGCCTTTGCTTTCGTACAACATGCAGCCGATAACAGATTTGTCAGCGAAATTGCCTTGCTATCAAAATAATAAAACCCAACTTGCAAGGTGACATTTAGGTGGAATTCAATTCACTTCTTTGTGTTTTTCTTTCTTTTTGTTTTATGTATGATATCTTTTTCCCTTTGATTCTCATTCTAAGGTCAGCAGAGCGGAGGAAGTAAGTTGTTATTAAAAGGAAAAGCTTTATTTGATTTAGAGTAGACTCCGAGCTGTTAAGGAAGATTTCTGACAGGGTGACACAGGATCATTCATTTCTTAAGGTGTAGTGCAAACCTGTATCTCTTAAAGGCACATGGTCAACACATTTCACTCCAGATCTTCCTCCTGCTCAAAGAGGAGCCAGATTGCGGCACATAATCTCTGAATTCCCAGAAAGTTTTTGTTAAGACTCACCACTTCTCTGCTCACAACAACATAAAGCAACAGCTAGCAATTAATTACAGATGCACTTGAGTCCAGACATGAGCTCACACTGTTGGCTTGGCAAACAAAGATAATTAATAAATAACGATGATGATGATGAATAAAGATGGGAATAAACAAATGGGTCTCTGTAGTTGCCATGGAGTATTGATGCTTCAGGCTCTCAACAACCTACTTCTGCTGACCCCCTCCTCACTTCACAGGACTTCATCACTTCCTAACCACCCCGCAAGCCACCGGTAGTTACAGGATTATATACAGGTGTCAGACAGAATCCAGACTGAGATTTCTCAGCTACGACATGAGAAAAGACTTTGACTCAGAACCCTTGGATCAACAGTCTGTAAAAAGTGGGCGACTGGGTCAATACTGGCCGTGGTGACGACCGAGAAGTGTACTGAAACAAAGCAGGCGTTTGCACCACTAGCTACCACGTTCAACCAGACACTTCGATGCAATGTGACCAGCTCCTACCTCTGAGGAAAATTCTTTAGGGGAAATGCCAGGGGATTTTGGCACATCTTCATACCAAGCTTGTGGGCACCACATACAGGCTGCGTCCTCCCCCTGCACCTCCACTCCTTTGACAAATCAGCAACCATCCTGGACAGCACATTTCAAACATGGGCAAGTTCCAGTATTGGAGGAAACGCTCGTGGCTCACCCCGAGGATGCTTCAACCCAGCTGTCCTCTCACTCTCTTGCTGTGCCACCCGCAGCGAGCTCTGCTCAGGGACCGGGTGCTGTTCCACCTCACCACTGCCGCCTTCGCAGGACAGATGCAGGTCTCACACTGCGAAAGACAAGGAGCAGGGAATGGGCAAAATCTATGCCAACCAGAAGACACTGAAAAGAGGTCCTGAGACTCCCAGAGTGATTTATTTTAGACCATACTACGTTGACCATCAGTAAAGAAGAATCAGAGGCTCATGCTGTTTATTTCTTTCCACCCTGCCTCTGGCCCTCTGCCTCCAAATCCTTGTTATACTTGTCCTAACGGAAGTATCGATCTGAACAGAAATGATTGATGAGCAAAAACACCAAGCTTAACCAAGTCTTTCTTTCCTCAAAATAGGGCTTTCAGCAAGAACCCCAATTATGGGGTGGTTCTTAGAAGGACAAAACGTACGTTAATGGTGATTTCATTTTCCCCATACATAAAGCTAATCACAGAGGGAAAAGATGGTTCCCTTTAACAGTCAGACAACATCCAATGCATCCCTCCTCGAGACTATTGGTTTTACTTTCAGCTGGAAATTTGATATCTGGGGATGCAAGCCTCTGCTTGCAAAACCAAAGGCATGTTAAAGACCAGGCTTTATGCTGAAAATCGTAGGGTTCAGGCAGTAGAAAACCCACCAGCAGAGAAGTTTGCAGCCAACTGAAACAACTGCAGTTTCCTCATTTTTAATGCTTTTCACCACCACTACTGTTGTCAGTCATTGTTAAGTATTAAACTGCATAAAATACAAACTCTTGGAAACAAACATCGGTGCTTATCAGCCTATGTCAAAAGTCAATTTTTTCTTTACAGCAATTTCGCCTGGAAATTACTTCTGGCGAGATGCACTCTGCGGCTCAGCCCCCGGCTCCAGGCAGCGCACGGCTCCGCAGCACCGGAGCCCTGCCAAAGGCAGCGAGACAGGACCGGGGCTTTGCTTCCCTGGCCCCACGCGCTGCCTGATCCCCAACGCTCGCAGCCTGGCTTCGTCCTCTCTTGGGCCTGGGTCCCCATGGACCAGGAGTTCAGATACACACACAGCGCAGCCCTATCCGCGATGTTTTTATTAATCCTCTACCTGCAGCTCCCACCTTGAGGAACAAAACAAAGCCCGAGGAGGAGGAGGCAGTAGGGTGGCTCTGATGAACGTTACCCAGGTGGGACAGAGGTCACCCCTCTGGCAGCTGAGCGGAGAGCAGAGGCAACAGAAGACTGACCCAACCACATCTGCGGCCCCACCGAAAGATGGGGAGGCCTTTTTGGCTGCCCAGAGGCAAGGCTTTGGAGGCCAAGGCTGCTGGGCTCTGAGCAAAGGCATAAATGGCCCACGCCCTGTGGCCTTTCAAAAGAGCAATACACAGAAATATCCCATACGCAGAGCCCTCCTGCAGAACTCTAGGGACAGTGCCATAATGCTTACAGAGAAAAATAGCCACCATGTATGGACATCCAAACTAAACTGGATTATAAAAGTTTGAGGAGAGGTCATATGGGCAATCTAAACGATTAAATTAGCATCTACACTAATAAGCATAGTAAAATAAGAAATCTTAGTGAATTTATACTGTTAATAAAACCCTCTGAGTTTATTCCTGACAAACAGTTTGCGAATCAACATAATAAACAACTACTGCTTGTTGACAGATTGCATCTGTGTCCAAAGGGAAAGTGAAATAGTAGAGATGCATAGAGTTGCCTGCTGTCTACGTAATTAAAAGGAGTATTACTTTATGATATCAACATCCAGCGGCTCAGATAAATGAATTCTGGACGACTCGCAAAACGCTGGGTTTCATCCATCACTGCTTGTCCGTGTGATTCGGGACAGTTTCCACCACACCTCGCAGAGCTCAGGATGTTGCCTCTCTCAGCTCACCTTTCCCACACGTCTTTCTGCTACTCTACAAGCGAATATACTTGGAAAGTCCAGACCAAACTTCTCCTGTCAGCTTTGACAAAGATGGAGGTGAAGTTTTTCCAAAGCGGAAGAAAAGGTGTTCACTTTGAAATACGGCATCATCGTGTGCAGCTGACCTTTATTTAATCTCCGGAAAAAGCAGTCTTAGTGGGGTGAGGTTTGAAACCCCCAATCACTCTAGTCACACTGCACACGTTTGTGCTGACAGCATCCAAACTGACTACTGAAAATTCCCTGAAATGCTCCAAAACAGCTGTAAGACACAAGCACAGTTATTGTTCAGATGTCATTTTGGGAGACCTTGAGGAAACGTCCCGCTTTGCCCGCATCCTAGAGTAAACAGCAAGGACCATCACAGACTTCAGAGGAACTCAAAATCTCTGTCCCTCTCCACATCTCCATGACTTCTCACCTCTTCTTCGATTTCCACATGCGTACGATCCCTCCTGAGGTCACACCTCGTTCCTCAACTTTAATGATAAAGACGCAGAGATACAGAGAGGTTAAATGTCTTGCTCAGGCTCACAGAGCCTGTGATGGATTCAGCTTACTGGCCTTGCAGCCCACAGAATAAAAATGGCCCAGGTAAGCAGGCTCATGTTCTCCCAGCTATGCCGAGAGCTGCATCTGGCTATTTAAAACGCTGAAGGGATGTGTTGAAAAAGGTACTGCCCCTGGTTTGCCTCCAGCCCGCTCCCAGTGTGCCAAAGCACCTTGCTTCCCTGCCTGTCAAACAGCACGGCTCTTGTAACCGAGGGCAAACGATACCTGGCCAGCTTTAGATTACAACTCCAGACAAAAAGACGTTGTATAATGACACACATTATTAGCCCCATTTCACAGCTGAGAAAACTGAGGTCACTCAGCCACTGTCCCAAAGGTTAACCTTAAATACTGTGACCACTGACCCGAGCTGCGAACCCTACCTGTGATCTTTCGTAAGTACCCAAATAACCCTTACTTCCTCATTACGCAGACAGCTAACAGCAGACTCTCCAAAAACTAAACACTTCTGATTAACATAACACGAGTATCTGTTATCTTAGCTACTGCTGCCTTCCCATCTTCAAAGTCAAACCACCATACAGCTGTACATCCTTCCCACAGAAGCCGAAGTGGTGCCATGCACCGGTCACCAATCTCCTCGCAGCAACTGTCTGCTGAGTTTCTGGCAGAATAACCCAGCTGTGACATTTTCACGCTGAAGAACTCCGGGGAGTAAGCAGGGCAGTCGATGGGGAGGTAGCCCTTTATGGTTGCTGAATACCCCCAGAAAACCCACAACAACAAAAACAAACCCCTCACAGCAGAACTTTTTGCCCTGAGGGTTCAGGATGATAAACGGGTACATTGAGCTGGCTCTGGCTCCTTGATCTGACCTTGTCTTTCCATGTGGCCTTGGGCAAACCATTTACTGCCTGATAATCAAAGATACTTAAACTCTTAAAACTGTTACTAGATGTCCAAGGTGGGGTGGAGGGGAAAGAGTCTCCAGAAGCACCTAACACACGTTTATTTGAAAACTCTCCTGGGTGCCGAGTGACATTTTCAAAAAATTAAATGCCTTGGATCATCTGACACCCCCATCACAACTCCTGGACCCCAGCTTTCCTGTCTGCAAAACAACAGGAACCTTACCTGCCTGAGCAGAAGCCAAGGCGGCGATCAGAGCCGAGCCGATCTCTCAGAACTACCTGACATTAAACCGCAAGGGAACCGCATTGCTCCCGCAGTGCCCCCACACCAGCAGGTAAGAAGGGTTTGCACAGGACCAACGTAATATTTGCAGAAACACGTCTGCACTTTCTCACCCACCATAGGAAAAGACAGTATAGTGCTAATGCTTTGCCAGCCGAGGTTGTGCCGTCTGTTATGCCAAAGTCATAACTCACTGCCAATAACCTTAATTAAAAATATTAATGCTGGAAAAGTGTGTCTGAAAAGTCTGCTGTTCCATTCTCCTTTCCATACAATTGCTCTGTAATTGCAATAATTTCTGTATCTTGGGGAGGATCACTCCCCAGGGCCTGCCTTCCCGTGCCTCCAAGTGCAAAACCCTTTATTATTTTACAGGCTCACTCTGCCACCAAGGTGTTACCACTTAATTAGGAAGAAGGAGAATATATATTAGGCAGAATCCATTATGGACTGGGAACGAGGCCATGCATACAAGCTGCTGCTGAACTGCTCAACGAGAAGCTTTCCGCATGCTGTGGCTGACGGAGAGGGGAGGAGAGGATATACATCCACCTTACTGGTAAAGCCTTGGCTTGGCAGGGAGAAGATGAAATAGGAAATTTCCTAGCAGCAGGCTCTCTCCTCCTCCTCTGAGATATGCTGGAGCAGCAAGGAACATGAGAAGAAGCAAAGAGTACAAAACTGTTCTCCAGAATGCAGAGGCTTGGGGAAATCACAAGGAAGGATGCTTCTCCTGCCCTCTCAGGGACAGTGGCCTGAGTTATTTTGCATGGGAATAACTCCAACGGAGGAACGCTAACGTAAACCGAGAGTAAAAGAGAAGAGTCTGACAGACGTCAAAGGTTTAACTTTCTACATGTATAAAAAAGATAAGAGCCATTAAGCGTCCTCCTTACTGTCACCTGAGGTCAGAATCTCAACTGGGATAAACTGGGATGTTTCACGACCTTTACTTAAGTCTCTCTGAAACTCATCTCAATAAGCAACTACTATGGCCCAAACCTACTTCTGCTTCACATATGCCTCTTCCCTGCATATGCGATGTGGGCATGTACCCCCACTGATGCAACACTGTGGTAGAGAGATTTCTATACGCAGCAAGATTTGGGAATCATAAACTATGGAAACACATGAAAAAGAAAAAGCAAATAAATAAGGAACTGGTTTATTGCAGGTTTTGGGATAGAGCGAGAGAAGAGGTTGGACTGTGAGCTCCAGCGAGGGCCAACACTGCCCGGAGCAGCAGTGGAGAGGGCGGCTGAAGGAGGGCTCTATCAGAGGGCCCCAGGGGCCTGCAGCCGCACCCAGCCCAGGCCATCCCGCAGCAGCAGGACGCAGAGCCAGGGCGGAGCCGAGTCCGCAGCCTGGGGCACCCAGTGCTGCCGGGGTGCACGCAGGGGCGGGCATGGGACACCAGCAAAGCTCATGGCCACCCAGTGCCTCCCACCAGTTACCTGTGTTGCTGCCTGGGCCCCTGCACAAATCTCTTCCCTTAATGCAGCTTTTAAATTCCCTCCGAGTGTGTCCTCCACCTCCGATCCATCTTTTCTCAGTGTCTCTTGCTTTCAGTGTCCATCAGGCAGAACAAAACACACGGCATCCTCTCCCTTGGCCATTCCACCAGTAACCACATGGCAGTCACAGAGACCCAACCCAACCACACTGCTGCACTCCCTGCAGGGTTCTTCCTCTTCCAAGGGCAGCTCTCCATTTCGGATGCTTTCGCTCCAGCCAGCCCAGTTCCTACCTGCACAGGAGCCAGTGAAGCAGCCAGTACGAAAGGGCAGGTCTCCCAAGCTCAATTTACCACCGACAGTGGCACGGCACTTGCAGGAGGATGCTCCGATTCACAATAAATACACGAGTAACTGATATCCCAAATTAATCCCCGTTATTACATACCACATGCAAGCAAAGCCGTTAGTGCTTGCCGGTGATGCAAGTTAATTACCACACTGTCACCAGATGTTATAGGAGTCCTGTCAAGATGTGACAGGCCCCAGTATCACAGCTCCTCATTTCTGCTGGGAAGGATGGCAGAGCATTTCTGTGTGGCATTACTGTCACGTCGTCCCATGATGAGCCTGTGATGAGCACCCTAGGAGCAGTTCTGATAAAGTTACTCTATTCACAGTAACTTTTGTCTGCTTTATTACATTACATATTCCTAAGAGAGAGGCTGGTAAACCTGGAATGATTAGTCTTCAATTTGCAAACATATATTCCTGTGTGCAAAGTGATTGCAGTGTATGCAGAGCATATGCCTCTATAGCTTTAGGTAAACCTTGCTTCAACTCTAAAACGCGACATGTAGCAGGAGTCTTAGGTATGGAAAATCTCATTCCTTATCTACCATGATGTGGTGGAGTAAGAATTGGGCAGAAACCATGTTTTTCCCAGTACATTTTTGACTGAATGTTTTCAACTGGGAGAAATTTTTATTCCAAAGATTCTGAATTTTTCACAGAAAGGTGAAAACGTTTGGGGGTTTTGGTGGCAGCAATCGCACAGCAAAATGTTGCCTTCTGTTACAACAACCAAACTCTCAACAGAAATTAATTCCTGCACACCGACGATGCTTTCCCTTGGGTAAAACTCCTTCCTTAATGTGAACACCTCACGCAGCACTGCTCCGTGGCAAAAGCAACTGACTCTTTGACTGATCCTGAGGCAAAACATCTAATCTGTGTCATTTGTATTAACTCATTACATTTAACATGAATGTCTTTCTCCCCGAGTACCTTACAGAAAAGCATCGCTGGTTCGCAGAATCAGCCTTACAATACATTTCCACGAGCTGTTTTCTCTACAAACTACAGCTGGAAAAATGCACAGTCCTCACCAGTGGGAACGCCAGGCTGGCAGTGGGCGATCACCCCACGCTCCCTCCGGGTCCCTGCCGTGCGGCACCAGACGAGGAGAGAGGCGCGTGAAGCCCTGTAAGCACAAACGGAGCAGCGCAGGAAAGCCCGGACTACACGACGAGCTCTGGAAAGTGAGAGCAGGTTATGCGGCTGTTCTCAGCCTCACAAGGCAGCTCCCAAGGCTCTCCCCACAAAGGCTGACTTTCTCATCACGACGGAGGCATCACAGCCATGCCACATCCACGCAGCTATTCCTTTGATCTTCAGGACCATTTGGAGCAGGCCTGTGAACACCGAGCCTGGGATTTGCATTTCTGAGAAGGAGAGGTACAATAGCTCCAGATGCTTCTTAACCTGTTCATGTTACAGCTGTAAAAATGGAGAAGAGCTCCTCAAGCAAGCCCTAAAGAAAGGGAGACTGCTCATCCTCATCTTCAGACAGCCTATAAGCCCCAGAGATCAATGTCCCCAGGTCTGGGATCTTCTTTTCCCTTGATGTTGGCTGTGTAGCAGGGTCATATTTTCATTTATATTCAATGCACAAGCAAAATTGACTGCATATTCCTAAAATACCCCACTTTAAGCAGGTTGCAATAGGGTCTAAGGCAATAGAGTGGGATACCCATCTCCCTTTGACTAGTCTTCTAACGGAACATGAAGCCATCATGGTTTCAGTTTGTTTCGGTTTCGTCCTGCGGTAGTGCAGGAGCCTTTGCAGCCCGCTGTGAGCAACACACTGCAGATATCGTGGTCTCCAGGTCCCTGCTCCCCTTTCCACAACTGGCCCCTGTCTTTGAGTTGAAGCACATACCCGAAACCTGCCAGCACATCAGAGCTGACAAAGGGAGCTCCACAGGACCAGACTGCAGGACCACGAAACAGGGACAAACAACAGCTCTCTTCTATGGAAGAAATACCTTAAAACAGCCCTGCTACGACTTCAGCGGTTCAGACGACCCTTTGATCATGGTTGTTGGACCACGGGAGCAGCTCCCACTCATCCCCGAGGCAGTTGCCAAGCAGTTCACAAGATGAGGTTCCAAATCACCCACCACCAGCAGTTTCAAGGATCTAATTAGACCCGAATTATTTTATGTCTTTGAAAATATCAGATATTGTTGGAAAAGATACTGTGCATGTATACAGACTTGCCTGCAAGGCATTGTTTTATCCTGCCAAAAGTGCACGAGCACAGCATTTCTGGCCCTGGGTGCCCTGCCACAGGGCGAATTTTGCCCGTGGGCAAAGCCAGCTGAAGCAGATCTCTGCGCCTGCCTGGAATGAAGCCTGTGTGGGGAGGGCAGGCAGTCAAAGGGAGGTACAGCCTTCATCCTCCTCCGGCTGAACCCTCTCCCCAGCAAGGACCCTGCATGCAGCCTTTGTGCCTTTGTGCTTCTTACTGCAGCCTTGCCGCGAGGCTTCGGCTCCTACCCAGGAGCGGGAGAGGAGCAAAGGCAGGAAACTTGCTCAGTCCCTCAGCCAGAAACACAACAAAGCAGTTGATGGCCCCCTGATCTGTTGCAGACCGAGCTGTCTGGCCAGGCCCCCGCAGCGCTGCTCGGCCCCCATGCCAGATAACACAAACCCATAAAACCTAACACATCCCAGGCACTCCTCCTGCCTCTGGCAGCATCAGGGTCACGCGTCCAAAGTGGGTGGCCCCCTCCGAGCAGCATCCGAGCAGTGTCTCCCGCGTCTCGGCGAGCAGTCGGTCCAGCCCGAGGAGTGGAAACACAGGGGGGGGACCCGGGACGCAGCCCCGACTCCGAGGAACAGCCGAAACACTGCTGACAGCTGCGGGTCTGGGGAGAACAGTCTGATGAGAGACTTCTGCTGTTAGGTAGACTGAAACAATTAACAGAAATCTGAGCCCAATGGGAACAAGGCTACTACCCTGATTATCCCCTCGCAAGTCCTGCCAGGGAGACAGGCATTTATCTGAAACCCACAGTGGGACGGTGCAGGCAGGGAAAGGGGTGCAGGCAGCTTCTGTGCCCGAAGCAACCCTGCAAGCAGCTCCATCGGGGCGAGGTCACGGGGGTTTCTGGGAGTCGGGGCGAGGTCGTGGGGGTTTCTGGGAGTCGCGTGCACCTCGTGTACACTAACAGACGTGTCGGTCATGGGCAGGGCTGTGCTCCTCGCTGCCTGTACGAGACTTTTGGAAGTCACGCTGCCGTGTAAAAACACAACAGGCAAAAGCACCAGCCAGCTTTACACTCTCGGTCCTTTCAGGAAAAAAAAAGAATAGTTAAGCACTGTGAAAGGTGTCTATGAAGTGGAATAGGAAAATAAGCTGGGAGCTGAACACGCCATCCTTTGCCTCAGAAGTGGATCAGAAAGGCTGCCTCCTGTAGCATACACATAGCCCTGGATAAAATACAGAGAAAACATGGGAGGCCACTGTGAGAAAGGGTGGATTTGAATATGTATTATGACTCCTGATATAGTATTTGATTCAGCCAACAGGAAAAAGAAGCATAAAGGACAGGCCAAAAAGCCGCAGGTGTGGAGACCCAGGGCCAGGCTCTATAGCCACCAACCACGGTCCTGGAAGCAGAGCAGATGCCGAGCAGCAGCTCGTGTCCCTAAGAGGATCGATACAGCACACGCAGAGCTGAGCCATCGCAGTCACAGGCACACACCACGACAGCCGGGAGATGCTGCGCTGCATCGGGCAGGCTTACGGCTCGGCACAGCAGGGCTGCTGGATTCCCAGTTCACAGCAGAGGAACACCCAGAAACAAACATCACCTCGCAGCTCTGATCCTGCAAGGCACTTATCACCTGTGGCCCCACAGCTTGCCATGTTGTCTTCCTACATTTGAAACACAGGGGTCTAAACAGAAATAGAACCAAATTCCCTTAGCATCTGTATTCAAGAGCTGCCTTTTAGACAGGCAACTCTGCGTTTGGGAGCATCCACTGCAGCCTGTAACTAAGCTGTCCAAATAGCTGAGTGTATTTTATTTTCTCAAAAATCCATATTAAACCTAGCTTCAAATACTTCTGCTTCTCTTTCCAGCTGTGTCTGGGAGTAAGGGAGCCTCCTGCTACCTGAGCTCTGCACCTTGGAGAGACCTTGCGTGACCAAGTCACTCGCTGACACCAGCCACGGAGAAAGGCCACATCGGCAGCAAAATATTTGCAGCACCGACATCGCTGGCTGAAAACCCGCTGACCCTCCATAGTCCTGGGTCCCATTGCACTCTTTTTCATTTTTTTTTCCTCCATTTTTTAATCAGCATGCCTCGTGTGATATAGATCAAAGGACTTAAAAGCCAAGTGAAGGTGCTCCAGCCCTTGGCATGAACACTGAATGAGACAGCCAGTACCACCTATGTAGGTAGCCCAAAGGGGATGCAGATACTAATTTAAAACTCACATTGTAAGGTTTGAATACTGTCATTTGTTTCAGCCTTTAATTCTCAGGTCTTCCATTTTCTTGTTCAATCGCAAGGAAAGAACCTCGTGGCCAAGAACTACCACACCGGTCCAGATCTGAAGGTTACGGATGTTCAGCTATTTCATCCATCACTGCCTGGTGCAGATCCCCAGTGCTTAGTAATAGCCACTGTGCAATTAATTCTGTTGCAATAATAGGGCAGCACCAATTACTAAGCAGACTCTTGTAGCAATAAAAAAATAATATACTAAGTCCTACTTTCTAAGTCACGGTGCAATAAACGTCTCTCTTTTGGAGGACTTCCATCTTTATATTTCTACCTCTCAGTTCCTTTTTTTTTTTTTTACCCTAATACAAGTCTCATCTGCAGAGCACTCATCCTGGAGCTATATGCTCACCGTCTGAGACGTGTCAGACCCAACGGTCCCTCGGCCTGACTTGTATAACACAGCACCTGGAGTTTCCTCCATCCGGCTGTACACCGAGCTCAGCTCACACGCCCAGCAGGGCAGTCAGGCTCTTCCAAAAGGCATTGGGAGGAGAGGAAAAAGTACAGCCCTAATGAAAACCAGGACGATGGGGATCCAGAATGGTTTTAACAAAAAAAAAATAAAAAACACACCAATGGGAAGGATGCAACTCTGGAGTCCCTGCTTGGAAACCTCTGTCACCACAGGTTGGGTGGCACTTAATGACAGCGGGGGATATGAGAGGGCAGGGCCCAAGGAAGAGAGAGTGACTGTTACGGGGGAGGACTCAGCAGGATTTTTAGCTGAACTAAAGGCTTTCCAGCAGTAACACTGCATGCTCAGATCTGCAGGCAGTGCCTGCCAGGGTAATTCCTTCTCACCATCCCCTCTCCTGAAGCTCACTGAAGAGATGGTTCAGATTGCTGAGCCGCTGCAAACTACACCCCGGTTTTAAGGCAGACCAAATGCAAGTTTTATTCTGGATTTTAAAATGCTGTGGTTTGGTGAAAGGTTCACACTTGGCCAAGCAAGCCTGGGCTCCCAAAGTACACCATCCTGCCCGCCACCCTCCTGTCAGCAGGCACTGCGCTCTGGGGTGGAGCAGCCCCTAATTAAAAGCCATATCACACCTCCCTCTCCGTGTGCAACTCCACCTTGGCAAGGCTGCCTACTGAGAGGTCATATATGTGTGTGCATATCTGCTTTTGTGTTGATTGATCTCCACAGCCTGCCTAATCCTCGCCGCCAGCCTGATCCCACAAAGTAGGTTTTGAACAACACACACATAGAATCATAGGTTGGAAAAGACCTCTAACGTCATCGAGTCCAACCATCCACCCAACACCACCAGGCCTACTAAATCATATCCTGAAGTGCCACACCTACACGTTTTTTAAACACCCCCAGGCATGGGGACTCACCTCCCCGGGCAGCCTATTCCAATGCCTGACCAGTCCATACATAGTGCAGATTCAGTGCTTGCTTGCCAATTCCCTTTAAACTTGCACTCATCTGGTTCAGCATCTTCCCTCCTTCCCTCTCTTCATGGTCTCCGCTGTTCTGTGCCCCCCGCCCCTCAGCATGTCAGCGGCGAGATGATATTCCTCTCTCCAGTACACAGCTACTGTCGAATTCAGCAGAGCCTGCACAGCCCCGTGGAGGGAAAGGATTTGCCCGTAAGAGGTTTTCTAAGTCACACCAGAATGCACAAAGTCCTTGAAAGCTGAACGCAGATAATCAGTGGGATTTCTGAGCCCAGGAGAAACAAAACAGGACACGAAACAGGAAGAGGGCAAAAGAAAGGGACGATCCCCTTGCGGCCAAGCAGGGAAGCTGGGGTGTCCCACGGGCACCCCATCCTGAGAACGCCGAACCTCCACTCGACAGCATGCTCGTGCACAGAGCGTTGACCAGACTCTTTGCTTTAGGCAAAAAAATTGGACTTTTAAAAGCTAAACCGAACACACTCTTCAAGTAAACTCCATCGAAGTGAAATTCTGATGAGGGCTTCACCACCCTGCCGCCTGCAGACACTCTCTCCGCTCAATTCAATAGTCTGTCATGCTTGTTACTGGGAAATGAATTCCCTTCACACTGACATTTCATATACTTACTGATACAGCATATAATGAACACTCCGTCAGCCCTGTCAGCCTCTTGCAAAACTAACTTTTTATTACACTTTGTTCATTATTATATTTAAATTTTCCTTGTTTTGTTTTGTTGTAGCTTTTTCTTTTTAAAAGAGAAGCCCAGAATAACAGATCTCACCACCAGGCTCTTCTTACGGGCCAGGGTCTTGCAATGTGCAGTGCACAGATTCCCACCACCGCAGCCAGCCCTCGGGGCTCCCCAGGATGAGGCACCAAACTTTGCAGAAGATCTAGCACCAGCGCTGCCAGGGAGCTGCAGAGATTTGAACAGGGATAAATTATCCGGCCCTGACTTCTCAGTGCACTGAAGCACCTTCTCAGCATTAAGCACACGGCAGTTCTCTGCTGTTTGATCGTACACCTTACTGACCCGGGGCTAACCACATCTATCCCACCAGCAGGATGCTTACACCTAATATCTTTGACATTATGATGACTTATTCCACAGTTAGACTTGCTTTGCTTTCACTCTCCTACAGCGTCTCACATAAGAGAGTGGCAGTGCACAATAGTGGCTCCCGGGCATTAAAGCAGAAATACACCTAACGAAAATCTGCAGAAGCTGTAGAATAATCCCTACAGCATTTCAGCTACAGGCTTGAGCACTAAGCTGGCTTTCAGCTCCTGCTGGCTTTCATTTGGGCTAGATGCAGCTCTGGTAACTAGCTCCTGGGCTGGGACTGGTCTTAGGGGACGCACTCACCAGCAGCAAGCGGGACTTCGTCACCTCCTCTGGGACCCTGGCCATCCAATGTAAATGATCACCTCCTCAGCTGACCTTTTCCTTTGGTCTAGAACATCAAATAAACAGAACAAACCGCTCTGAAACTCCGTGACAGGAGCCTGAGACACCTGAAATAACAGATAGAAGTGACAAGTGCTCCCAAGAGTGGTTTTCCTTCTTTCCCTGTTTGACACTTCACTGTTCTCTTCTCTGCAGAAAGGTCTGATGCCTTTACACACTGTCTAATCTCACTTAAGAAAACCAGAAGACTCGTGGAGAGGGGAACCTGTTTTCTTAAGCTTTTAAAGGGCCGTGAACTCCTAGATAAAAAAACAATGAGCAGCACAAAGCAGTATCTGGAGCTTGTACAATTTTTATGTTAACAACCAGACACCGCAGTATGAAATGGAAACCCAACAATGTGAAAATAGCATTTTTGTCTCAATTTTTTTCCCCACCATTTACAGAAGAATGGCTATACGGCATCAGATGAGACATGTATCAACCTGAGCATCCAGCCTGAAGATACCCTGTGAAGGGTAATGTGCCAATACTTCTTGAATACCTGCTCCAAGCCTCCAGCAATCGGGGCACCAGAAGAGGTCTGTGAGTACTGCTTGATGGATTTCTCCCTGTGAATTTACACAAACGCTATTTGAACTTGCAGCATTCCAGGTAGCTACAAGCAGCCTAATTATGTGTTTCACGAAGAAGTATCACCTTTCATTTGAATATTCCATCTGCTAGTTTTGTTTGAAGACCCCCACTTCTTGTGCTGGAAGAGACAGCAAACAACATGTCCTTGTTCCAACCCTCCTCCCACTCATATTAGTATTGTACAAATAGTGACCTGCAGTCACCTGTTCTGTAGCTTCGTTTCTACTAGTCTATTTAGTCATTTAATCATTCCCAACATTCAGGTGCTTCTCATGTTGCTAACACTTGCTGCTCTTCCCTGTGCCTTCCCCAGCTCTGCGAAGTCATTTTTGAGACGGGGGGACAGAACTGCACTCAGCAGACAAGACACAGAGCCCTGGGTATAGTCCCTGTTTTGTTCTCTGATCCTTTCCCGCCCACCCTTTTGCTTTTTGACAGCTGCTGGGCTCTGTGATGCCATTTCCATAGAATAATTCACAGTAGCTCCCTAGTCTCACTGAGGAATGAGATCCCAGTTCAGAACTCATCATTTTGTATGTAAAATGACAACTCTCTTTCCACATGTGCATCACTTCACATTTATCTGCATTAACTTTCACCCGCTGTTTACTGTCTCGTCGCTCCATCTCGCAAGTGGGCTTTCTTTTTCACTACCCTTACTATCATCATCAGTCTTTACACTCTAGACTTGACTCACCTTCCAGATCATTTATGAATGTACGGAACAGGCCAGCTGTCGGCACAGATCCCTGCTGAGCACCACTGCTGACCTCCCTCCCTTGCAGAGGTGAGTGGCTCATCCTGCCTTTTGGTTCCTGTCTTTCAAGCAGCTATCTGTCAGGTGACCTTTCCTCGCAGCCCACGGTGGCTTAGTTTCCTTAAGCTCCTTCATTGAGGAAACCGATCAAAAGCCTTCCAGAAATCTAAACGGATTTTATCAACGGGATTTACCTTGTCTACATGTTCCCTGATGCCTTCAAAGTTTTCTAAAGAGTTTCGTGAAGCTTGATGCCCACCCCTTCAGAAGTATGTACTGTCTTACTTATCCAGGTGCCTGTTGATCCCCGTTCTTTCTTTCCTCCAGTTATCCCAGCTCAAGTCTCTAATTCTCTGGACCTCCACAGAGAGCTTCTGAGCACCAACATCATATAAGCTGCTTTTCATAAAACCATTTCTGACGTCAAGGCAGCTTTCACTGAAAGGTTGCCCATTGCAGTAGGTTCACCCTTGAGTTTGGACTCACAGCCCACTAATAAAGACTTGGAACAGACTCCTAATCATTTCTGCACTTGCAATATGGTTTGCACATCCTTCATTTGAGGATATGTTAAGAAGGCAGTAGACACATTAGCATAATGTCTCTCATGATTGCTGAAATGTCATGAATTCATCTGGAATCTCCAAATGCTGAAAAGTGCGGATGACTAGAGCATCCGCTGAAGAAACAAACTTTCCCAGCAAGGGATGCCATGCAAGCCGACCTTCTCAGTCCTCAGCCGTGTCCCCTGCCTCTGTCCCCAGAGAGCTTACAGCAGAGGAACGAAACGGTGGGCACAGCAGACTCAAGGTAGACGTGATCCACATCTGAAGTCACAGCACAACTCTTTCAATACTTCCTCACTGAAAAGAATGTGGAACCCACGGGTAAAAACTTCTTACCCAGAATGATTTTTTAGCAGCTCACGTGATGTTGTTTTGTCTCTGACTCTTCCATCCCTGATACACAGCACTGCTGAGAAGCTGGAGGTGCCGAGCTCCAGAGGGAGCAAGAGCAGAGAGAAGCAGAGTGGCAGCCGATGCACGCACAGACCCCCCCACCACCCCGTCCTCGCCTCCTGCCATGGGGACATCTGCAACGCCACGGGGACATCCGCAACGCACGTCCATCCTCTCCGTGGGCACTGCCAAGGCACGGCACTGTCTTCCCACAGACATCCTCCGTGAACACCGCTCAAACAGGACAGCCACCGCAGGGAACTGCCCCTCTAAACTAGCCTGGTGAACAACTCCCCCAGCTCTTCCAGCAACGTCCAGCGTTTCTGCAGCGCGGGGAGCAGCTCATTATACTCGGGGCTCAGTGGAGCACGTTCCCATGGAAACAGGCAGCCTTTTTATGTCTGTTGACAGCTTTGGATAGTTTTTCTCTAAAATGCTTGGACACAGAACAGGTGTCTCCAAGCCAGGCAGTAACCAGATAGTGCAAAGCTAGCACAGCTAGATAATGAGACAAGTGTTTATTTGAGATGAAACATTTTCACCCGGCGAGGCAGCCGGGCTGTAGCTGCACGGTCCCCGCTGCAGGGCCGTGTAAAGGCATCTGCGGGAGGTGGCACAGGCTGCCTGCGCCCGGCACGCTGGCAGCGGGGACACGGCTCCTGCAGCCTTCCCTCCACCCGCAACGCTGCAGCAGGGACAGGCAATGGGCTCCACTGCACCGCGGTGCGAGCAAAGCCTCAGCACCACGGCGCGTGCTGTCAGGGCTCTCCCACCAAGCCTCTCTGACCAGCCAGGAGGAGCAACCTATTGCAAAGCAGCAAATAATCCCCCCATGGCTGTTTCTTTTCTGGCAGGGATGGATTTTCAGTGAAACGGCTCTGAACTGCAGGAGAAGGGTGGATTTAACAAATGTGCAAGCACCACTTCTCCCCTTGCTCAAGCCAGCCACCACGCAACAGCCAACTCTGCCCTCGCTCAAGCCAGACATCCAGCGCTTCCCCTCTTAACACCAAATAACCATCTTTTCTGTTTTCTCTCTTCTATAGCTGGGATCGTTCTAGTGCCTGAGCTTCAGCCAGAAAGCACCGAGTAATTTTGCACAGGAATATCTGTGATTGGTAATGTGGTGTTACATCAAAAATGATGTCGAGAAGTTATTCAGGTTTCCAAGTCAGGTGCTCAGAGTAGGCCGTGCCAGATTTAAAATTGCCTGTGCAAATTTTATTAGGCCCACTTGTGCTCACACGTTACGGTACAGTCTAATTACCCAATTGCCTCCTATTTTTCCCCCAAAACACCTGCCTTGTTCGCTGAATGGGTAATTGTTCACTACAGACTTTTACGACCCTAATTATTATTTAGTACACAACATCCAAATCCTGTCTCAAATAAACAGAAAACTGCTCATTTCCTCTTGAACCTGGCTCAAGTTTTCTAACCAACGCAGCTGAAAACTTTAGAAATTTTTCATTTCTCAGCACAACACATGATATATAAATGATTTCATATAAAAATTCATTTCTCAGCAATGTCACATATAAAAGTGAGAAACTGAGGCACATGAAGATTAAAGCTAAAGCTACAGAACGTAACTAGTTTTGTGACACCCCAGGCATCATCAGTCTGATGAACCCCAGAGCATTTAGCATCTTACTCACTTGAACACACAGAGCTAAACCTCCTGTAAATTTTCAGCTGAAGTTCTCTGCATTTCTGCACATCAGCCCTACAATCTGCATTCAGCAGATGAGGGATGCGGTCGCTGATGTTTTCAGCTTCTTACTCTGCATCACAGAAGATGCATGGCTAGAGATTCCCACCTTCTAACCCGGCCCGTGACTTTATTCCAGAAGGCTGTTCCTTCACGTCCCTGCGGACTCTGCGGCGTGCTCTGCACCACCCGCGCACCTTTCCTGCAGGAATACCCCTCTTAGGCACAGTGCAGGGCATCATCTGCCCCCACCCAAAACGCAGAGCTGTTCTGAGGACAGAGTTTCTGAAGGATGAAACAAAAGCCACCGTTTGATCTTTTTAGTCCAAACGGAGTGAGAAAGGCACAATGCTGAAGTTGTTTTCTGAATGAGTTCAGGGTGAAAAAACTGCTCAGGGTCAAACGAAAGGTCTCATTTTTAGATCAACCCCCCTTGTTTCAAACTCCTGAATGTAAAATTCACTCCAGTTCAAAGGAAATCCAACCCTACACCCAAGGAGCAAATGCAAAATGTTAATGTTAAAAAGCATGCACTTCCAGTGTTAAAGATATTTTGGACATCAATACAATTTCACACGAAAAAAAAATATTACTTTAATCCAAGTCATGTTTTACAGTGGCATTTGGTGTGACAAACATTTCTAACCAGCACTCACTGCAAGCACTGAGCAAGGTATTAGGCAGAATAAGTAACATGACCATGTTGTTGAAGGCTGTGTAAGAAAACCTTTGCACAGAGGAGACAAAGTAAAGATCTGTCCCTAAACTGACAGATTTTAAGTGCTTGATAGGACAACCTTATCACACCTTTTGTCACAGGGGCTGTTCTTCTTTAGGGGTCACTGGAACCTTCTTGTATGCCAGCCTGAAAAACGTGGGAATCGCTAACGGGGAGCATACCGCCGGGATCTCCGCCCCATGGTGGATGCACCCACAGAGCTGAGTTTGGGTGTTTCAGCGCAGTAACTGACCCCACCCGGCATCGCACTTTCCTCTCCTGGCCCCGGAGGGAAGATGTTTTGTACCTATTTTGTTTGTAGCAGAGGGTCAGAAGGATGCTTCATCCTCTGCGTTGCTGCTGTCAAGCTGATAAAAAGACAGAGTGAAGTAAACATTCAAACGTTCACAAATTCAAAAACATTTTGAAGAAAGGGCTAAACTTGAGAAAAACAAAGCAATCCCCGAAAAAAACAAGAATGAAAGAAAGATGAATGGTATTATCAGTGAGAAGATGTAAAAAGAAAAGAGGAAACACCTAAAGACAGAACATGGGAAGAGCTTTCGTCTTGTGAGACTGGCTTTTCACTAGAACCCGAAACGTTTGAAGTAACCAGGGATTTGCGTGTACTCCACCGACTAAGCGGAAACCATTCCCCAGCTTTCACCCAAGGACTGACAGCTTTTCTTGCTCAGCCTCCAGCCCGCCGGTGCTCTCGAAGCCTCTTTTGCCCACACTACAGCCAGCCAAACGAGACGCAGCCTTCTCACAGCAGCCAAGCATCCCTCCTCCCCTCCGCAGGCCCCCTTCCTCCATTCGGGATCTGCAACACCGTTCATTCCCCCACAAAACCTCCGAGGGGTCCTCAGCCCCCGCTAGCCTTGCTCACGTGCATCACTAACGCACCTCTGAGCAGCCTCTACTTTTTCTTTTCACCTGGTAGTTAACACTGTCTGGTTGAATCCTGCCTCTCAGCTCCCTCTGCTGTCCCCAGCTCTCTCCCATGCAGCTCCACACTACTGCTTCACGTGACGGGTGCTGGGGAGGAGGGCTGGAAAGCAGCTTGGACTCCAGCCCCTCTCAAAATCCCACCCGAACCCAACGCTGCCCGTTGATACAAGCTGGTGCAGCTCCACGCTGCACAGCACAGAAGAAACCTGCGCTGCCTGGAGGTGAACAGACTTGCTTTCTCACCTCGCTTCAACTTGAGGATGTTGTGTCCCACCCCTGACACCCTTCCCAGCTCTCACACGTTGACCACAGTCTACGACAAATCATGGTCCCGCTCTTGCATCCCATCCCTGACACCCTTCCCAGCTCTCGCACAGTGACCGAAACTGTATGACAAACCACGGTCCCACTCTTCTGGAATGAGAGGTGGAGCTATTGAACCCTTTCCAAAGGAGACTTAAAAATATTCGTGGTTCACGAGATGAATTCACTTCTGTTTATTATTCAGCTCAGCTACAGTTAAACCAATTTAAGCTACACAACATAAGAGTTATTAAAAAAGATCTGTGCCTGTCAACTTTTCATTACATTACTGCTCGACATTCACCTTGTAAAAAAAAAAAAAGGAGATAAAAAAAGAGGAGACTTTAAAATTAAACTATGTTAAAGTGTAAACCAGGCACAGAAGAGGAAGAAATTAAAACACTATCACTGGAACACAGCTTGCACAAGCTGCCCTCTCCCCCCTCCCAACCCCAGCCAGCCTGTTGGAGCCCAAGGGCATCAAACAGCAATTCAAAGGAACACCACCACTGCACTCAATTTTGTTATTTATGTATTTATGTTTTCCTTTGAAACAGATAGCATTGCTGAGGCTGTTTCTGTCCTCCTGGTAGGGGTCACTTTCTCAGGCAGAGGCTGGACTGGGCACCCATTTGCTACCAACAAGTGCCCTCCACCACCACTCGCAGGGGCTGCAAATCGGAGCCGCAGCTCTTCACCCTCCCCAGGAGGACCTTTCCTTCCTCCTCTTCTCACCCCAGGCAGCAGAGGAGGAGGAAAATGTTGCCCTTCCGTGCCCCAAAGGGGTCTTTTTCCTTCAGAAAGGAGTGAGCACAACAGCCACATTACCGTTCTTTATGTCTCGCATGATGTTTATTGTCTCACAGGGCATCGCACTAAAACTGCCCTTCTCCAGCTGCTGGGCAGGGCAATTCCACTCTGCTTTACTGGTGAAACTGGCCATCCACCTGCATGGAGCAGAAAATCAATCAGGTGAGGACAACCCAGGGCTAGGGGACAGGAGGAGCGGGAGGTTCACACAGAGGTGCTCCTCACGCATACAAACGTAAGAGAAGAAAGACTTTGAGTGCATCCACATCTTTTTCCAAGCCTGCTCAAGCTAGCCTCTGAGCTCTTTAGAGAGCTCATCCTTGCAGCCCCGAGAGTAGCAGAAATGCTAACAATCTCATCTTTACGCTCAGAAAGCGAAGCAGAAGACAGTAAGTCATTCTCCAAGGGAGAAGGATGAAATCACCCCAGCGCTGAGCCCTAACCACTCCACCGCCCTTCCCTTCCCTCTGACCAGAAGCCGCTCTGCGGTGCCAGCAGAGCCGTGCCCCGCTGCGTGCCCCGCTGCAGGGCACACACCGTCCCAGCGGTCACCAAACACGGTGGGCCACCTCCCGCAACCTGGCACTGAAACCATCCCTTCTCACAGCGCCGGGCTCGTGTCTTCGTCCCCAGCTTTCAGCACACACCAGGCTGGCACAGCGAGGTCTGTCCTGTCGCCGCTGCTCTCTGCTCCCCTCCCTCCCAACACTCACCCTCCCCAGCAGCTGCAGGAATAACGCCAAGTTCAAAGGGCCAAAGAGGATTATTTATCTGCATTTGATGCTGCATGAAATCCTTGTCTAGTTCCTCTCCCAAAGCCCCATGTCCTACTTAACCATTCTGTAGGAGAAAGGCGTGCAGTTTGCTCCCTGCCCCCTAAGCAGCCAAATGAAGGCAGGGAGAGCTGCATATTTCTGTTATTACTTGTTCCACTTGAGTGAAACTCCACAATTGGGCGAGAGCAGGAGACACTTGCTCTGAGCAAACACATAGTTGTGAACACGTCGAAAGTATAATTCCCTTGCGGGGAATTACGCGATCTGCAGGGCAGGGAGGGAAATCCAGAGCTCCTGGTGATGAGGAAGGAGACAGAGCAGGGAAATAAAGATTGAGAACTCTAAGCTTTACATCAAATCAGATCACTCAACTGGGCAGAACAATTCAAAGCCACCCCAGCAGCAGACTGCTTCACGGTAATTGTTTCACCGAAAGGCAAGAACAGGGCTTGCTTGAAACAACTCTAACAGGTTTTCAGATATTTGATAATGAAACTGCTTTCCTGCTGGAGCCTTTCCCCACCACCCTACACACTGAACTGTGGTTCGGGCAGCATGTTTTTGCTAGCTTGCTCAGGCATTGCTGTCTTACGGGTGCTCACATTTCTAAAGAGATATAAACCAAAAATAACACCTTTGTTTTGAACAAATTGGCCATCGGGGACCTGATCCTACAACTCTTTTGCCTACAAGCAGCCTTTATGCACTTGGCAATTATTGACTGCTTGTCTGACTGCATGTGGAAGAGCATCACATTGGGAGCCAGAACTGCACACGGTTTCTCCAGCAAGAAATGGAAGTAGAGGCTTCAGCCAGTGCCAGCCTCAAGTCAGCAAAAAATCCCAGAGGTTGTATCAGGAAGGTGCTATGTGCTAAATGTGAATCCTGGACTGCAACCCAAGCATGCAGCCTGGAGTCAGTATGAAGTGGTGTCTACTTAGTCCTTTGCAGAAATACTCTGTCCTAATTTCCAGGAGTAAACCTACATCATGTCACCCAAGAGGATAGAAACACTCTGCACTCACTGGAGAGAGCTGACAGGCAGTCAGACCAGCGAGCTGAGATGAGCTGGACACCACAAGAACATGAGCAGGTCCGTGGTATCCCATGCGTGAAATATATCCCCTATGAGACATTCACAGTAGGCTCCTCCTGGGCTTGCGGGCTCTTGTGGGTCTGAGCCTCAGAGGGACGAGAGTCAGAGAGTCTGAGGTGTCACAGGATGGTAAGGCCACTGTAACATTCGTGTAGTGGGTTTCTGAGCTGCTTCCAATGACCGAGGCTTCGGTCCTGAGGTGTTTTGCCAGTCCGTGACCATTACAGGCAGTAACTAGCTGGGAGAGAGGAATCCCTGCTGCTTTCTTACTCATCAGTTGTGGAAGGATATGAAAATGTTTACATTTCTTCAGGGAATGACAGCATGGCGGTTAATCACTCCCCTCTTCACCGCCAAGGAGAGCAGCGGATCCACAGAGTGGGCTCTGCCGTGTAAGCACTCCCTGCTGCCAGCACCTCAGTGACTGATAAAACCTGGGACTGCAGCACTGCGTCCCATCCCCATCCTTCACTGCGAAAGGGCGTAATGAATGGGCCTATCCGTAAACCACAGGGACAATTTCTGTGGAGAATTAGCACAGTGTTACACCAGAAACAGCAATCCTTCAAGTACAGAAAACATCTAAGGACTTAAACGCCGCCAGTAATTGCTAAGAAGCACATTTAAATGGAATAATACTCCCACTAAGCAGATAACAGGATAAACTTCTGAAAATAGGATAATGCATGATGAAGATTTACAGCTAATATTTTGGTTCAGTATTTTGTTCCATTTCTACATGTTCTCTGTGCTTACAAATGTTAATTTGCATGCATTCTGTGCACTCACAGATGTTGTTTCTCTTTGTAAAGCAGATCCCAGGGTCTTTCACAGCACCCAAGGCACAGGGTAACACATGATTAGCAGAGGAAGGGAAGTTGGCAGCTGTGATTACACTTGTGAGAGTGGCCAGTCCCCCCAGTCCCAGGTAAGAAACCTGTTCCACTAATGTGAACCCTGCAGGGAAAGACACTTTAGGCCTAGAGTGTTCCTGTCTAAAGAACCAAGCCAAATCTAAGACATCTGAAAGCGCAAGTCCACCAGATTTTCCTCCGAAAGTTGACAGCAGAACTGGACTTTGAGAGGATATAGCCAGCCAGATGTAGGCATGAAGTCTTTCAGGTTCGTAAGATGACTTTCTTTTAAAACAAAATTAAAAATCTGTATTTTACAGCACTTACAGCAAACACAACATGATTTCTGCTTTAAGGTGACCGTTTCTGGAATAGTGCTGCAACCTACAGCACTTCTTCAGGAATTGTTTCGCTTATATCCCCACTTAGAGTTTTGAATTCCAAGAAACTCAAAATTCAAACACATAATAAAGAGTATCTGAGGATTCCTCAGTGAAACAGTGAGAATCCCTTCGAAAGACAGGAAAAACATACACATCTGCAACTCCTCACTCATATACAGGGTGCACTTTTTTCTAGCTTCCCCTACTTAACTTCAGCTTCCCATATTACATTCTCTCTTAAATGGGATTAATAAGGCTCTGATTGCTGTACTCTCCACTGCTTACAGCTGAGCTCCAGGCAGCTCACGATACATCCTCACGGTTAGACAAGCACCTGAAGTTAAGACGACGAATCCTGTCCACGGTGTGCAGGGTACGCACTTCTGTCCACCGCAACGTGTTTGGAGGCTGAGCTCTGTCAAAGCTTGGTGGTTGCACAGATCACTTTATGTCCCAAACTTTGGCTGAAGAGCAGAAGCTCAGGCCAAAATTAACAGAGTGAGGAAAGCTGCACTTCTTTAATTACTCGCTCACATGGGTACAAGCCTCACTGTATCTTAATATACTGTCCCAATACCCCTCTGAGAGCAGGGAATGGCTAACATTCCCCATTCACAGGTGGGGAAATAAAGAATAAAACTGTTGCCTTGTGAAGGTTCTGGAGCTCAGCACGTACACAACTACTGCTTCAATTCATAATTTATCTTAACTTTCCATGAAACTGCTGCTCTTATAGCTCTATAAAACCACTGCAGCTGACCGTACGTATCAAGCCAAGCACCAGGAAAACTTGAGCTGTTTCCTGCTCCAGCTCTGGCTTGGGATGGATCACTCTTTAGCCTCACCTAAGCCAAAAGGTTAGTGCTGAGGCTGAAAGGAGTTTCAGGTGGCTGGCCGGATCTCCCAGTTTGTACTGGGAATCTCCCAGTAAGAAGCATGAATTCAGTCGAGGGACTTAATTCCCCACAAGCACACATCAACTACTAAGGAAACGGAATTCAACACCAAAAGCAACAAGTGCAGAAAAGAAACCGGGGGAAAAGGCTGTTGCTACATGGGAAATGCTCAAGAGTCAAGCTCTGGGTGGAAATAGATTTCCCGGTCCCTTCCTTCAAGGTGAACATCTGGGCACGTGATTTGTAGCTGCCTTAACCACTAGTCTGGTCTTCCGCAGCCCTTGGAAAGTTTTCCGGCTTCAGCATTAACACAAATCTCTTCCAGTTATCAGGTATCTGTATGTGCACATACTCAGGCTGAAGAGCCAGCAGGAGTCTGCCTCGGTGCAAGCTACCTTCTGCAAGTGGTAAAACCTTTCTCCATCTACTCTTCCCTGCTCAGAATCCAGCTGGATTCTTATTTCCCTCCATGCTTCCCAGTTCTTGCAATTCAAAGTACATGGAGCACGCTCCAGCGGCACTAGCTATATTTTATCTCCAATGACTAATAATAACGAAGGTCAGAATTAAACAGCTGACCCAGATCCAACCTCTCTTGTATCTCTCTGCCTCATTGACTCCCCATTTCTTCCTACATCTCATCTGAAAATATATCTTTTCCTCCCTTGGCCACAGCTGTTAATTTCTGTGTGTGTGTATGTGTGTTGTTATTTATTATTTAGCACTGCAAATCACCTTATGATGCAGTTTTCATGAAAGGCACTACATAAAAGGAAGCCACTTTTGAATATTTTAGGAACCCAGCATTCTGCTATTGATATTCTAATTCCATTTATTTGAAAATCAAGTCAGGCCCCAACAGGTTATTCAACAAATTAATAAATGTTGCAGCTTTTGTCTTCCAGAGGGTTTTTAGCCCCTGGGATTTGCACTTTCATGTTTTTCTCTGGTAAAGTCTGCTGCGTTTGTTTGTTTAAGAGAGGAGACCTGATGTTCTTGTGTGATCCCCTGACTCCAACAGCTGGGGCTTGAAAAGCCAACAAACATTTCAAGATGCAGATGAAAAAAAGAAAAAAAAAAAATCAGAGATCAGCACTCTGCAACTCCCTCCGGTCAAATAGCTTTTCACGTCACTCTTTTTTTTCTGCTTCTTCGAAGGTCCCTGGGATCCTGGCAGACTTGGGGTCTTGCAGAAATTTCAAGCCCCTTGATATCTTAGCCTTTCAGTACTTAAAGGGAGCCCATAGGAAAGATGGGGACAATCTTTTTAGTAGAGACAGCAGTGACAGGACGAGGGGTAATGGTTTTAAACTAAAACATGGTAGGTTTAGGCTGGATATAAGGAAGAAATTCTTTACA
>Ga0065711_1008914_pt1 | contig 37835 bp, 21 predicted proteins | sample Hoacrofraction12_FD_59098 | JGI IMG/M metagenome (GOLD analysis project Ga0065711, IMG submission 59098) | Hoatzin crop microbial communities from Cojedes, Venezuela - Epithelial fraction 12 v2 (version 2) | ecosystem: Host-associated > Birds > Digestive system > Esophagus > Crop | place...
TGTAGCCAAAGGGGTGCACAGATCCAGAGCACGGGATAACCTTGTGTATGGATCTGTCTTTCCAAATTTACTTCTTGGAGGGTAAAACCAGGCGGGTAGTTGTATGTTTTCTTGTGCTGGGTTTCGTGTACTGGTATGTAACAAATGATGGAGGACTTGGAGGAGAGAGGGGTTTTCTATGCGCTTCTCATGCTCCTCATGTGGGCACAGATCGGGCACAGCAAGGAGCGAATGGAGCCAGGAGAGCCTTGCCACGAGCTGGTAGCAGTGGTCAAGTCATTAAATACGGACTGAGAGAGACACTCTCATTTTGTGCCACGGTGTTGGACATCACTGAACATTTGGGCTCCACCAGGCTCATGAGAGAGAGCAATCCTTGCAAAATGATGAATGCTAGTACTGGGTTTTGCTGATCCACATTTACTCATTTGGTATATTCCTCGTTGGTTAAGATTTCAGAAGTATACTCCATTTGCAGATATATTTTAGTGGTTTCTATGACACTAACAGCACAGTTCACCTCGCCATCGTACACTAAGTTTTAGTGTGCTGCCAGACAGGTAGGTCTGTTTATCCCCCTTCTAACAGATGGGGAAGGGTTAAGGCTGAGACTTCCAACAGGACTTCTGGCTTGGTCTGTCTGGCCTCACAGCCGAAGTCCAAGGATTCAAAGTTTGCTGAGCACTCACAGGAACTCAACTTGAAGGCAAAAGCGTCTGATCATTTGAGTCTGCTGAAAACTCGGTCCCTCTGTCTTACTTGATGTGCATAAAACAAAGGATATGTGTGGTTAATTATTGGAATTTTGTCATAAATTATACACTCAAAGCTGCAGAGTGAGTTGTTTGCAAAACTCTGGTCAACACCTGCGATATACGATTTCCAGTCTTACTCTTTCTGAACCATGCTTAAAATGAATACGTGCGGCGTGTTATGTCTGTGGAAGGGGCTGGAAAGGGAGCTTGATGTCTGAGTACTGATATTTCTGGATGTACCTCTTTGAAACAGGGGCACCTTATTGGACACATACGGACAAAATGGAGAAAAGGCTACACGCAGTGCCAGCAGCCAACACCGTCAAGTTCCGTTGTCCGGCGATGGGAAACCCAACACCGACCATGCGATGGCTGAAGAATGGGAAAGAGTTTAAACAAGAGCATCGTATTGGTGGATATAAGGTACATTCTCATGGTGTGAGTTTGCAATTTCTGTTCTTGACCAAGGCTGTAAAAAAACCCCCAAAACTTGTTGAAGTCAACAGAAAATCTTTTAATGTCATTGGTTCAAATGTAGAAGCCGAAAAAGGAATGGTTTTCTTCTGGGGAAGGGTGGGTGGTTTCTTTGGGAATTACTGAGTGCTAATTCTATATTTTTTTTTTCCTCCAAATTCAAGCTTGTAGCCTAGCAGAGCAGCTAAGGATTATTTTTAGAGATTTATTTGGAAAACTAAAGACTGACTTTGCAAAGTGGAGTGAGACTATTTTGCTCTATTAATTTTCAGCTGCATTGTTAAAAATGTGACCATCCACTCTGATGACTGTAGGCTGTTTAATAAAAGAAGGGTCGGAAGCCAAAAGTTATTATTTTCTGTAGAGTTTATGGTCTGTGAAAATGAAATGGGAAGCAGAATTTGAGGGAAAGTAACAGCAATTACTTACAGGGGTTAGTATGAATTTTAAACAGCTTCAGATTAGATGTTTCTTTCTAAATCGGTGGTTACTGATTAAGAGAGAGTTTTAGGGAGGCCAGCTAGCTCGGTGGGGTAGTGCACGGACCTTTAACCTCTGGTATCTGCCTAGGGCAGGTCAGAAGTCAGGATTCGGTCGTCTTATCCTGCTCCTCACAGGGCATGGGAGCGTGTGGCTATGGTGGCACGCTGCTGTTCAAGCACTGCCCTTGCCACCCTGCTCTGCGTTTTGGAGTTACCTTCACCTCTCCGCAGACCTGCTGTCAGTGATTCCCTCACCCACCCGGCACCGCAGCAGCTTCTCTCCAAAGATGAGAAGTTTCCGAGTTAGTCACCTTGTGTCACGGGTGTAAGCCCCAGCCTAGAGGGTCTGCTGAGGAGCTCAGAACAATTTGTAATGGTAATTAAGACAGAAGTTAACTGACTTCTCCAGACGGCACAGTAAGCTGAAGAGCAAGTCCTGGGGGCTCCGTATTGCGCCACTGCCTTCCCCCAGCGATTGCTGTATTTTTGGGGTGCCGTGTTTTGCCATGCCCTGATGGAGCCAGGGTGTACATTGCTTCGTGTGCTGTTGACTCAGATCCTGCTTCGTACAAAAAAAATATATATTTTCCAGTGCAGAGGAGGATAAGTCGTAGTCTCCTTTCCTCTCTAGCTAGATTTACTGTAGAAAGTGTCAATTTTTCCAACACTTGTGTTAGCAGAGAGTGAAGCCCAGAAAGTCTCCCTGCATGAACGCTAATTATCTAAGTAGACTTTTCCATCTATGTTTACTTACACCATAAATTACTGTTGCTTATGAGTGTACACCTGGCAACACCTTCTGCCTTTCATAACGCTATGGAGTGTTAATGAATTGGCTGCAATTCAGTGATTTTCACCTTTCTCAGTGCTTTTTAAAAAACAACCAAAAAAGCCAATTTAAAAAAAAAAGCCCAGCAAACTAATCCTGTCTTGGAAAATGACAGTAACTGTTTCAGTAGCAACTGAGATTTTATTTGAACACCTTACATCTTGTGAAGGGGAAATGCAGAGATCAGTCTTGAAAATGGTGAAGGAAAATGTGTGTCTTGCAAGGTGGGATGGAGACACTTGATCTCTGGTTTGGGAGGGTGATTTTTGCGGAGTAAATCAGCCCCAAATTGTAGAGCTCCGTCCTGCCACTGCCTCACTGTGTTGGGGATCTGGGTGAGCTCATCTAGACTTGTGCCCGTTAAGTGGCACAAATGAAATTTTTGCTCGTGTGTATTAAACGTATACAATTTCCTAGGTATGTGTGTACTCTGGGAAGAAACCACAGACGCCTGTTTCTAAAACCAGCTGGAGAAGTGAAGTGTATACATATAATTCTAAATCATAACTTCTCACATCTCTCTGGTCTAAAGACGAAAAACTGGGGCCACAGCTGTGGATTTTAGACTTTACTGTTACTTAGAAATACACCAAATTTTAGATGACCTGGTAGCATTTACTTATCACTATCATTCTGCTTACCAAATCTATGCATATTCTAGATTCTGTCGGTGTTTTAAGATGGAAGCTTGTTTTCAGTGTATGGGTGTTCAAGAATGAGGCTTCCAGAGCTTCTGGAGGCTGTGTCCTCTTCTTGTTAGAGGAATAGGGTGAGGTCAGTGTGGGCTTATTCAAAATTATTCCGGAATAAAGAGAGAATTGTATTTTCTTGACACCTCTATACTGACAATCTTGTAATGAAGGAATCCTCTGGAAGGACTGAGTCTTTCCATGTTGGTCTGTGTTCAGCCAGATATCACAGCAACTCGTGATAATTCTTGTACGCTAGCTTGTCTTGAATCTGGTGTTGCTATACATAAAGCATTTCTGTTAGAGAGCTTCATATTTATGACAGTTTAAGTGACTAGAATAGCTGGAACCAAACATGGCCCTATCTGCCATCACCAGTTGATGTAACACTATCCGTCCCTTTTGGAAGAGGCAATTGTCCCTTGAAGACTTTAAGAAGGAAAAGGAAAGGAAGCAAGATGTGAAGCTTTCCAGTAATCCTCCAGCCGCCTCTCTCCTGCTGCCTTGAGCTAAGAAATCTCTTCTTTGTATTCTCTTTGTCGCAATCAGATAGTGACCTGAGGCACTTTGTCCCTCTGAGTGGAGAATGTCTTAAGTCAATTTGCACTCAAGCAGGCTAGCAGAAGGGTGTATGTGCTGGCCAAGATAGCTTCCAGAGAAAAATTCCTCCACCGTGACTAATTCTGAGTGGTGAATTTCAAAATCAAACACTGATAATTTTCTAAGGTATGCGCAAAGTTCCTACAGCAAGGAGAAAGGTATCAGTTATTGAATGTTTGAGTCCTTTTTAGTCTTTTTTGTCTGTCTCTAAAGCGATGATAGCTCTTGCTTTAAAGGCATTTTGTAATTTCTTTGAGTGAATAATCTAAATCCTCTATGAGACACCACAAAAGCTTTTACTTTTCTGTACACCACCCGGAAAGCAAATGTACTTCTGTCAGTTGTTAGCATTTAACAGGTGTGTGTTTTCACACATGCATTTTGATAAGCTTCATCACTACAGTCATCTTGTATACATTTAAATTCAGCTAGGTAAATACCGAGTAAAGAAAGTTCTGACTCTGTGGGAACTGTAAAAGTCTATGGCTTTTGCGTGCATGTTCTGCACTTGTTCTCTCTGCCTGCACCGCACCAGTATGTGTCTGAATTGTGCCGATTTTGTGGGGTATCATATTTTGGGTTCTAATCCTTCTTTCTTTTGAAATTCATTTAAAATTGACCTGTTTTTACCATTTTTTGTGAAGTGACAACTTTTCATGATGTATCTGTTCACTGAAGACATGTATTTTGAACAGAACTGTCCACCATTTCTTATATGATACTCCAAAAGCAAAACGTTGCTATGAAAGATTCCTTGCCCTTTCCTATAGTTGTGACCAATGCTTCTTGGCATTTTGATTCCAGTTTAGGTTTCCCACCTTCAAGCTATATCTTAAGGGTACAGTTGTATGAATTTGATACTGACAATTTAGCTTAAAAATAGAATTGTTTGGACACACTGTTTGGAAGAATTGGTTAAAAATTTGATGGCCAAAAACCCCACCTCAATAATTTGCTAGAAGTGTCCGTACCTGGTTGGGAAAATCCGTATTGAGATTATATTTACTATCTCAATAAAGTACCATTTTTGGATATGAAGCACAGATGATACATGAAAATAGGTATTGCAAAGCAATTAAAAAAAATAAAGAGGGGAAAAGCAGTTATTAAACTGTGTCAACAAAGTATCTGCAATGACAAGTTGGAAGGGATATGCTGAAGACCAGCTGATGGAGTTGGTGGGACTGTGTGGGCATTCTCCAGGATTTTGAAAGGACTCAATACGAAGTAGGGCTTCAGGGAACAAACTAGTAGAAATAACAGGATAATAGCTGTCAAGAAGCTACTCAGGTTGGAGAACTGGAAGGGTTTCCTACAACTAATGAATTTCTGGCAGTGGTCACTCATCCTTTTCTGGACCCTGTATGCCAGGTGAGGATGTTCCCGCTTTCAGCACCTTGTTGCCACCCTCGTGTTTTTTCCTAGTGGATTAGTTCACATGACCTCCCATATATGTTCTGTCTGCCAGATGAGCTCAAGTCACCCATGTAAACAGCTTAAATGGACCCAGCTGATACTACCCAGGGGAACTTATTAGGGAGTATTTGGAGAGCTGTAGGACTGGTGTCTTAGGTTAGAAGAGCCCAAGTGAGCAGCCGGGAGGGAGCTAATGGCTTTAACCTGCATTGCCAAAGAGACTGTCTGTTTGCAACTTCAGTCACAAAGGTGGCGTGGGTTTTTCTTGTTTGGTTTGTTGTTTTTCCTGCAAAAATGAATGTCACTTGTAGTTTATCCATGAGCAGAAAGCTGGTGTAAGACCTGTGTGCTGTGGAAGCACTGCTTTGAACTTCTTCTGAAAATTAACCTTTAAATAGAATCATGGGATGGATTGGGTTGGGAGGGACCTTTGAAGGTCATCTAGCCCAACCCCGCAGCCGTGACCAGGGACGTCTTCAACTGGATCAGGTTGCTCAGAGCCCCATCCAACCTGACCTTGAATGTTTCCAGGGATGGGGCATTGACCACCTATTTGGGCAGCCCGTTCCAACATAACTGGTGTGATGCTGGTGCTGGTTATCAGTCGTGCGCCAGTTTTGCTGCCCAAAGACAGGCTTTTTTGGGACTACGTAGTGATGGTAGGTTAATGAAAAAAAAACACGTTAACAAAGCCTGTGCGGTCAGGGTGTTGTAAGCTGTGTGGTTGCAGGGACATGGCAGGACCGTAGCATGTCTGAGAGTCAAAGGTTCAATTTAGGAGTCTTCAGCAGAAGATGCTATCACCCCCAGCAAAGGGGAGACTTTCTGGGCTTTGCAGTGCTGCACTTGTAACCAGAAAGCACTAAGCTAGCAAGCTGAATCTGGTTGGATCCAGATCCATGACATAAATCCAGTTTCTTGACGATGTGTCAGAAATGCTTTGGGCCTCTACAGAAGTTGTTTAGCTTAAACTGAGGAGGCTTAAGCTGTTGTGGTATTATATTGTCTCCTCTCACTGGAGTTACAAGAAGGGAAATTGCACAAATACTTTTTAATATTGCCATCCAGTATATCCACTTGTAGCTGCAAGTTAGTTATGTTTTCTTACTGAATACTAAAAAATTTCTTGTGTTTTCCTATCATATTAATTACTTACTGCCTGCTATGAATTTTTATTTTGTTTGAACTGTCACAGAACCATGATCTGTTCTTCTTGTTTTGCAGTCAAATTGATTAAAAACACTTGCTCTGATTCTGAGGATTGTGATGTAACTTGTAAAGGCAAAAAGTTCGGGTCACTTTACCAAACCTCCCTCAAAATAACACATAAAGAAGTAAAATATTCAAAATATTTAGCTGTTATATTTGTTATTTACTAATGGTTTATGACAGTAATTCTTCCTGATCAAAACTTTGATTTTGGTTTGCAAGGTTGCTTGGCAGAATAATGAAGTAATAAAACAACACAGATGAACTCTTTCTAGCTTTACAAACTTATTTCTTAGCTCTTCATAGTGTGAAAAAAAAAATTAGTATATAGTTTTGAAGTACATCATCAGGAGAGGGGGTTGGGGAGAGGAGCTGTAAGTGTGGGCTGGAGATTTTGAGGTCGTGCCACACAGTTCTGTGACAGTAGGTTAGCATCCATGTGCTTCACCTGCTGCTGGCGTCTCATCTACGTTTTCTTTGTTATTCAAAGCCCACAGGGCCAGTCATCAGCTAATATTATTAGCCCCATAACTGGACAATAACAGTAATATCTAGCTAATGACTAACTGGGGGACTAGGAAATCCAGGAGCCCCTTAGGGAGGACTCTTTTCTTCCCGTCTTTGAACTGAAGGCTTTTTTACCTCTAGCCAGTGTGAGGGCTGAGCTCTTGGCACCGAGAACGCAGCCCCACGTGGCCTTTTCCTGCTGGATAAGAACCCACACAACAGTCAGGCACGAAGCAGGATTTCAGACCTGTAGTTGTAATGAACTTCTAAGAACGTATAGTTACTGGAAGTGTCACTGAATGGTCCATAAATTTTTCTGGTGTACTGCACTGAGTTACTACTTTCCATTTTGGCTGATTAAAATGACTCCACCAGATTGTATTTTATTCCATTTACTAAAATATGTCCTTTGCAGTTTCAAAGTTGTACATTACAGCTACATAATGTTAAGATTCTTGAGCACTTTGTCAAAAATGTCATGCTAAAACAAGGAATTAGTGGATAGCCAGCAAAAGGGCATTTTGGGAGCCAACTTATGATGCAGGAAATATATATATATCTGTATACCGGATGACTCTGTATCCTTCCAGCATTGGGCTGGATCCTATTTTCTGCAAGACCAATGCCAGCGCTCCTTTTGAGTTCAAATGGGAACAGAATCAGCACCTTTAATACATTCTGTCCGAGAAGGATTATATTGAAAAAATGTATATCCTTCTGCTCGGTTTCCATGAGGATTTTTTTCTTCAGGCATTTTTCCTGAGGCAGCATCTCCATTTCTTTCTTGCGGTACCACAGAGCAGCAAGAGATGTGGCCACCCTGTGTTTTCTGCGGGAGGGATCCCAAACGCTGCCCTTCTTTTCTTTATTTCTCAAAAATGTGGGCTGTGTAACTGAGCTGTTAGAGAAAAGCAGAGACTTGGATGGCAGGGGATCATATTCGTCCCATATCTCTGGTGGGGAGTTAATATTGTCAGATGACTGCTTGGAGAGAGATGGGAAATGGCCTGAGGGTGTGAATTCGCTTTGGAGTGGATTGAGAGGTAAAGCCCAGTAAGGCAACAGTTGCCAGTTGGTGCCATCCTCGTTAGCCTGGTAGGACTGAGTGTGCACCGACGTCTGCAGCGCTCGGATCGGGGATGAGGTAAATCTATAGCAGAATGCGTGAAAGCTTTCATTGCTGCAGCCGTGCTGTACCGGATCAGGCATAAACGAAGTATTTCAGTGTCCAGAACTGTCAAACGAGCACAGAAGAGGCTTTTAAATGTGGATTGCAAAGGGTTAACTCTTCAGAAAACAGTACTTTTAAAGGGGGAGGGGGTGAAACTGTGCTAGTGAAGTCCCCAACCTCTCTGGTTACAACCCGCCAGGTCCGCAACCAGCACTGGAGTCTCATCATGGAGAGCGTGGTCCCGTCTGACAAAGGAAATTATACGTGCATAGTGGAAAACCAGTACGGATCCATCAATCACACGTACCATCTCGATGTGGTCGGTAAGTACAGCTCTGTCACGTGTAAGAGAATGTTTTTAGTTAATTTTTCTCGGTTAAAACATTTTGAACTAAGCTGGTATATTTTGCATTAATTTTGAGTTGATTTCACAGCAGTCTAGAAGTACCATTTCACTGCATAACCAGTTGCTATGTAACTTTATATATTCATCTGTCTCACTCGTGTCTGTAGGACTCACCTACCCATACCTTGGCAAAGGTGTACTGCCCATGTGTGTGAGTGAGTTCGTGTTGCTGTGATACACCTACAAGCTTACAGTGAAGAACAAATAATGAATGCTGATGCAATTTTAATCATTAGTATTACAATTTAATTATTACTTGTATGACTGTACTAACACAGATTTTAATAACTGCAGTTATGAAAACTGTTAAGTGATCCTTTACATTGCTATTATAGCTGAAACAATTTTTTCTGAAAATGAAAAGCTAGGTATTGACTTTGGTGAAGCTAGTGCAGATCTGGAGCTTCAGGAAAAGTTACTTTGCATTCACAGCAGTATAAGAGAGATCTGATGGTAACCTGTTGCATGGGCTATGAAGAGTCTCTGAAACATAGGCGACAAAAATTTTGAAGAAATTGTTTTACTTGAGGACAAATTCTGAGTAATTATCTGCATTCTTAGTAGTAGCAAAACTGTGATTTAGCAGGACTATTAAGCACATGCTTAGTAATATTAACGTAATAATACCGAAAAACTGTTGACTTTAATAAGGCTTATGCATATTTATTTAAGTGCTTAGGTAAAGTAGGGCTTGAAATCTCAGGAACCAATTCCGTTCACCTCTGCTCTTGCTGATGAGCCTGGATGGGTGTGAGCAGTTTTGTTGACTCTGAAGGCATTGCTGTCCAAAAGTAATTAGTTTGGCTGTGATAATAGGACCTGTTGGTAGTGTATTTGGGGGTCTGAGCTGTGGTTCTTGAAGTGTGCCTTGAATGGGCTTTGCTCTCTCCGGGCTTATGGGATGATCTGAGCGTCACAAGCTCTGTGGATAAAACTTCTGATGAATCAGTATTGAAAGCAGAAATTAATTTGATTATTGCAAGCTATTTTTGACTGGTGACTGATGACAGCCCAGTTTATCTTCTGTAGAGAATCTTACCGTGAGTTTGGGTTTATATGACCAAAACAGTGACAAAATTTTCATTTCTGAATTCCTTGATTGGTTTTTAAGTGAATAAAAATGCATCCCTCACATTGTTTTGGATGGACTTTAAAAGTAGCATCTTATTTTATCTGAGACTTCTTTTGGATCTGGGGATTTCCACAGATTTAAGTAAACAAGTGCCAGTTTCTCAGGCAGCAAGTGATGAAAACATTCCCCATGCAAATGCCAGTGAGAGCTAGCCTTCATGGAGCAGAAGAGGAAAAAGATGATTTTGTGATGGCGATGCCATCAGACTGAAGCCCCACCACCAGCTCCTGCATGTTTAAGTCTTCAAAGCCAATCTGTGAGCCACCCAACTCACCTATACTTGGTTTTAAGTAGTCAGCACTGAAAACAGTGAGGATTTTTACAGCCCTGGCAACATTTCTTGTTGTACTTGGGTAGAGTGAGCTATGGGTATTGTGGAGGTGAACCAAGTGACTGGCAAAGCCATTTTTGTTTGAACACTTGTTTAAACAATGTTTATGGAGGGTGCAGCAACAACGGCTGCCAGAGATGGTAGTAAATTGTGTTCTGTGTGCCTTGGTCCTCTGCTGACCACCTTGCTGGAGGGTGCAGGCTGCTTGCATAGGTTCATCAGGGACCAGGCTTGGTTTAAAGCCTGGCCTAGGGACTAAATAAGGGGATGACGAGTTGTGGGGTTGTTGGAGGTTTTCTTGGGCTTGGCTTTTTTTTTTCTTTTGTCTTTTAGGAATCGTAGATTGTCTCAAGTTTAGTTTTGCTTAAAAGTGTTTTAGTAGGCCACGTGAGAGGAAAAAGCCACTTTTGCAATATTGGGAGTTTTCCTTGCTGAAACAAAACTGGCTAAAAATTCCCCTTCCTTCTCTATCCCCTGCTCCTGTTCCTCATTACCGCCTCAGTCCTAATCTGGCATGTTTCATGTCGACCGTAAATTTCTTCACCCATTTTTTCTAAGAGGCATATTCATGGACGATGCGGTCACTTAAGCAAATATCTGTCAGAAGCCCTCTCACCTCCTCTCCCCCTTTGCGCCTTCTGAATGTCTTACATTGAGTAATATTATGCAGAAGTTTATTTTTCCTGGCAGTAAATTATAGTGACCTGCATGAATGAATGGAATGGTAATAAGGATTATGTCATTTATTTAAATGTCTATTCCTTTCCTATAGAGAGGCAGAAAAGTAAATAATGAGGTTTTTCAAAAATGACTAGTGATTTGGGGTGCTGGGTACCCAGCTGATGGCACCCAAAGGAGCCCTGATTTTCCCTGGACAAATATTCAGCATTTTGTGATGCTCGGACCGTATGAGATAGCAAACCAGAGGTCCAAAAGTGACTTCTGCAAATCCCAGCCTGCATCTTGGAGTTCTGGGTACTTAATGATTTTACTTCCTTTAATTTGATGAATTAAAGGCTGTAATTGTTAGTTTACTTTGAAAACGTATGTATGGGAATGCACACCATAAGGTACCTGGTTGAATTTACTGTGAGTCTTTCAAGAAATACTGCCCTGGGACTTTAACCTGAAAGGGGGATTGGTGTTGGAGAGCTCAGCCATTTCTGTGTTGCTGAAAGCTTGTAATAATCGTGGCGGCTGGGCATAGAATTGCTGAAGCAGTAAATTAAGGTTGGCCAGAAGGGGAAACTGACAGTTTTTCTAGTTAAGACAGTTCTACAGAAGTTAATTTTGTGCTTCTTTTTTTTATGTTTTCATATGAATTTTTGGTTCCCACAGGGTTGTGGAGAGTTATGGATGTTTGTTTAGAGGCAATTACATATGTAGACCGCATCTTACAAACTTCAGGTTGTAATTTTAGGTCAGGTTGTGTGTGGAAAACTGTCAGTTGAAAGCCTCTGATATTGCTTTTCCTACATGGTTTAACTGGTTCCAGAGTTGATTAAGTGTAAGTAACAGCAAATGGTATTAAACAGGGTAACGTATTACACTAACATGAGCATCTGACTATATGGTGTAATGTAGAGAACCCTCTGATTATGTCACAGATTTGGGAGGTATCCCAGCGGAAACCGTGCCAAATAATGACACAATGCTAGTTAGGAGTATCCAGTATTGCTTGATGCCAATAACTTTCCAAACCTTGAACTCTTTTGACAATTAAAAGCCTGGAGCCAGCAGGGCTGAGTAGTTTTCAGTCAGAATGTAGGTGTGAAGTATTCTCGTTTTTACCTTGTAATTACTTGCAAGAGCCCTCTTAAAATAGTCAACTCGGCTCAGATGGTCTCGTTCGAATTTAAAAACCTGGCAAAACTATTGCACTGAATTTTTTACAATGGGAGCAGAAAATACTGAAGAAAAAAGCTGCAAGTCGTTGGCAGCCCCTCTGTGTTGCACAGAATACTTGTGTGCATCGACAGTGCAAGCAGGGTATTGTCCAGTCCAGTTGACCAGGGAACTCTGTGTTGGGAAATGTTATTCTTTAATTGTTCGGGATACCCCAATCTACTGCCTTTTCCTCTGTCGTCCTCCTCCTCCGTTTCAAAGCAAAGACTCAAGCAGGCTGGACGCAAGGCTTTGCTCAGGGATGCGAATGTTTTGGACTGCAGCTGCAGCAAACGGTGGCGATACAGAACTCCGTTCGGATCCTGTGGAAGGGAGACGAGTCGCTCTTCGCTTTTTGCTGGAGCACTACCTAGAGCTTTCAATTAATATGGGATGCTTCTTGTCCAAGGCAGCGTGCCAGCGCACAGTAATTTCTTACAACTGAAATGCGGAGAGGCCAGGAGAAGGAAATGTCACTGTCCATTTTGTAGATGAAAAACAGAGCTGCAGAGCGATGAAATGTCTTGCCCTGGGTCACACAGGAAGCTGGTGGCAGAGCCAAAAAGTAAAGCTGGTACTTGAATCCTAATCCAGTACCTTAATTAAAAGAATGTTCTTTCCCTTGTACAGTTTAGCGCATCAGCTGGTTTTTTACATGCAGTTGAAGTGCCTTTCCATTCTTTTGTATTAAACAGTAGGTAGAAACTCGCATTTTTATAGTAAGCTTACTAATAGACTAACTCTATTCTCATTAACCATATATAAAGTCACGCAGTCTTAAGGGAGAATGAATGAAAATGATGTGGTTTTCACTTATGAGTTGTATTGCAGTGAATCCGGGTTGTGGGAAGCAACGTGGGAACGCAGCCACTGAGACTTGTATATAATTAGATCACTCTTGGATTGCAATTATCGCTGGAGTAAAACTTCAGCAGCGGCAGTTCTGTTTAAACATGGAAGTAACTAATTGAATTTATATTTTAATGGGGGGGGAAAAAAAAAGGTTAGTCTTTTAACAATGTTAGTGCAGGTAGCCATTTCTGTCCTATTTAATGCCATCATCCAGGGAAACAGAAGATGGTTTGGTTTCCGATGGAGTTCGGCACATTACCTCATTTACTGTGTTTTATAAGCAGCTGCTGTAGCACAACACGTCTTCCAAGAATGTATAAGAAGATCCTGCTGTTTACCATAAAAATGAACATAACTTGTCACAAGTTGTCACATTTTTTTAAAAAATGCCCTTTTGCAGACAGCTTTGCTGTACTTTGACCAGTTTCCAATTTGCCTGATAGCCGTGGCTTCAGCTCTTGTTACCCAGGAGTGAACTCCGGAGGTGGCAGAGTACCACGCAGTTCTCCCTCAACAGTAATTCGTATTTTTATATGAAAACAGTGTGAGAATAACTTCTCATCCAGGAAGCATTTTAAATAACTCTCAGTTTAAAGCTTGTGCCCCAGAAATCTCATGTATGAGTGATTTTACTGATGAGTGTGCAGAAGAATGCTTTTATTCTGAGCTCTTGAAGGTTTTAGAGGGCTTCAGGATGAATTTCACTCTTGTTTTTTTAACAGCACATTATTAAAAAAAACTGATTAAAATGGAGTCAACTTTTTGCTATTGGTACTTTGCTGTTTTTATTTCCCTTAGTTGTAGGCAGAAGAAAAAACTTTGCCTTTGTTTCTAGTCGCTTTAATTTTTGGATTTTTGTGTGCTCCCAGAGTCTCTAGCTGCGAACATGGCATGGACGGATACATTTTTTTTAAAGATATGTTTCCACTTTATCATTCCCAAATTCATAGAAACATATGCATTGTTATTTGCTTTTTGCTGAGGCTTTTTTAGTCAAAACAAAGCTCAGAATCAGTTTGTCTGAACTATAGTANGTTCCTTAATTTACAAAGAATTATTTTTAGGATTCAGGTTGCATCCGAAAAAGGAACTGACACCAACTAAATACATGCCTTGGATATTGCATCATTGATGTCTGGCAGGAGTTAAGCGTAGGTGTTACAACCAAGCCTAAACTTGCATTTCTGGCAGCTGTGCTTGTAGTTGTTGACTGGCTCTTTACACGGACAAGCTTTGGCTTGATGTCTTCACCCCAGTGCTTGCGGCATGGGACATGATGAGACAGGGGCTGGAAGCATGAAGGAATCCACACTGATGCTTGCCCTTGGGTATATGGTTAGGCCGAGAGGGAAGGAGATTTGATTTAATGTACTGATAAGCCCGAGTGTGGACTTTACACCTGGCGCTAGACTTTTGGCAAGGTGTGTGCATCTGCGAAGAAATTACGCAAATTGTTTAGCGCTGGAGGCTGTGCTGTTCACTCCTGAAAACAAAGACTGCAGCCTGATGCTTCAGTTAAGGGCAAATGAAAGCTTATGTTTTCTCCTCCCCTTTCTTAATAAGGTAAAAGTATTCCAAACCCCTAGTTTTATAGCATTAAAGCTTCTGATTTCATTGGAGTAGTCTGGCTAAATTACATTTTATGGACAAATACTAGTGTCATTACTTCATCTGCTGGGTGAACAGAGAATTTGTCATGTTTGGAATGCTTCCTGCAGAGTCTGCTGGGGGAGGACTGCTCTCCCTGTCCCACTTTCTGTCTTATTACAGCCCCAAGGCAGGTATTTCTCTTTCTTTTGATGAGTGATGAACAGGATATGGTTTCAGCTCTGTTATTATCATTTTTAATCATGCCTTCTAATTTTCACAGTATCCAACCTGTGGAAGTGCAAGTAGGAATTTGCAGGAGTTGTCTGAAGATGCTAACAAGACTGTTGCCCTGTTAAATGTGCGATTGGCACATGTCGAAAGCCACGCCTGTGCCTAATCAGAGGGGCTTTTTGACCCGCACCAGTTTTTATTCAATAATTTTGTTACTGAAAAAATTGGCAGTGTATTTGGCAGTAAATTGGTAAAGTTATGTCTTCTCAAAAACAAAAAAAAGGGGGGGAGAAGCTTGCATTATCACAAATATGGAAAAATCATAAATGAACTGTGATACAGACTGGATGAATGGACCATATTACAGCCAAACCCAAAGTTATTAATCATGGCTGCCTTATTTGCGCGGAGTTTGCACCTGCATTTCTTCATTTTGTCCCCAAGCAGGGGAGGAAATGCAGACGTGGGACAGTCCCATGGCTGCAATGGGATTGCTGCCCACGGTGGCGGAGAGGAATCCCAACTGAGACCACCACACCGGAGTTTTTTGGGATTAAACTAGGATTAAAAGAGATGTAGCAGAGGTGGAAGTGGATGGAGATGGCACTCAGGGGTAGACTGGAGTGATAGGCGCTGGGGGTTGTGCATCATTGTGNTTAACTGAGGTTGGGGNTGGCGGCGCTGGCAAGATACAAGAGTGTCAGGGGTCTTCCCAGAGGTTTGTAATGCAAGAGAGAAAAAACCTTGAGGGTTGGGTACCGGCGTGAGACAGGTAAGGGGACCAGAGATCTGGCAGTACCAAAGTGTGGACAAATCGGTAAAATGTGAAATTCTCTGGCTAATAGAGAAAGGGTTGCACTCACAGCCTTCTTGTTGGTGTCCTCTCCTCTACTGCTCTGCAAACCACTGTGTGACTTGAAATCCAGAGGTGGCTGTATTTTACAGGTTTCCAGGATTTTTAGTCCTTGGGTCATCTGTGGATTACTACTGTTCCCACGGTGCAGCTTCAACAGCAGTTGTTCCATTTAAACATAAAAATAAAGTGAAATCTAATTTCATTATAATTTAAAAGCCACATTAAACCATAGCTTGTTAAGCACTGTTGAATATTGAACTCCTCTGTAAATATAAAATATTAAGATTATTTTTTCAGGTTGCTCTTTAAAACGTTGCATGAATACGTTGAAATTTTTCACTGTTCATGAAAGAAAACTGCTGATCGATGTCAGAAGCTGAGCTGAGTGAAGAACTCAACATGACAGTGTATTAGGTGGAATCAAGTCAGTCTCTACCATTTTTACAAGATGCTTGAGAAAGCCTAAAATTATATATCCTTTTAGGGATTTTTAATCACTGTCACAAATTAGATGATCAAAATAGTTGCTTTTAAGTTGTAATCTGCCTTCACAAGTGAATATGCATGTGTTGGTTAATGTTTTTATCTGCAGCTGTTTCTGCTGTTAGATTGGATTAGGTACATTACTGAGCAACATAATTTCATTTCAGCAGTTGGTTTTCAATTTACATTTCCTTTGACACCTGTGCTAATGCACGGTCTAGAGTGTTGGTGAAAACCTCCTATGTCTACATTTGAATGAATATTCCAACAAAATGCTGTTTTCCCCAAGGCTCCTCAGTGAAATTTTCTCAGAGAGCAGTTCTGTCACCTGCTGCTTGGCCACCCTGGACTCGGGGTACAGGGTGTAATTCCGCGGATGAATAGGCGCAGCGAGGAGTGGTGTGCTCAGGGGTTTGTCAGGGCATCGCTCTTGTTTGCTACAAATGACTGAGAAATGCTTGGATGGGAGGGAAGAGCTGTGCTGATTTTGCACATGTCTGGCTTCGTAGGAGGCTGGCCATTGGGCTTTGTGTGCTGAAAGGCAGGAGAAAGTGGATGCAGAAGAGAGGTCAAGAACTGTAGAAAATAACAGAGAAGAACTATCTTGTTTTGGAGCACCAAGTTTGCATCCGAGAGCGGCCAGCCTAAGGCTTGCTGTGAAAGCTCTTGCATCTTCTGTCTTGCAAACTTTACCTGGATTTACCTGAATTACTTGAAATATAATGACAAATGTGTATAATCAGGGTCTTCCCAAGAGCAGCTGTCTTCAGCATCTGGTCCAACATTTAGAATGGGTTATGGATTCTGTGTTGCAGAAACGAGCATGATCCCGATGGAGGGACATCGTCCCTCCTGACGTGGGACCACACGCTGGCAAACTTCATCACCAGGGGAGGCAAGCCTGAAGGCTGGGTGAGGTCCAGCACAGACAAGTCTGGAGGCTGAGCCAGGATGGTCCAGCACAGAGCAGTGAAACTCTGGAGCAGGAGCTTCTCTCCTGCCCTGAGGGCCTGTGCACAGGGATAGTCGGTCAGCAGCGTCAGTCTAGCAGGGGAGGCAGAATGCCACGGTTCTTCTCATAGTTTCATACCTGTGTTGCTCAATAGAGCAAGTGTGCTGTGTAAGAAAAGGGGGAGAAGTGTAGAAATATGAGAGGGCTTTTAAAGGTTTACATAATCTTTTCCATTTTACTTTAAAGGCAGAGCTGTTTTCAGGAAAGCAAATTTGGAGGATGAAAAATACGCGGTCAGGTCACAATAACAACAACAGTAATTACTCCCACTGTGTCCTTTATGGCATCGCTGGGTGTACTGGTGGGTTAAACCCACCACAGCTGGGAGAGGACATCATCCCTGTGGGAGGATGCTTTTTTGCCAGGCATATGGTAAACCTTTGGCAGAGCCAACTGGAGAGCCCAGTCCAACGATGCTGGACCCCAGTATGGTATCTGGCGATTATAAAGCAGCCGAGTGCTGGGAGCTGTGCATGGTACAAAGGATGATACCTCTGCGTGTAAAAACTAATACGGTCTCTGGAAATGGCCAGAACAATAAAAAATTTACCACTTGTCTGTGAGAAGTCACAAGTTGTTTTTCATAGTCTCTTGTAGCCTTTTTCTTTTAGGGTACACTGAAAAGAATGTCAATGAAAATTTCGGCTCCTCATTCTTCTGTTTCCCGTGGGTTTTTTTCTTTCAAACTGAAATAAGGCCTCTTCCCTCTTTGTTCAGACACGTATGAAGCTTTTGCTTATGCATGCACTGTGTGAGGAGTACTGCAAGCAAGCTCTAAGATTAGTGTTGTACAACTCTGGCTGCTATGACTTTGTCTGCTTCACGGGGCTGATGAAACCCATGCCGTGTCAGCCTGACAGCAGGGCTTTGCTTGAAAGACAAACTGGTCTTAAAACCCTGTTGATAATTTCACATTTTAAAACAAGAGTGTTCATGTTGCCTGCCTTAGCCCTGGGCTTGCTGGATGTTCCATCTCTTTTAACCCTTCAATATATGTGTGATTTGAAAGGATAATTTTTCGGCTAGTTCTGGTTGTGATTTTTTTTTTCCCCCTACTGCTTTCACTGACATCAGCGGGCTTTGTATCAAGCCAAATAAGTCAGTCTTGCTTGCTTTCTTTTCCCTGGCTTGCTGCCATATAAGAAAGGGGTATGCAGATGAACTTATGCTGTAAAGGTTTTATGCGAAGATGGATTTTAGCTAAAACACACACAGGACAGCAAGCTGAAGCTATGCTGTAGAGCTATCCAAAGAGACAGATGGGATAACATCAGTGGGAGCTTTGTCTGCTGGAGTAACCGTGCCATTACTTCAAATTAGAGGTGAAGGTGGTGAAGCCAAGGACAAAGACTTTGAATACACTCGATTAGTTTCTGTAAAGATTTTAAAATAAGGCATTGCTTTTTATTTGGCTGGCCTTGGTAAGCAGGAGGGCTTGGGTGGCACAAGGAAGTTGGATGGGGTGGCAAAGGCTTTGCTATGGGTAGCAAATCACAGAATGGTTTGGGTTGCAAGGGAGCTTAGAGATCATCTGGTTCCAACTCCCGTGCCATGGGCAGGGACATCTTCCACTAGACCAGGGTGCTCAAAGCCCAATCCAACCCGGCCTTGAGCACTGCCAGGGAGGGGGCAGCCACAGCTTCTCTGGGCAACCTGTGCCAGGGCCTCACCACCCTCAGAGTAAAGAACTTGTTTCTTTTATGTAATCTAAATCTGCCCTCTTCCAGTCTAAAACCATCACCCCTGTCCTACCACCCCATGCCGTTGTAAAAAGTCCCTCTCCAGCTTTCTTGTAGGTCCCTTCAGGTACTGGAAAATCTCAATAATGTCTCCCCACAGCCTTCTCTTCCCCAGGCTGAGCAGCCCCAGCTCTCCCAGCCTTTCCTCCCAGCAGAGGGGTTCCAGCCCTCGGATCACTGCTGGGGCCTCCTCTGGCCCCGCTCCCACAGCTCCAGGTCTGTCCTGTGCTGAGGGCTCCAGAGCTGGATGCAGGACTCCCGGGGGGGTCTCATTGGAGTGGGGCAGAGGGGAAGAATCTCCCCCCTTGCCCTGCTGGCCACGCTGCTGGGGATGCAGCCCATGGCACAGCTGGCCTGCTGGGCTGTGAGTGCAAGCTGCCGGGTCATGTTGAGCTACTCATTGGTCTGCTTCTGGTGTCTGTGACAAAGTTTTAATCTTTAGAACTAAATTTCTTTAATAGCCAGTGTTTAAATGTTTAATTGTATGAGAAGGTGTTAATTGACAACAGGCAATATATGGAGTCTGGTTCCCTGCTGTCTCGTTTCATGTTGACTGCTGATACTGGTCTACAAGCCAAAGCAGATATGGACGTTTGGGTCCAGTAGTTAGCGACGATGAAGTGTGCGACACAGCAGCAGAAAGAAATGCCTCGAGTTTATATAAAACATTTCTAAATTTGAGGGCAGAGGGAATTTAGAAAGTGGCTAGAGAGTTCAACCCCTCACTCCCATCTGCATGAGCAGATCCCTGTGCTGCTCCACGCCTTGCTACGTTCACTCGTGAGGGCCAGGAGCTCTGGCTGCAGCCATACCCTTTGAGCTCTTGGCCGCTGAGATGACTTCTTCAAGTAGCCTTGGGCCAATAGGAAATGCTATATGTGGAGACTCCTGCCATACAGGAACACTGAATAGTATGAACATTTGTTGGCTAATACCTACTGAGAAAAGGTGCCAAAATTTGTAAGGCATGATTTCACAGCATTGGTAATGCTGGTCTGGTCCATAAGCTATTCTACTAGTCTGCCTGTAAGACTCCTGTTCTTTGTCAAGCGTTCTTGCCAGGGGTGGTCTTTTATCTCTTAATGTTCTATGACAGTGAACTGTTATTCCTGGTAGCCTGAAAATATCTGATTCTGCCAAAGTTGAGAACAGAGCATTGTCCTTAACTTGATGTGGATGCTACCTTGGCATGTGTAAATAACTTAGGAAGCGATGATCTGAGGGGTGTGTATGTATGTACGCATAACTGGAACATGACAGTTCAGCAACACTTCTGAATTGGCCGTAAACAACGTGCGGTGCTTCATGTTATGCAGAAAGGAAACTGAACTGACGTGCAGCTGGTGGAAGCTGCTCAGCTCCTGGCTCACGTATATATAGTGTGTGACATTAATTAGTAGAGGCGTTTTGCCTACACCTGCTCAGTTTCTGGTCTTTTGAAAGAGCAGCCAGCACTCAACTTTAGTCTTCCATGTCATGGAGCAAATAGTGGTCTTAGGAGTGTTTTCCTTCCAGCATTTCATAAAACGCAGCCCTCCATAAGCAATTGCTTATTGCTGGAGAAAGGAAACCAAGGTTTGGATTGGCCTGGGTGTAGAAAGCTACCTTGAAGGAGAAAATTCTTGTGGGGACTCTGACATCTGTTTGGTTAGACCCCTCCTAAGCCACTCCGCTGAGGAGTATGGAGAGCAAGTGTCGTTTCAAATTGGGTCCTTTGTGTGAGCTTGGATAATGCTGGGTTTATAGAGACATCTGAGTTGGAGTTCCTAGTGCCTTGGCTGCTCCTGGAACTCTCCTCAAAAGAGCTCTCTAGTTCAGAGAGCAATAATTAATCAAGCCTCTGAGTGCTTGTGAACCGAGGCCAGATTTGCAGCTCGTGTAGGTGGGATCTTTCATGAAGGACAGTGACCCTCGTGTCTCTCCTTCCAAGCTGCTTTCTTTGCTGTCAGCTAAAGCAGGATAGAAACTTGAAAAGTCTTCACTCACTGAAAGGTGGGGGAATGATAAGCTTTTAATCTTTCTTTTAATGGTTGATATTCAGCCCAAATAGCTAGTGATCAGAGATTGAGATCCTGTAGTTGGCCGAGTGGCTTGGATTAAATGCCCTCACCCAGTGGTAGGTATCCACACCGCCAAAAAACATTGTCAGAGCCAGCAACAACAGTATGCATGTGTACAGTCTCGACGGGGATGCCACAAATTGAGTATAGAGACAGTGACTTGCACAGGTGGAAAGTGTTGTTCACTCAAACTGTGGCTGAAGTGGTCTTTAGTGCCACTTCTGAGGAGAAATGATATTTCAGCTTTGAGGTGGCACGGGGTGCACTGGGCCCTGTGGGAAGCTGGAGCTAGACCCGAGAGGTTTCACCTTCCTGTTAGCTCCAGGCAGCAGTTAAGTCACCTGAGCAGTTAGCATATAACTACGTTTTCTGTTGGAGCAGTTTTGGTAATCCCATGGGTACAGTTTGGAAGAGGGCATGAGGAGGGGGCTCTGGGTGTCCCAGAGATGGGTGATACCACTGGCTTCCCACTCCATGAGGCTTGTCCGTGGATCAGTTGATGGTGTGAGGGATATGTCGGGCAGATATGCATCTGTCTGTAAAGTACCTGACAAGGAAATCCCCAGATGTGATGCATTTTTGGGTAGGAGAGAACACAAGCTGTTAATTTGGGGACAGAGGCATGATGGAAGAACATGTTCTTCTATCAGCAGCGTGGTGCCCTGAGCTTGGTGGCCTTCAGGGACCTCCTGTGTTAGGTACGTGGCTTGGCTCAGCGGAATTGGTGGGAGAGTGCTGCGTACTGAAACACAGAGGAGAAATATTTCAGTCCACGTGTATGATGAAAAGGCTGTGATTGATTTTTAAGGCTCAAGAGTCATCTTACAAATTTGGGACGTTAAGCCAAGGACAAGGCAAGAGCCTGTGATTACAGTATGGCCTAAAACACTGTAGGATGCTTTAGAGACCCATAATTTACAGACTAATTAGCATTTGCCAAAGCAACAGATGTTGCACGATCAGAAGGAAGGTGGTTGGGAACAGGCAGTGTTTTTGCCAGGCAGGGTCCAGCCTGCTGCTGAAGACTTCCCGTGCTCGGAGTCAGGCAAAATAAGCAACTAGAGCTGAAGGTGCTGTGCTGACCAGGGCGAGTGAAGAGCGCATGGCAGGTCTGTGTTTTCAGTTCAGCAGACAGACAGCTGGAGCCGCTTCATTTTTTATTCAGTGATGACTGAATACAGAGAACATCTACCAGGGGCTGTCGATCCAGAATGCCTACTGATGCTGCACTGAGGTGTCATTTGAGGGGGCCCTCTGTACCTTCGCAATGGAAGCCATCAAGATGGCTCCTTAGGAGTCAGTAACATTTCAAAACTGGTATTAAAGTCTCTGATAAATGTGTCTAATTAAAACATGTGGAAAAGAATTAGGTAACTTTTTTCTTAACCACCCCCCCACGCCCCCCTTATTGAGCATCTCTCCATTGTCCTCAGAACTCATGTTTCGTCTTGCATTTGCTATTCAGCTTTTATTTTGCGAGGCTACACTTGAGTCACACATTTGCAAGGAGAGGAAACAAGCCCATTCAAAAGGAGAAAATAAGAGTAGTTTTCATTTTTTTTTGAAAAGAATCAAATGCCTTATCCAAAGCCCATTGAATTCCATGTGAGGTTTTCCCCCTGACTTCAATGGGCTCTGGTTCTGGCTTTTAGCTCCTATGAAAGGTCCTGAACTGTCTGTGCTAGGGTGACAAGAAGGCTTGGATAGACGATTCCCAGAGCTCTTCTCAGCCCCTGGCACAGCCAGGTTGCTACGGAGACTTGGCCTCAGGATGGGCTCCAGATCTTGCCCCTTCCGGGGTTATTGTCTCCTCTCCCTGCCGAGGCTCTCTGGCAGTGACAGAACCACTCTTGCAGTCACAATACGCTCTACTTCAGCCTCTGGCAGCAGCAAACCCTCCTTATATCTTCCCTCTGCTGGCATGCTCGGCGAGCAGCCTCTCTTCCTGCATTTTTTCCATCTGTACACCCCTCGCCCTAGGACCAGAGTGGTGGAATCAGATCTTCTGATTTCTGTTGGCTGTGAAACTTGGGTTTTGGCCCCTATCACCTGCCTTCATACCTCCAGCATCTTCATCTCATGCATTTGCATCATGACTTTCTCGTTTCTCTCCTCTCTGGTTTCCATCTGTGTTGGCTGCAGCTGGTCAGCAAAAGAAATTGGAGGAGATAAAGCTGAGGATGGGAGAGAGATGAAGCCCTTGTGTAGGAACCACCTGTCCAGAGACCTAGACTTCTTAAAAAGCTAATTCTCAGGACCTCCTTGTGACGTGCATGGGCTCCAGTCATCATTTCCAGGGTAGTCCTTCCAGTCCTTTCTCCATGATCTGTAGCAGGATGAGCTCCCACCTGTCTCCAGGTGTCCTGCGGCGCCGGGAGCTTCCTGGGCATCTCCTCCTATTGTGCCAGGTTTTAGGAAACTTGGAATTTTCCAGCTTTCCTGGATTCTTTGCAGTTTTCTCTCTTGGGGGAAGGTTTTCTGAAGTTTTAACATTAACAGGTTAAATGACAGTTTCTTAGAAGCCATTGGGCAGGTCTCTTTGCCATTCATCTTTTCAGATAGCGCATCTGTTTGTCTATAGATAAGCAGAGTTCTGAGCAGACATACTCAAGCCCCGGGCACTTTTATGGTGGAGTAAAATTTAGATGCTTGTAGCCTTGAATACGATATTCCTCACGTGAATGACTATTTACGATGCTTTTTGTAGATAACTGACTCCTCAGGTGGGGGTTATTATTGTTTTTCTATCAAAGCTGCAATTTGGAGAATGCAAGCTGGTGTCTGTTTGGCTCAAAAACTTTCAGATCAAATATAGAAAGTTTTTTTAAATTTTAAACATGCTTAAACATCCATTACATTCCATGTTAAACATCCATTACATTTCAGTTGAACCAGGAAGGTCCGTTTAAGAAAGCAGGACATATCTATGAAAAACCTTGTAGATCTGTATGTAGTTCAGTAAGCAACTACTATTTATTATATTAAAATTAGTATCTACTACTTATGGTTTTTATGATGTAGTATTTAGTAGGCCTGAAGACAGCTAATCTATGGGGTGATTTTCAGTATTATAGCATATAGCTATATAGCTAGCTGCCCATGGTTTGGATGGGTGCACTCTTCACTGGATAAAGAACTGGCAGAATGGCTGAGCGCGGAGTGTGGTAGTGAAAGGAGTTAAATCCAGCTGGTGGCCAGTCACGAGTGGTGTCCTCCAGGGCTCAATTTTGCATCTGGTCTTATTTAACATCTTTATCAATGATCTGGATGAGGGGATTGAGTGGTCCCTCGGTAAGTTTTCAGATGGCACCAAGCTGGGCAAGAGTGTCGATCTGCTCAAGGGTAGGAAGGCTCTGCAGAGGGATCTCGACAGACTGGATCAATGGGCCGAGGCCAACTGTATGAGTTTCAACAAGGCCAGATGCCGGGTCCTGCACTTTGGTCACAACAACCCCATGCAACGCTACAGGCTTGGGGAAGAGTGGCTGGAAAGCTGCCCAGCGGAAAAGGATCTTGGAGTGCTGGTCGACAGCTGGCTGAACATGAGGCAGCAGTGTGCCCAGGTGGCCAAGAAGGCCAACAGCATTCTGGCTTGTGTCAGGAATGGTGTGGCCAGCAGGAGTAAGGAGGTGATCGGAAGGCCAACAGCATTCTGGCTTGTGTCAGGAATGGTGTGGCCAGCAGGAGTAAGGAGGTGATCGTGCCCCTGTACTCGGCACTAGTGAGGCTTCACCTCGAGTACTGTGATCAGTGTTGGGCCCCTCACTACAAGAAGGCCATTGAGGTGCTGGAGCGTGTCCAGAGAAGGGCAACGATGCTGCTGAGGGGTCTGGAGAACAAGTCTTATGAGGAGCGGCTGAGGGAACTGGGGTTGTTTAGTCTGGAGAAGAGGAGGATGAGGGGGGACCTTATTGCTCTTTACAACTACCTGAAAGGAGGTTGTAGTCAGGCAGGTGTTGGTCTCCCAGGTAACTAATGATAGCACGAGAGGCAATGGCTTCAAGTTGCATCAGGGGAGGTTTAGATTAGATATTAGGAAACATTTCTTTACTGAGAGAGACAGGCTGCCCAGGGCAGTGGTGGAGTCACCATCCCTGGAGGTGTTTAAAAAATGTGTAGATGTGGCACTTCGGGATATGGTTTAGCAGGCATGGTGGTGTTGGGTGGATGGTTGGACTTGATGATCGTAGAGGTCTTTTCCAACCTATGATTCTATGATATGCCATTGACTTGTTTTTGAAAGATGTTATGTTAGCAGCGAGAGTGGAACACTAACATTTCAATGGTCAAATAGCAAAGATTTATTTCTTGAGGTTCTGATTCAAGCCAATATTAATAAACAAGGGACATACTGAAATCAGCAGGGCTACAGAACTAGAAGCCTGGCTGCCGACTTGTTTTGTATGAAAATATTGTTTGTCTGAGTTAAATAGCTAGAGATATATATGGTCACTATAGTTTAGCGATGATGCTGATTATCATTATTAGGTTATGTAAGGCAAATGATACAACTGGTTTCACCAGCCTGTACGATTTTTTTCTTTAAGGCAACTTTGACTCTTTTGCTAGTCTTTTGTAAAAAAGAAAACACCATTTACATTTAATATTACTGTAGCCAGTGGATTGAGTGATGATATGTGCACACAAATGTAAGGCTTGTATTTTAAATGCTAAACAGTGATGTGAGATTTATGCACGTGGTTTTGACAGTACCTGTGCTTAAGCAGAGTCCTTAGATGTGTGTGGTTTGCAGAGAAATAGCAAAGACAGGGTAACATGCCAAAATGAATATTTCCGAGAAATGATACTGTACAGAATTATACTTGGTCATTTGTAGTTAGTGGAAGTTTCTCCATATTTAGATTTTTTTTCCCCACTACGGAGCACATTTATTGTGGTAATGGACTCCAGGATTGTTCACGAAACCCCGGTGAATCTGCATCATGATGGTTACGTTCTTCTGTGCTGTTTGCCTGTGTGGGCATAGGAATACTCCCTGCTGCTGAAGTGGGGGAGCTGGCGAACACTAATCATGGCTCCATATGTTGGAGGGCAGCTACAGTTTGTTTTTAACATATTTACCCTTAGAGAAGAAATTTCACAAATGTTTCACCTACACATGTGCACGCACATTATTCAATTTTTCTAAAGGAATTTGGGACCAAGAATGTAAGAACTTTGCTTTCACTTGTTTTGCTTTGCCTCTTCTTTTTCAGTAGAGTAAACGTTTGACAGTCATCAATAAAAGATAAAATCCTTGATGGCTATCGGGATAAACTAAACACATTTCATGTGTTGATGCTGGCATAGTAGGAACTTTTCCAAGATGTTTCAGGCCTCGTTCTGTGGTTTGTTTAAGGGCAGAGAATAAGGTCACAAAGGAAATCAAACCCTGATGTGGAGAAATGAAACATGAGGCCTACTGACTTCTAAAAAACATTTTAAATAACATTCTCTAAGGTTTCATTTTATACTGAAGGCAGCTGTAATAAGTTTTGGAAGATGGTGTAAGGTTTCTATTAAAGAGAGATTTTTCTTGCTGTTTTTGTACCCAAATGAAGGAGCTAGGGAGGTGGAATTAGGGCTTATTTAGTATAAGGTGAGAAACTAAAGGTTCTCTCCAGAACTGTAAAATAGTAATTTATATGTTCTACTGTAATTTACAAATTAAAAAATATTAAACTGTTACTAGATCTTTGAAAATGACACACATAGCCATGGCATAATTAAATAACTGCAACACAAACGCACTTTTGCCACAAGTAAAATAAGACTGCTGCTTTGTAGCGCGCTGCCAGCGTAGCCTCAGTGCATAAATTCCCAGTAGATATTTGCCGCATGCCAAATATATTGGACTGTATAAAAGATCCCATTGTTCCACGGGCGTCATTATTTGCTATTACACTCGCAATGTTTGCTTGTGAAACAGTTTATTGGAAACTGGTATGTTTAAGAAGGAACGCTTGATTCGGAATTGGGTTGATTTGGCTTGTAATGTCAAAGCTTTTACAGTGTACAGCCTCTGAAAATAAATATTTATGTCCACTGCATTTTACTTATCTTTGAAAGAATTCCTGGAGCAGAGGAGAAGGGGCTGGGGCTGGGCAATGGGTGTTTTGCTTCTAATTCATGGGTTGAATTATGTGTATCATATGTAGGTCAGTATTATGTATATCATATGTAGGTCAGTATTAACTTTGCTTTCTTACCAAAAGAAATGAACAGAGTGAAGTTTGCGTGGAGAAGGTGGTAAGTTCCCAGCTAGGCTGATGAAACTCCAGCTCTCTAGATATTCAAGACCCGCCTGGACAAGGTGCTGTGCAGCCTGCTGTGGGTGACCCTGCTTCGGGAGGCGGGTTGGAATGGGTGACCCACAGAGGTCCCTTCCAACCCCTGATATTCTGTGGTTCTGTGATTGTGATTCTCTGAAGGGTTTCTGGGGAGGGTGGCAGTGTCCGTCCCACTCCCTGGATGATAAAGGCATTTGGTAACCACGGCTGTCATTTAGAGGATTTTCTCTTATGTGATGTTTGAATGAAAAGGTTTTATGCTTTGCCCACTTGCCTTGTGCAGCAAAAAGAGGCTGTTGGTGGCCCCGGAGGCTGGGGAGCTGGGCTCATGCCCTGTCCACCATCCAGAAGACTTCAGCAACTTGAAATCGGGCTTCGTAAGGGTGATGGAAAGCTGCCTCTCTGTCATAGCTGAGAGCAAGTCTCCCATCGATGCTTTGCTGAAAGGCCATGCATATCGTGTCCACAAAATCAGGCTGGGAACGCTGACTGCAGCAGCTTTCTGGGTACCCCGGTGACACAGGGTGCACTTGGTATAGTCAGTGGTGTAACTTAACCAAGAACGTTTGATAAATGCTTAAGCAAGTCTGTAGATTAAAAGCTCTCTTGGCTCACGTTAAATACACTGCAGTTTTCCAGGGAAGTCTGTATTTCCCTGCGTCCTGCTCAGAAGAAGTGCGAAGTGGTATTTCTGGTGCTGTGTCTGGGTGACGTCAGAGAGCAGCTATCGCGGTAGCGCTGGTCAGAGCGTTCGTAAAAGCCGAGCTGGCTGGTGTGCGCGTCCTGCGCGAGGAGTTTCAGTGCTGAGGCTTCTGCTGCTAGTTCTGAGAAATTCCCTTTGGTATATTTTAATACATTAATCAGTTTCTAAAATTAATCAATAGTCTTTCTTAATTTGTTGAGATTTATTCCAAGTAGAGTGTTTACAAACTCAGAGGTACTTATCACAATAGCTTAAAAAAAAAAAGAGGATATTTTACTTAATTCTTGCTGATTTGAACTATGAAAAATGCTTAAAGTTTTTAAGCAAGGTTTCTCTCCGCCCCCCCCCAAATAGCTATTCTTTATACTACAAGTGTAGTGCTAGAGTCATCTCCTTTGAACTGTAGTTTTTGTTACACGTTTTGGCTGCAGTGTTATTTCGGAGGAGTCAGCCAACAGGCTTACGGGGCTTTTTGGCTCGAGTTCACTTACAGTTTTCTTGGCAGCTCTGCTTATTTATGTATCTTTATTTCTCTCTCTCTCTCTCTCTCTCTTGCTCCTTCTCGCTCCCCCTCCCCGCCCGAGCAGAGCGATCACCGCACAGACCCATCCTCCAAGCTGGCCTTCCAGCAAACGCCTCTGCCGTTGTCGGAGGTGACGTCGAGTTTGTCTGCAAAGTCTACAGTGATGCTCAACCTCACATTCAGTGGATAAAACACGTAGAGAAGAATGGCAGTAAATACGGACCAGATGGACTGCCGTATCTTCAGGTTTTAAAGGTGAGGTTTTACGGATGCCGGTGATGGTGACAACTTCTTTAAAGCGTTGAATTTATTTGGCGTAAATCCAAGAATTTTGAGATCTGAATGTTTTTTGAAAATGGAAGCGTTTATGTTGCAAATGAAATAAGTTTGACAAACATTTGGTAGTCTAAATGCTAATAGTGCAGCTTATAGATGCTTCTCTTTTTTTTCACTTCCATGAAATCCTTTCTCTCTGAATATTTCAGGCATGACTTATTCAGAAAAAAGTGTAAACTCTCTTAAAGAACATCATTGACATTTACGTTTCGGTAGAGCACATCCAAAACATTCCTGGGAGAATCTCCTCCATTCTTCCACATTTCTTCAGCCTCTTTATTTCAAAGTAATGCGGCACCTGCTGCCAAAGGCTCACTGGCAGGATTGGGTGTTCTGGATGCTCAGCCTGCACAGAGATGCCCATTTTTCTCCAGCGTGCCGTGGCATATCGGTGGTGTCATTGCTGCTGGCAGGCATTTTGAGCAAGCCTGGCCAAGGAAAGTCCATCGTTTTCTGAGCTGGGTGGCACTGCCAAAACTCAGCGCCTTGGCAGGCAGGACAGCCAGCTCCATGCCACCTTGTTCCACGCAGCTGGTGTACCAGGCCAGGTGCTTTTTTCCCCAGTGACGCTGTGTGATCCTTCAGATTTATAAAAATCCAACCAACAACAAAACCCCCAAACAAATCCCAAACCCTCCATGTTTTGATGCTGATACCTGTATGAAGTGGAAGGCATATTCTTATGACGTGTTGGTGGTGGGACCGTAGACAGATTGGTGTCCGTTCTGGGCAGCAGTGACATTGTTCTCCTGTGTTATTGGTCTATTCTAGCATTCGGGGATAAATAGTTCCAATGCTGAAGTGCTGACACTGTACAATGTGACAGAGGCGGACGCTGGAGAATATATTTGTAAGGTCTCCAATTATATAGGGGAGGCCAACCAGTCTGCCTGGCTCTCTGTTCTGCCAAGTATACAAGGTAACAATGTTTTTTAAAGCAAGCTGGATGTAGAAGCTGGTAAAAATGGTGCTTTGGGAGACTGCAGGCAGCTTGTAGGATAACTCTTTGGCCTTGTGGTATATGTGTAATCCTCCTTCGGTGACGCAACTGGTATTACACCAGCAGCCATGGAAAAATTCCCACAATATTCTGTGTGTACCATAAGCACTGGTTTCTGATGCTGATCTTTATTCTCTCTTGTGTTTGGTGTCTTTGTGTCTGTGTGTTTGTGTCCAGTTTTCATACTTTGCAGTTCACATGTAGGCTACTTGTTGAATAATGTAATTACAAACTAATTAGAGTAAATTTATATATATGTGTGTGTGTGTATAAGTACTCACAGAAGCATAAGTCAGGTCAGTTTAGTCTCTTATAACTTCCCACATCACCTGTGACTGTGCAGGGTGGGAGGATTTTCCAGTTATTCACCTGTTATTAACTGGGTAATAACCCATCAACAGCAATAAAGACTGGCAACAATATGAGTACAACTCACATCAAAATATACCTTCAAATGGTCTGGTAAAAATGTGTTTATTCTCTCGTCATGTGTTTCAAAGTAACATTTTGAATGGAACGTAGACAAAAAGCAGTAAACAATAATTTCTTTAAATCTCCATCCCAGAGACCTTGACACTGATGCCCTGCTGCACCCATCCTGGGGCAGCTACGAAGTTCCAGGTCTAAGATTTACTCTATTTGTATGAGTTTGGATAATCATTGATACACTGATTAGTTTGGTGCATCATGACTTGTCAAGTCAGAGATTTATTTAACAAGTCTGGAAGGAGACCAGCAAAAAATAAAACCATTCTGGAATTTTTTTCAGTCTCTAAGATTTAGAAAAATCTATTTTATTTCCATCTCCTGGTTCTCAAAGCTTTGGGGTCCAGTTTGCCTCCAGATTTCTGAGAGCCACAACTGATCTTTTTTGAAAAAGAGCTGAGGTACCTTCCACTGTGCTTCTGAGCAAACCACCCAATATTACCAGCCTTCAGACTAAAATAAGATTTGGCAGCACTGCACAAAGTACAGTGTTTGGCTGTAGTGTGGTGAATGATGCAAGGACCATACACTGCTCAAGACAGCCACAAAGCTGCGTCTCTTGGAACAGAATTCCCCCCCCCTTTATCATTTCAGAGTATGTTTTTATAGTAAATTCTTTCCTCTGAAACAGGTAACTACATGAGGAGCCCACATTCTGTCCCACTTTGTTTTCTCTTTGTTTTTCTTTCAACTTTCTTTTTTTAAAAAAGAAGAAAAAAAAAAAAGCTTTGTGGGTTAATTTTTCCATGTCATTTGATTGCATGCATGTTTAGGTGGTGAGTTTAGGTCTGGTGAAGGGTGTTGATTACTTTCTGAGGTGAGCTGGGACCTGTTGGTAAACGCCTTTTGGATGAGGGATTGTGGATGGGGAAGGAGCTTTGCATCTCTACACCTCTGCCTTTACAAAGTGCAAAGCCCTGTGGCTCCATCTCCCTATCCACAAGAATTCTCTCAATGTCTAGCTTTTTCTCTTGCTTCCCTCTTTTGTTTTTTTTTAGGCTGCCGGTGTTAACACCACGGACAAAGAAATTGAGGTTCTCTATATACGGAATGTAACTTTTGAGGATGCTGGGGAGTATACATGCTTGGCGGGTAATTCTATTGGGATATCCTTTCACACTGCATGGTTGACAGTTCTGCCAGGTATACACTGCTCTCTTTCTGTGGTTTTTCCTCTTTTTTTTTCCCCTTGTTGATTGCTGCAGAATTAGCACAGCTTCTGTCTCAGAAAAGGACTTTTACAATGATTTTTTTGAACACAGTTGTCTCAAGCCAATGATTTATCTTGTCACATATTTGCAACTCCAAAAACCTGGCAACAACATAAAAAAGCAGGGTGGGAAATGGCTATTGCACTCAGCTGAAATATTTTTAGATCTGTTAAACGTCCATCAGAAATGCTAAGGAGCTGTATTTCCTTAGCACTTCAGTGAGACAACTGAGAATCAGCACATTAATCATTGTAAACTTTTTCAAGAGGAGGAAATTCAAAGTTTCTTATGAAGCTTTGGGACTAATTTGGCCACAGTCATGTACTGGCTCATCAAAATAACCTGAGCTATTTAGTGTGCTTAAATTTACTTTTACCTATCATCCAGATCTCCTGTGGAGTTTCTAATTTTAATGCCAATGGATCATGTACAGAAGCAGTGCCTTCCATATCTTGGGAATCGGCTCCATGCATCTTTAAACATTGCATGCCCTAAGAAAACAAGTAGTCATTTGCTTTTACTGCAGAGCATGTCTTGCTGTTCTGGGGTTGATGATGTTTCTGTCTTTAAAAGAAACAAACATCAATGTGCTTTATTGCCTGAAAATTGTTATCAGCTGTTAAAAAAATGTAACTGTAGTTGGTTTTGACACTAGTCAAATTTTCTCATCTATAAGTGTTGGCAGCTGCCTTAGGAGTTCCTCTGAAAAAACACGAACCACCTGAGGTTTGCTGGGTCATCCTGTGCTTACTATTCATTAATGCTAAGTAAAAGGTACAAAACCTGCATGTGCATATTGCTGAGGTTCATATTGTGGGAGTGAAATGTTGCCACTTTCTGCAGATAATTTCTTACCCTTTATTAAAATATATTGAACAAGGCGACCTTCTCACGTTGCGCGTATGCGAACACCGAGCCTGCGTGGTCTGTCGCCAAGCAGGCAACGCAGTACTTGTGTAGAGCTTGCTTCTGCTGGCAGTGTTTGCATCTTGCAAGTGCTTGAACAGCATTTATTTGAACTGATTTTCTTGAATGAAATATTTTTATAAGCCTAGAATGAGGCACAAGAAAATTTCCGCTTGCACATGCATTGCTTGCGGAGTGACCGCTGATTGCTGTGGAATGCTGCTTATCCGGGGGTTGAATCCCAGATAAGGGATTAGGGACAGCGTTTGCACATATAACTGTCTTGAAGATAATTTCAAAATGGTTTCAATCAGAGCAACAGCTATGTAGAACCACTCCCACTAAAATCTCATCTCATAGACTAGTAACCACTGATGAGGTTACTTGAAATGTGCAGTCCTCACAAAGGAGGACTCGTTAATTAACGTATTGCTAGCAATTCAGCTTTTGCTTACATTACGCTTTTTAATCCGACACTGGGCTCTTCAAAGGACTTCAGGGGAGTTAGGTACCGGGCATGAACAGCAGCGAGTTAAGCAGCAGGGCAGCAGCATCCTCGAAATGCTATTGAAATCCCTAACCTGAACTTAGAAACAAGATGAGGGACTGATTCATCCTGCCTTCCCTTTGTATTTTGAGATCCCAGTGAAAATTTTGAATAAATAGGCAATGCAGAGTCAAGTCCAAATGTCTGTTTGCGAATTTAGACACTTTTCTTTTAGGCTAGCTAATTCAATATTTTATCTTTAGATGTGTCTTTAAAAAGAATAACAGTGCTTTTGAAGTTTGACTTGAGCAACAAAATGAACCTGAGCCTAGTTCAAACGCTTCAGTTTTTTCTTGCCCCTTAAAAATACGAATGATCATCCAATAATTCAATGTAAGTGTATCTACCTGTCTAGGCAGACACAAGTATATGTCTATATATGTATACATATATGCACAAGCTCACACTCAGTGGCAAACTGAGAAGTCCAAGCAGTGGTCTAGAAGGAGGAATTAGTCTCAGATAGTCAGATGGCCGAAACATCCACAGTATTCTGTATGTCCCACAGTCACCGCGAGAATTGCTGAGATTTTACCATTTCATGTTGTTCCAAGCACTGTACTGGACTATGCTTGTACTATGTGCTAACTCTGTGGCATGATTGTTCCCTCCTAAAAACTTCCAAACCAGCTCCTGAAAAAGAAAAAGAATATCCAACGTCACCAGACTACCTGGAAATCGCAATTTACTGCATAGGGGTCTTCTTAATTGCCTGTATGGTGCTGACGGTCATCCTGTGCCGCATGAAGAACACCACCAAGAAGCCGGATTTCAGCAGCCAGCCCGCTGTCCATAAGCTGACAAAGCGAATCCCTCTGCGCAGACAGGTAACAGAAAGTAGATAAAGAGTTTGAAAAACCTTTACCAAACCACTAAGCCAGCACGTCCTTCTGAGGAAAGCTTTGGAAAGGGGAATAAAGAAGCGTTAAACCAAATTGCAGTAGGGGTGGGGTTTAATCCAGCACTTAGGAGACTGGCGTGGGAAGAAAGTACATCTCGACACAGCAGTGTGTGTCTCAAGGCAAGGAAGTCAGGGCAGGGATGTTAGAGGAGAAATGTGAAAAATGGAGTATATTCTGCATTAGCAGTCTATAGATAGAAAAAAAAGTATTTAAAGTATTTTGGTGCCTGATTCTGCAGCTCATTGAAGTCAATGGAAAAAATTTTACTGACTTAATGGACTTTGGAACAGAATCCTATTTAATTGTGTGTTTATAATGTTTCTAAGGTGACTATTATTGCAGTAACTAGGTACCAGATACAGAGAGGTATTTTTCAGGAAGAAATTTGAAGACTGAGGGGAGGGAATTTCATAGCCAAGCATCCAGAAACCACCCCGAAATAGAAAAAGACTGGAATAAAAATAGGGGAGATACTGTATCAGATCTCGGACAATTTGATTAAGAAGCTGATGCTTTTGACTGAGGAACTAAAAGCAAATGTCAGATTTAAAATGGACACAGCAGCATCGCATAAAATATATTTTACAATTGCTTGCGGCTGGCAGTGAGCGTTTCTGGAGAGGGCGATACCACAAGCAACAAACCAGTTAAGCAAGTAACAGGCCTTGGGCTCTGTCACAGGCCAGTACTTGCCAAACCAGCCTCCATTCCCACATACTATGCTCTCCTGAAAAAGTTGGGTTTTTTTGAAGATGGAGTTTAATATGGTTTGGCTTTTTTTGCTTGCAGTAGGTCTTCAGGACGGACCTCTAAACCCAGCAAATCCACCTCCGGGTTTCAGCCCTGAGAGGTGGAGGGGTGTTGGCATCTGAGGCTTTGGTTCACCTCGTTATTCCAAATAGGGACCACCTGCAGGGGCTGGAGCCAGGCTCTGGTCATGAGGTTTGGGTCGGAGGGTTTAGCTGGAGTCCGTCTGCACCAGGAATAGGTTGCGCAGAATTTCTGCGGATGGTTTCTACAGCCTGTCCAGAATATTGTGACTTTCAGTTATACGTGGACCTTAAAAATAGTTCTTCAGCGTGGGTAAGTGGAATTTAGATGCATGATCAGCCAGAATTAGGGTAGAGCTTAGTCTTGGGATTTCGGCCTTTATTGCTTTTTTCTGAACCCTTTTTTCAGGGTTTCTGCATCTCCTTGGTTAGAAATACTGGAGAAATCCCTCTAGTAATGCTTTAGCCATCTGCTTCTAGAGAGCAGTATTTTACAAAATCTTGACGTGAGGGACAAGAACATTGTCTGTTCTGAATAAATACTCAGTTTGTTTTATGAACAAAGATATTCTTATTTTGTCTGACTTGTTTACGTTTTGGATTTTTTTTGTCATAGTTTTATGATTTTATTCATTTGCTTGAGGATCACTGGTAAGGAGAGGGACTTTTGCCTTTGGGTATATCAGAAAGAGTGATGCGAAGCCCTCAACTCAATTTACACATCTCTCTGGCTAAAATTCTGTTTAGCTTTCTGGACAAAGAAAAGGCTTTTCAAATGTTACATACTTAACCAGAGAGAGATACATATCAACTGCTTAGATAAAAGTCGTTTATTAGATTTCTGCCTAAATAGTAAAGCATCATAAAGTCTGAGAGATAAGCTGACGGCATAAAAAATGCCTGGGGTTTGGTGTGTGCTCAGTTGGTGTCAGTTGGAAACAGCTCCTTGGGGGGAGAGTGTTATTTCATTGCATGTGACAGCAGTGCCAGCCACTGCCCTCAGCTTAGTTATTTATCATTAAATGATGCAATATGGACCTTCTCCAAAGCCATTGTTTTCACAGAGGAAAAAAATTCTCTGTCTTAGAACATGCTTGTCAGATCGGGTTTTATCAGTTTATTTTGGGTTTCTAGATTTTTCTTAGCAAAAACGGGCATTTTGCTTTGAAAAGTGGGAATAATTTTTTGAAAAACAGTATATGTTTGAAAATGCGAATGCTATTTCAATCCCTAAGCAAAAATTCCACTACTCTCAGTTCTCCCAAGTACTTTGTTATTAACAGGAGTTTCTCGTTGGAGGGCTCTCTGCTGTTGTATTTTCGTAGAGGAAAATACAACTACTATAAGCGTTAAAAGAAATCTGTATTTGTGTTTTGATGATTTTGCTGGCCGTTTCATAAATTGCTTGTATTAGCTTGCAAAGGCAGGATGAGGTGAGCAGTCCTGAAAATGTGCTCATCGCCAGTGAAGGTTTCTTAAATTTTCAGTTAGCATCTCCTTGGTCTCCAAGGCTGCAGCAGTTGTTTAGTTTCTACATCTTCTCAAGCTGGTCCTGGATATCAAACTTGTTACAAATCAAGAATTAAAAAATAGGTCAGGAGGTGTTTTATTTAATGGGTGTGTCTTTCTGGATTATTCAACTCATTTTGTTTTGTTCTACAGCAAGGCTTATTTTTTTTGTTTCAGTTTATTTGTATTTCAGAGGATGGTATTTAAAGCCTGGTGGGGTTTTGTCACTAAACCTCTACTTATCTATTGATCACAGAAGGTTGTCCCTTGTCCTTTGTGCTGTGCTGTGGAGGAATAAAGCGGTGGAGCTGTTGAGAGGATGGGTGAGAGCAAGCAGGGGGGATGCTCGTGGCTGGTGAACTGCGTGAGCTGGGCAGAGATCTGAGCCTGGGTGATGGGGTTTGTTGGAATTCCAGAGGAATGAGGCCATAGACTGGGAAATTCTTGATATTGTTTTCAAAGCGCTCTGCTGTTGGGTCGAGCTCCCTGAGGATCAGATGTGAAAATAATCCTGGTTCACAAAGAGGCATTTGCCTGACTGATGCCATCTTGTCTAAGAGGGAGAAGAGTCTGGCCAAGTAACATATGGTTTGGTTTGCAGGTCTGGATTCTCATACACTATCTAGTCTGAGCTACCACGGGATTTTATCATTCCCCACATGCAGGCTTTTTTTTTTTTCCTGCCAAAATGTGGTTCTTTTCACATTTGTAGGACGGGTCATGATGAAGTCGGGAATTATCAGTTCCCTCCGCCTACAATCCTCAGACTCGCTAGGATCTGGTACTTGGTTTTTCAAGTTAGAAACTGCTTACAGGGAAATCCAGCAAGAAGTTCCTATTCTTTATATAAAAGTGGAGAGGTGAAGTGGTCTGTCGGTATTAGCCATGTTCTGCATAGAATTACCAGCTTGCAAGGGAGGGGGAAGGAATGTTCGTAGGAATGAACATCACAACCTGATGTGCAGTATAGGCTTTAGGTGTGACAGGTTCACTGAATCAAAAGGTAAAGAGTAGCCTTCAACAGGATATGCAGCTATTTTGTAGAACTTACTTTTCTTTTCTTTTGACAAATAAATTATAATTGAAATAGACAAAAAGACAGTCCCGTCTCTTGTGACTTGCCCAGTCAAAGTCAAGTACAAGTGTTTGTCATCACTAGAGCATTTCCCTAGTGCTGTCACAATTAATCTGTCAAATTTGGACCCCCTCAACTTGGATGTGTATACGTGTCTTCAATAGGGAGGAGTGATTTCTTATGCTTAATGTTCGAAATACATTCCCATTAATGAATATCTACTGTCGTTGTTGAGTCTAATCCTTCATAAGGATGATATGAACGCATTTGTGATGAACAACAACTGATTGATTTAAACTAAGACTTAAGCTCACCCAGGGTAATAGCTAATTCCAAATGATGAGGTCAGCTGGAACCAGAAAAAAGAAAAGTAATCTGGAACAAGTAAAGTAACATATTATTTGATGTAGCATTGAGCTGTAAAAATATCATTCGTTTTAAGGAATAGGCTATGAAATAGAAAGATTAATACACAGCTGTCAGCGGGATGTGATGCAAGGAGTTTACCTTAATACCTATTTTAGTTTCTTGCTTTATCTCTGGATTTCTCTATATGGAAGCCATTTACTTGCCTCCTAGCACTCCTTTCACAGAATCACAGAATGGTAGGGGTTGGAAGGGACCTCTGTGGGTCATCTAGTCCAACCCCCCTGCCGAAGCAGGGTCATCTACAGTAGGTTGTAGAGGACCTTGTCCAGGCGGGTCTTGAATATCTCTAGAGAAGGAGACTCCACAACGTCCCTGGGCAGCCTGTTCCAGTGCTCCGTCACCCTCAGAGTGAAGAAATTCTTCCTCATATTCAGATGGAACTTCCTGTGCTTCAGTTTGTGCCCATTGCCCCTTGTCCTGTCACTGGGCACCACTGAAAA